>Ga0308018_10001154_pt1 | contig 12538 bp, 11 predicted proteins | sample Neamet282_FD_203130 | JGI IMG/M metagenome (GOLD analysis project Ga0308018, IMG submission 203130) | Marine microbial communities from water near the shore, Antarctic Ocean - #282 | ecosystem: Environmental > Aquatic > Marine > Unclassified | place: Southern Ocean | collected 2014-10-01
TCGATGCCCGAACGTATCCCGAAGCGCAAGCTTTTTCTAGCCTTTTCGTGACAAAAATATGGTGCGGGATGTCACAAACTTGACCACAAGATATGGGGCTCATACAATGCTTTTGCCCAACATCTGGTAGGGCTCCAGAGGGTTTTCCACAGTGAAATGACCGGCGGGAGTGGGTTCCCGTCGTTTTTCAACTCTTGTATCCGCCTTTTCCCACCTGTTTTTCCACACGGAGTACCGTCGAGATGACCCGCGTTCACCAGCCTCGCCCCCGCAGAGAGTCCGTAATCTTTGATGATGTATTACCGGATGACTTGTCTCATGCGGAGTTGACTGAGAACGCGCGGATCGTGCTCGGGAAACGGTACCTGAAGAAGGACGGCGCTGGCGAGCCGACCGAAGAGCCTGAGGTGATGTTCTGGCGTGTCGCGCGCACGATCGCGGGAGTCGACGGCGATTACGGCGCAGCGGATTCCGCCGTGGATGAAGTCGCTCGTCAGTTCTACGACCTGATGATCAACGGCAAATTCGAGCCGAACTCCCCGACGCTCATGAACGCCGGCCGCCCTCTGGGTCAGCTGTCCGCCTGCTTCGTGCTCCCGGTCGAGGACGCGCTCTCGAACGGTCAGGATGGTATCTATGACACGCTTCGCTCGATGGCACTCGTGCACCAGTCCGGCGGTGGAACCGGATTCTCGTTCTCAAGACTCCGTTCCGAAGGTGAAACGGTGCGTTCGACTATGGGTGTCGCGTCCGGTCCGGTGTCGTTTATGAAGCTGTATGACGGCAGCACGGATGTGGTGAAGCAGGGCGGTACGCGTCGTGGTGCTAATATGGGAATTCTGCGGGTCGATCACCCCGATATCCGGGGCTTCATCAAGTGCAAGAACGACACGACGCAGATCACGAATTTCAACATCTCCGTCGCGATCACAGATGCCTTCATGGACGCAGTACAGAAGGGCGCGGACTACGACCTCATCAACCCGCGGGACGGTGAAGTGATCGGACAGGAAAACGCGGCCGACATTTTCCAGATGATCATCCATGGAGCGTGGCTCACGGGTGAGCCGGGCACATTCTTTATCGATCGGGCGAACGAGTACAACCCGGTCCCGGCGCTCGGTAGCTACGAGGCGACGAACCCGTGCGGAGAGCAGCCGCTTCTCCCGTACGATGTCTGCAACCTCGGCAGCATCAATCTCGGGAAGTTCGTGAAAGATGATGCCCGCCTTGGCACCGATCCGGACGAGGGCATCGACTGGGACGCGCTGAGGCACGTCATCCATCTCTCCACTCATTTCCTCGACAACGTGATCGACGCCAATGTCTATCCGTTGCAGGACATTCACGACCTCGCGCAGAACATCCGCCGCGTGGGTCTCGGCGTGATGGGGTGGGCGGACATGCTGGTTCGCTTGGGTCTCCCCTATGACTCAGTCGAAGGTGTCGATCTCGGTCGGAAGGTCATGGAGTTCTTGAACGAGGAATCGCGCAACGCGTCCGAGAGGCTCGCCGAGACACGCGGTGTCTTCCCGGCATGGGAGGCTTCGATCTGGGGTCCGGTGGGCAAGGCGGCGACGCGTGACGACGGCAGCCGCATTCGGCCCGAACGCACGCTTCGTAACTGCAACCTCACGACGGTCGCGCCGACGGGCACCATTTCGATCTTTGCGGGATGCTCCGGTGGTATTGAGCCGATGTTCGCCGTTGCCTTCATGCGCAATCAGGCTGGTTCGCTGATGCCCGACGTCAATCCGGACTTCGTGCGCATGGCTCAGGATGGTGGTTGGTACTCCGCGGACCTGATGGAGCGGATCGCTCAGGAAGGGCATATCCACTTCGATGAGGTGCCTGAAGACATTCAGCGGGTCTTCCGGACAGCGCACGACATCACCCCCGAATGGCACGTCCGTATGCAGTCCGCCTTCCAGGAACACACGGACTCTGCCATCTCGAAGACGACCAATTTCCCTCGGGAAGCTACGGAAGAACAGGTGCGAGAGATCTACGAACTCGCATTCAGCCTCGGATGCAAAGGCGTGACGGTCTACCGCGACGGGTCGCGGGAGGGGCAGGTGCTCACCACTGGCGCCACGACCAAGGGCGCTGGCAGTGAGGCCGTCTCTGCCGAGGTCTCCGATCTCGAACACCAGCTTGCCGACGCTCGTGAGGAGGCGCACAACCAGCGTATCGAGATCGAGGCTCTCAGGAACGACCTCCAGGACCACGATCAAACGGCGGGGTCGGCGCGCCACAAGCGTCAGAGGCCTGCCGCTCTGCGTGGATACACCATGAAAATGATGTCCCCGCTCGGTGATCTGTACGTAACACTGAATGAGGATGTGGATGGCCGACCCTTCGAGGTCTTCTGCACGCTGGGCAAGGCTGGTGGAGCTGCCAACGCAGATGCAGAGGCCATCGGGCGACTGATGTCGCTCGGCCTTCGCTCGGGCATTTCGATCCGACAGGTGAAGGATCAGCTGCGGGGGATCTCGTGCGATCGCGCCGTCGGACTCGGGCCCAACAAGGTCCTCTCCGTGCCAGATGGGATCGGTCAGGCAATCGAGCGGTATCTGGAAGAGAAGGAGGGCGTGCAGGAGGCTCTTCCACTCTCGGCTCCGATGACCCAGTCAGCCACGCAGGAACAGGTTCAGGTGTCGAGCTCTTCCCATGGGCCGGACCTCTTCGACATGGGTACGTGCCCTGAGTGTGGCACGGGTCACCTCGCCTTTGAGGAAGGTTGTAAGAAGTGCCACGTGTGCGGGTACTCCGAGTGCGGCTAATATAAGCCAATCACCGAAATGGTTTAGCATGAGGGGCGGCCAGCAGGCCGCCCCTTTTGTTTGTCTTCTCCTCACATTTTCTCCGATGTTGAGAATCCTGTCACTGCTGAGTCTTCTGGCCCTGCCGTTCGCGGTGGAGGCTCAGTTCCTGGATTCTGATGGGCCAGTCAGTGAGTCGGACGTACTCTACATGTCGAATCAGCCCCGGCTCGCGCTCGACATTCTAGAGACGTGGCTCGAGACGGACTCAATGGATTATGCGGCTTTATGGCGGGCAGCGCGGGCGGCTGTGGTGATCGGCATCGATGAGGAAGGGTCGCGGAAGCAGAACAGGTGGCTCGACCCAGCGATGGGTTGGGCCGAAAGAGCGGTGGCACTGAATCCCTCGGAAATTGATGGCCATTACTGGCACGGCGTAGCGGCCGGACGCAGGGCGATGAATGCCGCGCCCAAATACGCGACGAAGCTCGCGGATGTCGTTTATAACGACGCTCACACGGTACTCGCGATGGACTCGCTGCATGGCGGCGCCCACAACATGCTCGGCAAGCTCAACTACGAGATCATGAACGTGTCACGCGTCCAGCGATTGATTGCTCGGACGTTTATGGGCAATCCCGCTCTGGATGACACGAGCTGGGAGAACGCCGAGTATCACCTAGCGCTCGCGGCGCGGTCGTGGCCGGATGACATCCTGTTTCACTTCGACCTAGCGCAGCTGTACAAGAGAAGGGGCCGGGAGGAGGAGGCGGTCGTCGAATACCGTCTCGTGCTCGGCCTCCAGCCCGTACATCCGACCGATTACAACCTTCAGCAACAGGCCAGCGCGCAGCTTGACGAGTGGGACGTGCCATTCCCGATCCTGGAAACAAAACGGGGTCGGGAGAAAGGCCCTAGAGTCGACCTCCCCAAGGCCCGGTAATCGCGAGTGTCCATCCCTCGAGCTGCATGTTGACGAAGAACGTCGAACCATCGGGTGAGAAGCATGCACCGGCAAATTCTCCACTCCCGCTCAGGTTCTGCGCGATCTTGTAGATTTGACCCTCGGGCGTAATGCCGAGGAGGTAGTCATCCCCGGTGCCGTCCTCGCAGACAACGAGATCTCCCGACGGTGCGACTGTGATGTTGTCAGCGTTCTCGATGATCGTGCCATCGTTGGGTTCGATGAATAGCTCAAGCGTCGCAGGATCGTCACGCTCGCCGGCCGATCCTTCGCTCGGACTGGGCAAATAGCGCCAGATCTGGCCCTTCCGCGCTTCACCTCCATTGGTGCAGGCGAGGTAGACCTCACTGCGTCCGTCGCGTTCTCCGTAGAAGATGCCTTCGCCCCGGGCGAATCGCGCCGCACCAGCCTCGAAGCCGCGGTATCGCAGATCGTCATCAGGGGACTCGATGTCGTCCATGTCGATCCACTCGACATCCATCAGGACACCAGGCTCGATTCCCCTGCCATCGAAATTGCGCATATCGAGGCTCGCCTGGCCTCGAACTGCCAGTGCCTGGAGTCGCCCGCCGCGCGCGAGCTGCCCGGGGACGTTCGGGATGAACCGATACAGAAGTCCGTCACTCAGGTCCTCGGTTTGATACACGACGCCGGACTCAGGATGAACCGCGATCGCCTCATGCTTGAAGCGACCCATTTCACGGAGCGGCTCGGCTCGTGCTGGCAGACCGTCCAGACCAGCATGCACTTCGAAGTTGTACCCATGATCTCGTGCGTACCGGCTCCCTGCTCGCTCGGTCGTTTCTTCGCAACTGATCCATGTGCCCCACGGTGTTGGTCCACCGGCGCAGTTCACAGCGGTGCCGGCTAGGCTCAGATGATGCGATACTAGATTCTGATTTCTGGTGTCGTAGAGCAGGGTCGTCGTGCCGCCAAAGGCGGGAACGCCCGATGTGCCGGCGTCGTAAATCTGAGCCGAGTCGAGTCGGGAAAGGAGTCCCAGGTCGGCGCCAAATGCGCCATCTTCGGGGTCAGCATCCAGCGTGAGTTCGTGATTGCGAACAAGCAGTGTCATCCCGTCGGGGCCTGGAAAGGTGGCCATGCCGTCGTGACGGGCGGGCACGTAGAACCCGTCGGACATCATTTCGCCCCGTCTGGACACGATGCGGTAGCTGAATCCGTCGGGGAGCGCGATGATTCGTTCAGGATCGTCTTGCAGAGGGCCGAAGCCGGTTCCGCGAGGGATCAACGGAGCACTCACATTCGTCTGTGAACAGCCGAGGCCGCCGAATCCAAGCGAAATCGCAGCTGCGGAACCTAGGAAACGTCGGCGAGAGATCGTCATATAAATCGAAGGTTAAGTCACGGAGAGACGGGCGAATGACAGCGAGCGATTTTCAATCTACCACAAGCGGCGATGGTTGCCCGCCGCTGCGTGGCATCCGACGAGAGTGGCTTGCCCACGGAGGGCCCGGGCTCAGTCGTGGACTCGGTCGGACCGCCTTTGCTTGCACACTGTTCATCACAGCATGCGGTGGCGACGCTCCCGTCGGGCCGACGCCTGGTAGCCCCACTTTTGATGGGAATGCCGCGATGGAGCATGTGCGGACGCAGGTCGCCTTCGGGCCTCGTGTGCCCGGGACGCCCGGTCATGCGGCACAGTTGGACTGGATGCTCGATCACCTCGGTCGCCAAGCGCCTGTCGTGGTTGCGGACACGTTCGATTACGTGACCACGAATGGCGACTCGCTCGTGCTTACAAACGTGATGGCGCGTTTCGCGCCGGAGCAGACACGTCGACTTCTGGTGCTGGCCCATTGGGATACTCGCCCGACGGCCGATGAGGCAGCTGACTCTGCCGACTGGGACACCCCCATAGCTGGGGCGAATGATGGTGCCTCGGGGACCGCGGTCTTGCTCGCCATGGCTGAGATGCTGTCTGACGCGCTGCCCCCCCTCGGTGTGGATCTGCTCTTTGTCGATGGAGAGGATTATGGACCGACCGTAGACGACATGTTGCTGGGCGCAAAGCGCTATGCGGAGACGCTCGGCGACGACGACCGGCCGATCTATGGGCTTCTGCTCGATATGGTGGGTGACGCCGATCCGAGTTTCCCGGTCGAGGGTATCTCCGCTCAGGCGGCCAACGTCATCGTGCAGAAAGTATGGCGCTCAGCCGAGCGTCTTGGCTATCGCGCCTACTTTCCAACTGCCGTTGGCCGTGACCTGACGGATGACCATGTGCCGCTCATTCAGGCCGGGATTCCTACGGCGAACCTGATTGACTTCACCTACGGCCCTGAAAACGCGTACTGGCACTCTCTGGAGGACCGCGTCGAGCATGTCAGCGCAGGAACACTCGGGATGGTCGGCGCCGTCGTCACAGAGTTGATCTTCTCAGGGGGCTGAGGAGGTGTGGTTCCTCGCCCTGCCCTTGGCGACTCACTTGGCGAACATGCCGCCGAGCGTCAGATTCGCCCGCTGAGGGGCCTCGGTATCGCTGAGGCGCCGTTCCGCGTCGGGTTCGACTCGATGCAAGCTTCTGAGGAGTAGCTTCGTGAGTGAGAGTCAGGTGCGTGTCGCCGTAGTTCAGGCCCCGGCCACCCCGTTCGATTCTCCAGCCGCCGTGGACAACGTCTGTGCGATGACGGCCCAGGCCGCTGCGGACGGTGCGAAGTTGATTCTTTTTCCCGAGGCGTACGTTGGCGGCTACCCGTGGGGACTCGCCTTTGGTACAGCAGTTGGGGGTCGCTCAGAGGCCGGCCGCCGTACGTTCGAGCGCTACTGGTCGTCGTCTATTCAGGTGCCCGGCCCCGAAACCAAGGCGATGGGGGAGGCGGCTCGGGCTGCTTCGGCCTATCTCGCCGTGGGCGTTATCGAACGGGATAGCACCTACAGCGGGGGCACACTCTTCTGCACGCTTCTGTACTTTGGGCCGGACGGTGAGCTGCTGGGCAAGCATCGGAAGCTGAAGCCGACAGCCGCTGAGCGACTGATCTGGGGTGAGGGGGACGGAAGTACGCTGACGACCGTCAAGACTCCGTTCGGGATCGTTGGCGGCCTTATTTGCTGGGAGAATTACATGCCTCTCGCTCGCACCGCGATGTACGGGAAGGGCGTGAAGATCTACCTTGCACCGACCGCCGATGCCCGGGACCGGTGGCAGTCGACGCTGCAGCATATCGCGCTGGAAGGCCGTTGTTTCGTGCTTGGGTGCAATCAGTACGTGCACCGGGACATGTACCCCTCCGACCTCGAGATTGCCGACGAGTTGCAGGCGTGGCCTGAGACCTTGTCGGCCGGCGGGTCCGCGATCTATGGGCCACTCGGTGAGCAGCTTGCAGCACCGTTGTGGAACGAGGCAGGCATTCTGTTTGCGGACCTCGACCTCACCGCGCTCGCGAGAAGCGCTTTCGACTTTGATGTGGTGGGGCACTACGCACGACCCGATGTATTCAAGCTCATCGTCGACGAGACTCCACACCCCCCCGTATGCTAGATGGCCGCTACCACTCGATCGACCCCTGCTTGGTCGTGTCGATTTCCTTGCCGTCGCCGTCTCCCAGGAGCACTTGTTCGATTTGCTCGTAGAGGAAGGCGCGTGACTTCGGGTCCCTTGGATCCAGCCCGTAGTGGTTGATGAGGCTTGTCTGGTGCTGCAGCCACTCTTTCCAGCAGTCGCCACAGATCTGGCCCTGAATTCGCTCGCCCAGTTCGGTCCGGAACGGTGCCTTCGCGAGCCTCGTGGCGTTCTCTCCGCAGCGGCGGCATATAATGGTCTCAGCGCTCATGGGTCTCGGTTTCTGGCAAGTAGGTTGTCACGCGGCCACGGTTACCCAGTGGTACCCGGTGGGGTCCATCCCTGTGGACGCTTGCGGGCAGGATGATTATTTTATCAGGCTACAACGGTAATCGTGGTCATGTGAGGCGTATGATGGCGTTGCAGAAGAAGCAGCTTGAACACTTGGAGAAGCGTTTGCTCGATGAGCGGGCGCGTGCGTTGAAGGCCCTCGGTCTGTTTGCCAAGACCGGCGATCGCGACTCAAGCGACTCCGATTTCTCTTCGTATACCGATCACATGGCAGATCAGGGTACGGAGGCGCAGGAGCGAGAGAAGGCCGCGGCTTTCGCGACCAAAGAGGGACGGTATCTGCACCGCCTAGAGGGAGCGCTACGTCGACTGTACGCCGATCCGAAGACCTTCGGGACATGTCATACCTGCTCGTCCGACGTCGGCTTCGAACGCCTCGATGCTCTGCCTCACGCCCGGTATTGCATCGAATGCAAGCGGAAGGAAGAGTCGGCGCCCTGACGCCTGGAGCTGCGCTGCGGTTCATATTTTCGACGTAATCGCCAGGATCCTCTCGCCGGCTACGTCCGCTTTCCAGTTCCGAACCCCGTCAATCTGAAGCAGTTCGTCACGGTTTTTTGGCGCGGCACGCGCAATCGAAATGAGTACAGCGTTGGACAGCACCGTGCCCCGTGGCAGACCCACCTCTTCTGCTGCGGCATTTCGGCCCCCCTTGAGCTTGTCGACCAGTTCCTCCAGCTCCGGAGGCGGACGACCCGGTCCACGCCGAATTCCCTTGGGGTAGGGCATCAGTTCGTCGTCCGCCATGTCCTTTACGGCTCGAAGCCTGCCCAGGAGATTCTTTCCTTCATCCCGCGCTAGCCCCCGCGGGAAACCCTTGATTTCCATGAGATCCTCTACCCGCTTCGGATCCAGGGCCACCGCCTCTACCAATGGAGGATCCCCGATGACCCGAAACGTTGCGCGGTCGCGTACGCGAGCGATCTCGTCTCGCCATACGAGGGCTTCACGCAATGCGGTGGTCTGTCTCGGGGAAAGATCTCGGGCACCCTTCACGCGGGTCACCGGGTCGACGGGCTCTGGCGCTTCCGATCTCTCATCGGCAACGGTTTCCAGGGCGAGCCACTCTTCTTCTGCCCAGCTGGTGCGTCCCAGCGCTTCAAGTTCTTCCGCGAGCATGTCGGTGAGTTGCTCTAGGTGGCGTGTGTCCGAGGCGGCGTAGTCGAGCATTCCCTCGGTGAGGGGACGTTCCGCCCAGTCCGCTCGTTGATACTTCTTTGACAGCTTCACCCCGAAACGTGCGTCCAGCAGTGCGGCCAAGCCCAGTCCATCTAGGCCGATCAGGGCCGCCTGAATCTGCGTGTCGACCAGGCTTCGCATCCGGATGCCAAGATCTCGGCTCAATAGTCGCAAATCGAAGTCTGCGCCGTGCATGATGACTTGCACGTCGGGTCGCTCCAGTGGCTCACGAATGAGTTCGGCCGGATCAAATGCAAGTGGGTCGACGACCCAGGTCCGGCCCGCAACCGTAATCTGAAGAAGGCAGAGACGGTCCGAGTATCGGTGGAATCCAGCTGCCTCGCAGTCGAGGGCAAAGCGCGCGGCACCGGCAAGGTCGGACGCCAGTTCATCAGCCTGATCAAGCGATCGAACGTGAATGTGACTCATCAACGGGGCCTCGGCACCCACGTCTGTTATGGACGGCAGTGCTCGGATGGGAAGCGTGTATGCGCGAAACAAGGAAATCGGAACTGGCCCGGTATGCCAGCCCCGAGGTGTTGCCCGCTCTGTAGCGGCAGGCGAGAATTGGGGTTCCTTCCGACGATCTCTTTTCCCAACTAGCGCATGCTTCGAACCAAGGTCGTCTGCACGCTGGGCCCCGCAACTTCGGAGCCGGACACCGTCCTCAAGATGGTGCGCGGTGGCATGAATCTGGCTCGGGTGAACATGTCCCATGGTAGCAGGGACGATCATCGGGCTTCCATTGCAGCGGTCCGCGCCGCTGCCGATACGGTGGGCCAGCCGGTGGCAGTGCTCGTGGATCTGTCCGGACCTAAGATCCGGGTCGGAGATTTGCCGGAGCCGATGGAGCTCGTGGTCGGAAGCAACGTTGTCATGGCCCCCAGCAGTGAGGCGGAGGGGACGGAAATTCCGATCACCTACGCGCCGCTCGCCGAGGAAATCACGGCCAACGACGTCGTCCTTCTGGACGACGGGCTACTGGAGCTGCGATGCACCGGGACGGACGGGAGCCGAACGCTCCTCGCGGTGGTGCGGGGGGGAATGCTGAAGAGTCGAAAAGGGATCAACCTTCCGACCGTGAATGTGAAGGCGCCGTCTCTTACGGAGAAGGATCTCTCCGATCTTGACTTCGCGCTCGAGGAGGGCGTGGAATATATCGGTTTGTCGTTCGTCCGGCGTCCCGAGGACGTCGTCGACCTGAAGGAGCGTGTGATGGGCCGGGCGCTGGTGGTCGCGAAAATCGAGAAGGTGCAGGCGCTCAAGGCGATCGAAGAAATTCTCGCAGTCACCGATGCCGTCATGGTAGCGCGCGGCGACTTGGGAGTTGAGCTGCCTTTCGAACGAGTCCCGCTCGCCCAGAAACGGATCATTCAGCTCGCCAACTACTATGGCCGGCCTGTCATTACCGCGACTCAGATGCTGGAGTCGATGATCGAGAACGCTCGGCCCACGCGTGCGGAAGCTTCCGACGTTGCGAATGCGATTCTCGACGGGTCTGACGCCGTCATGCTGTCAGGTGAGACTGCAGTGGGGAAGTATCCGCTGGAGGCGCTCGGCGCACTGGTGTCGATCGGCGAGGAAATCGAACGCAGTGGCTTCCTCGAACGCGGGCCCAGCTACCTCACGCGGCCGGGGCTGCACACTAGGGGAGGCGCCTCTCCTAGGGAGCACGCGGTGGCCGCGGTGTCGGTCGACGCCGCTCGCCAGATCGGAGCGCCCGCCATTGTTGTAATCACCCGTTCTGGGTTCTCTGGTCGGCTGGTTTCGTCCTATCGACCAGCCGTGCCTGTTTTCGCGGTCACGACGGAGCCCGCAACCTATCGACAGCTCGCAGCCGTCTGGGGTGTCCGACCCGTTCTGGCTGATGCCACAGAGGTCTCTTACGCGGCTCTGTCAGAGTTCGGCAAGAAAGCCGTCGTCGATGCGGGCGTCGGAGAGAACGGAGCCTCGATTGCGATCACGGCCGGCTTTCCATTCCATGAATCGGGCTCGACGAACAACATGCGCCTCGACCGACTCTAGTGAAGCTCACGTTCCTTGGCACAGGCACCTCGTTCGGGGTTCCGGTAGTCGGTTGCGATTGTGCCGCCTGTACTTCGGCCGACCCTAGGGATCGTCGAACCCGCCACGGGGCGCTTCTGGATACGGGGCAAGGACGACTTCTGGTCGATACTCCCCCGGAGTTGCGACTCCAGCTACTCGATGCTGGAGTCGACTCGGTCGACGCGGTGTGGTTCACTCACAATCACGCCGACCACGTACATGGGATCGATGATCTGCGTGTCTTCACCGTCCGGAATGGGGATATGCCAGCATACATTCCCAACGAGTACGTGGGGCCGATGCGTGAGCAGTTCCGATACATATTCGACGATGCTGTTCAGCCGCCACAGGATAGCTCGAAGCCGAGGCTGAAGGTGGAGCCGTACGACGCTGGAGAAACCGTCTCCATCGTGGGCAGGGACTTCACCGCGGTCGATGTTCCGCACGGAGACGTGACGGTTTACGGGTTCCGAGTTGGTTCACTGGGGTATGTGACAGACGGTAAGATGCTCCCTTCTGCGACGGTCGCTGCGCTGAAGGGCGTGAGTGTCCTGGTTCTGAACGCGCTCTGGTTCGAAAAGACCCACGCGTCGCACTTCAATATCGAAGAAGCGATCGAGGCTGCCCGTGAGGTCGGGGCGCGAAGGACCTACCTCACGCATCTGACGCATCGGGTTACACATGCTGAACTCGAAGCGCGGCTGCCGACTGACGTCACTGCGGCCTACGACGGACTCACCGTGGAGATGGATTGATGGACGGTCTGCGTTTTGATTTTGGAAATCTGATGGAAGAGCGCGTCGAGAATGGCGTCGCGAGCGAGCGCCTCGAAACGGACTTAGTGGTTCGCTTTCGCGAAGCTCACGAGGTTGTCGAAGCCCGTCGTGCGACGGGGGATATGGATTTCCTGGACCTTCCCTACGCGACGGAAACCGTCGATCAGGTAGTCGAGATCGCCGACGGCTATGCACAGTGGTTCGAAGATGTCGTAGTCCTCGGCATTGGCGGGAGCGGACTCGGAGCTGCGGCGCTCAAAGAAGCTCTGCTGGGACCGTTCTGGAACTCGCGGGATGACGAAGGCCGGGATCACTTCCCACGCCTTCATATCGTAGACAACCCAGACCCGTTCACCTACAGTGCCCTGCTGAGTCAGCTCGACCCTGCGCGCACCATGTTCAACGTGGTGAGCAAGTCCGGATCGACCGCAGAGACGATGGCACAGTATCTCGTTGCCCGAGAGTGGGTCGAATCAGGTGTCGATCCAGACAAGGCGAGAGGGCACTTTCTCTTCACGACGGACCCCGAGCACGGCGCACTCCGTCAGATCGGTGAGGCCGAGGAGATTCCGATGCTCCCCGTACCCTCGAACGTGGGGGGCCGGTTCTCTGTGCTGTCCCCCGTCGGTCTTCTCCCGGCTGCGGCGTGCGGCATCGATCCGCGAGCGCTTCTCCAAGGCGCTGCGGAGATGGAGCAACGTTGTGCGACCAGCGTCCTGTCGGAAAATCCTGCTGGTCTGCTCGCCGTGTTGCTGCATCAGGCTGATACCGAGCAAGGCCGTCCGATTCACGTGCTCATGCCGTACGCTGATCGCCTTGCTCCAGTCGCGCGCTGGTTTCAGCAGCTTTGGGCAGAAAGTCTCGGAAAAGCTGTGACAATGTCCGGCGAATCTCGGAACACGGGACCAACTCCGGTGGCCGCGCTCGGCGCCACAGATCA
>Ga0308018_10001156_pt1 | contig 12523 bp, 12 predicted proteins | sample Neamet282_FD_203130 | JGI IMG/M metagenome (GOLD analysis project Ga0308018, IMG submission 203130) | Marine microbial communities from water near the shore, Antarctic Ocean - #282 | ecosystem: Environmental > Aquatic > Marine > Unclassified | place: Southern Ocean | collected 2014-10-01
TCTGCTCCGGACTCAGGTGCGGCAGGAGCTCTCGATGCGATCGTCGCTTCGCTCGACGGGACGCTGTCTGTGCTGGAGGGGTAGGCGCGCCGGCTTCTCTGGGAAATACGAAACGGCCCGCTCGTCTTCATACGAGCGGGCCGTTCTTGTGTTCAGGTCAGGTGGTGTCTCAGCCGCCGTCCAGCCAGCGACGGTCGGCATCCGAGAGCGATCCCTTTCCCCGACTCTTCTCAAACGTCTTCACCACGACCCATCCGACGAGGAGGATGGGAGCGACCTTGAACAGCAGGAAGGTCGCGAGGCCGAGGGTGAGCGAGAACACGACTCCGATAACGCCGAGAACAACGCTCGCTAAGAGCAGCGTGACAAGTCCGACCGCGAAGAAAGTGAGTAGTGGTCGGATCATCAGTCAGTCCTTGTTTCGTTCAAGTCCACGTCAGCGAATCCACACCACCGCGACGCTGCCGAATGCGATATGGAGCTCAACCTCGATACGGTAGTCGGCGTCATCGAAATCCGGGGATTCGTACACGTCGCCACGCTTGATGAGTCCCTCCGAGTCCAGTGCCGTGAGGAAGCTGTCTTTTTGAAGGCGAACCCCGAGGCCTTCCGGGACACGAAGCTCCATCGACCCGAGTCCCATTTTTACAGCGATCTGCGCGTCTCGCTGCCATCGCCCGTCAAAATCGAGAATGATCGAGCCGACACCTGCGCGCACTTCGATCTCTTCGGCGCGCAGGTTCGCCAGATTCCTGATCGTGAACTCGGCAGCACCGACTTCGAAGCTGGCTTTCTCCATCGGTACTGGATTCGGCTCACTGACGTTGATCAAGGACTCAGACGCACCTGTGCTCAACTCGAGGTCGGTCAGCGCGAGGCCACCGAGGTCGATGTCGGCCTGAACGGCTCCGAACTTCAGCTTGAGGTCCATGGGTACGCCACGGGCGAGCTCCAATTCGAGCGACCCGGACTGCCGTCTACTGATGTTGATGTTCCGGCGAAGAGACTCCACTCCCAGGTGAAGTCGCTCCCCCGAGAAGTCTGCGATCGGTTCGAACTTGTCCTCGTCGTACTTGAGGTTCATCCGGTACAGGAGTCCGTCGTCGACGGATCGCATCGTGAACTCGCCCGCGCCGTAATCGACGAATACGCGCACTTCGCCGTTGTCCTCCAGCTGTCGAGACATCGCCACTGTCCGCCAGCTCTGTCCTTGAGCGGCGGCAGGAGCGATGACCGCAGCCGCCACGATGGCGGCCGTCATGGTCTTACGCATCGTCCGAACCGTCTCCTGTTGTCGTTCCCGCATCCCCACCAAGGCCATCCTCGGCGTTCCTCCTTACCGCGTCTTCCCATGCCACCTCAGCGTCGTAGGTGCTGTAGTGCTCACGCCGGCGTCCGGCTCGGGTCAGGAGCACCGCACCGAATCCGATCTGTAGTGCGACGAATGTGACGACCCCGCCCGCAATGAACAGCAGAGTGCTGAGCACGTTGAGGAACGGTGCGATCGACAGCACGTGTCCGGCAATGAACAGGCCGGAGAAAGCAAGTAGACCCCCTACAAGAGTGAGCACCGGGTTCGACTTCCGAATCCACGCCGTCCACGGGAAGGAACTGTCTGCCATCCACTCGCCCGCATTTCTCGCGACCGCCACGTAGCCGAGCAGCGACGCTATGACCGTGGCCAGAGGGAAGAGTGGAAGCCAGGCGATTGCGACCGGGATTCCGATTATCGAAATCGCGAGTGCAACCGCGCCGAGCAGCCAGACCGGGACCAGCAGGAAACTTCCCGCTACGCCGACCATTGCGGCTCGGCCCGGAGCCCGTCTCGCCGTCTCGGAAATCGCGTCCATATTCTCGCCGGCGAAGGCCAGGAAGCCTGCACCCAGCAGAGCAAGAATGAACACGCCGACGAGCTTCTCGAAGACTCCGCCTACTCCTCGAATGACGGGGCGAAGCGGTGACATGATCGAAAACCCATCGCCCTCGAATCGCGTGGCATTGCGAATCTCATTTCTGACGTCGCTGCGAATTTCAGCACGGATCTCGTCGTGGAGCTCTTGCCGCAACTCACGCTCGAACTCCCGTTCATCCTCCAGCACATTTACGATGCCGCCCCGGATCTCTCCGGTGTTTCGGACAATCCTCGTGTCCGCGACTCGTGCTTCACCGCCGATTGAACCATCGCTGCGTACGTCGAGAGTCCCATTGACGATGACAGCATCACCCTCGATTTCGCCTTCGACACGGAGTGATCCGCCGATGACGACGAGTGTCCCTTCGACCATGGATCCGGATGGAATGACCACATCTTCGTCGATGTGAATCCGGAAATTCTCATCGAGTCCTTCGAGCGCTTTCACGAGCCCCCCGAGGTTCCCCACGGCGCTCACCAGAAGGCGTATGAGCGAGCCTTCCTCATTATTGATCGAGATCGATACGGAGGCGTCCCTTCTTTCAGCTTCGACGTCGAGATCTGCAAGCGCATTCTCAAGGGCGTCTTCGACCGCCTCAGCTGCATTCTCCAAGTCATGGTCGAGATCTGCCGGTGGAGCCCATCCATCGAGTATCCGGGCAAGCGCCCCGTTCTCGCGCGACATTGCGTCGCCCAGTAGTGCACGCCAGGCGGTGTCCAACTCATCTCCGTCTTCATACGAGCCGACAGGGTCCCCATCTACTAGGATCGTTCCGCCGTCGAAGGCGATCTTCAGCATGCCGTCGTCTGCGAACTCAATCGCGAGTGTCGCACGCGACGAACTGGCCGAGACGCTCTTGGACACGATGGTCCTTAGCTGCCCTTCCACACCGAGGGGTAGTGTGAGGGCCGCGAGGACCAGGACCAGAAAGGCCCTATGAAGCAATTGAGACATGTACATAACGACCCTCATTAGGCCGGTTCGCGAAGAGATTCTTATAAAGCACTCGTAGAGCGAGCGCTGAAATCATCGTGTACCCGAGCACGCCGCCAGCTACGACAAGGGGTGAGGACGTGAGTGCTTCGAGCAGTGTCGCCTGGCCCGTCATGCCCCCGAACGCAGCGGATGCCACGTCGGTGATCTGCCACCAGACGAAGGACAACAGTGAATCGAAGGTCAGCGTCGGGTGCGAAAACGCCGCGTAAACAACGAGTCCGGTGATCGCTACTGGGGTCACCGCGACGCCGGTCAAGGCTGCGAGAGCCTGCCGGGCATCCGGGATCAGGCGGCGCAGTCTTGCAGCGTTACGCGAGCGGAACGGCACGGGGGCGGCAGCCTGCACCATCTGATGCATCCGGAAGCCGGTCATGACCTGGTCGGAGAACGTCGGTGTTGGAGTGAGTCGCTGAAGGGCCGTGAGCTCCCTGGCCACGGCTCGCCACGCCTGCACTTCGCTGGCGCAGGTAGCGCACCCGCCGAGATGAGTCTCGACTCGGGCAAAGGCTGCAGCAGGCAGACTGTCATCCACGTAGTCCTGCAACTCGCTGGCTATCACGTGCTCCTGGCTCGGCCCACTGGCCAGGACCGCAACTCGCCTACGGATCCGAGTCAGAAGTGCCACGTCGTCGCGTAGCTCAACGGCCGCCATGACCCGCTCGGCGAAGCCTTCTGCCGGGGTAAAGGAATCCAGCTGTTTCAGCGCACTGAACACCGAAATCCATGCGTCCGTTTCAGCGGTACACGGCGTGCAGTCTTGAAGGTGGCGCTCCAGCTTCTGGGCACGTCTCGCCGACAGCGTACCGTCCAGGAAATTCTGAAGAACTGCTTCCGACAGATGCTGCTCCGCACTGGGGGTCCCGACCGGCTCTCGCACTCGCGCGGCAAGCGGCATCGATTCGGGTAGCGACACTTGGGTCATGACGCGGTCCGAAAATCCTTCGATCGGACGGTGTGAAGAAATCTCACCGAGTTCCTCGAACAGAGCGCGCCACCCCTCCATCTCAGCCGAACAACGAGCACACGCCGCTAGATGCTTCTCGACACCGAAAGCGTCCCCTTCGGGGAGGTCTCCTTCGAGAAACGCTTGGAAGCGTTCTGCGCTCAAATGCTTGTTCGACATGGCCTTACTCACCGTCCTAGGCCTGCTTCATTCACCCTGCTGCCACTCCGGGCCGGCGTTCTACCGAGTTTCAATAAAAAATGCTGTCGTGGAACCCTCGCCTCGACGGCTGTTTTACCTTGTACTTTATGGGTGATCGACATACTCGCCATCCGTCACGAGGAGAGGTGAGACAGGGATTTGCGGAGCTCGCCGCGGGCCCGGTGCAGATATGTCTTCACTGTGCCCAGGGGCAGGTCCATGATGTCTGCGATCTCGTCGTAGGCGTACCCTTCGATGTGTCGGAGAACGATCACCGTCCGGTATTCCTCCCGGAGGCCACCAATGGCCGTTTCGATCTGACTTCCGAGTTCGCGATTCTCGACGTATTCCGCAGGACTCTCATCTCGAGATTCAATCACCACCTGACTTTGACTGATCTCTTCAGCAGTGCGGGCGTGAGGTGAACCGTCAATGGAGACGGTGTCGAGCTTCCTCTTCCTGAGATGATCGATGGTGTGGTTGTTCGCGATTTTCAAGATCCAGTTACTGAACTTGTAGCTGGTCTTATACGAACCGATCGCGTTGAAGCCACGAATGAAGGCCTCCTGCGCGAGATCTTCGGCCAGGGTCCGGTCACGTACCATGCGATAGATAAGTGAAAAAACCGGCCGCTCATAACGAATGAGCAGCTCACGGAAGGCGGGCTCATGCCCACGCGCAGCGTGCGTCGCGAGATCGCGATCGTCCAGCGACGCGTAGTCCAGAGGGGTCAGAGGTCCTTTATCCTGCCGCGAGTCGGTAAGCCACCGGACAGTGGCTCTAGGCAGGAAGGCGATATCGGTACTCATGAGTCAGCCCTACGTAACCGATTCCCTATCGGTTTCGTCTGCAGGCCTTGCACCGACCTACACGTGCCGTTGAGCCCCTCGTTCGCTTCCCGTAGCTTTCACCTCCGTGCCTTTCGGGCACTGGTATCGGGCCTTTCAAAGCTATGCGGCCAAGTGATTTCTGTCATGCAATCCCCATCTGACGCCGCGCCGAAGGCTGGTGCCGAGCGCGAAAAGCAGGTCCAGCAGATCTTCTCAGAGATCGCGCCCCGCTACGACCTACTGAACCACATTCTAAGCATGAACATCGATCGGACGTGGCGACGGCGCGCCGTCAATCTGCTCGAGTGGGAACGTGCCCTGGGCGGCACATTCCTCGATGCCTGCGCCGGCACGTTCGATTTGTCACTCGAGTTGGCAAACAGGAAAACGTTTGAAGGGTGGGTGATTGCGTCGGATTTCGCGCACCCCATGCTGGTTCATGGGACTCCGAAAATCGCTACGTCGCCGATCGAGTCAGTGTGTGGAGATTCACTGGAATTGCCCTTTGCCGACGACACATTCGACGGTGCCACGGTCGGCTTTGGCGTCCGAAATCTTGCTCGCCTTGGGGTAGGTCTCAGGGAGTTCCAGCGCGTCCTTAAGCCGGGCGCGCGGCTCGTCGTTCTCGAGTTCACCGTCCCGCCGAACCCGATCATGCGAGCGGGCTACCACTTCTATTTTCACAATATCCTTCCGGTGGTCGGACGCATCGTGTCAGGTCACCCCTGGGCGTACACGTATCTGCCTGAATCGGTAAAGGAGTTCCCTGGGCCGAAGGAACTTGGGGATCTGTTCGAATCTGTCGGATTCAGTGATGTGGGATGGAAGCTTGTGTCCGGGGGGATCGCAGCGATCCACTGGGGTCGCGCCTAGGGACGTCTAGGCGGTCTATCGCACCTCGATTGTCGTTACAGGACCTCGCCCGTAGAGCGATTCGCCGATTCTCGACGGGTCTCCCACGATTAGAATCGTCATCTCCTCGGGATGCAGCTGGTCCGAGAAGACACGCTGAATACCGTAAGGTGTTACTCGCTGGACTCCTTCCCAGTACCGCACCAGCCAATCCACTGGCAGGTCCTGGGCCAAGTAGTACATGGTCCGGGAAACGATCTGACTGGGGGAGTCGAAGTTGAAGACGAAGCCGTTCACGATCTGATCTACCGTCGCCCCGACCTCGTCCGTCGTCGGTGGCCCGTCACGCAGTCCGTGCATGGTTTTGAGGATCACGTCGATCGCAGCCATCGTGTTCTCCGGTCGCGTTCGGGTGGTCGCAGCGATGATGCCTTCGTGTTTCCTGGGCGTCGTCCAGAGCGAAGTCGCGGAGTACGCGAAGCCCTCTTCGGTACGCAGACGCCCGAGAATACGGCTGGAGAAACCTCCCCCCCCAAGGATCGAGTTCCCGATCATGGCGGCGTAGTACGTGTCGTCGTCCCCGAGCTGAACGGTTGTGGGGTGAGCCATCACGACCACGGACTGATCTAGGTCCTTCTCAACGAGGTACACGCCTGCCGTACGCCGAATGTTGGGTGTGGGCGCCTCCGGGAGGGCTTGAGCGCAGTCCGGAAGGCGAGAGACGACACTCTCGAGCAAGGGCTGGAGCACGGGCCAAGGAGCGTCGCCGGTGACCCCCAGGGTGAGATTGCCTCGGCAGAGAATCCGACGATGCAACTCGTTAAGTCGGTCCGTTTGTAGCCGGGCCGGATCCAAATCCGAGGGCTCCATCTCCCAACCCACCGGGTGGTCTCCATACAGGAGTCGGTTCATCTCTGAAAAGGCGAGACGACCCGGATCGTCGAGGCGGCGCAGGATGCTTTCAAGTTCCCTCGTTCGCCACGCTTCAACCTCGTTTCCGTCGAAGGCCGGCTCGGCAATCAGCTCTCCCCAGAGGTCGAGGGCCGTCGGAAGGTTTTCGGTCAACGCGTTAATTGAGGTGGTGACGCTACCGCCCGCGCTCCCGAATGACACATGGAAGGCGTGATACTCGATCGCCTCGTCGACCTCGAGCGCGCTTCTGGAGGTCGTTCCGCCGTAGCGGAGCAGGGCGGGCAATCCCATTGCCGCCGCGTAGGACTCTCTTCCAAATAGCCCGTATCCACCTCGGAAGTAGGCATGGACGGTAACCATGGGAAGCGTTGGGTCCTCGAGTGATATGACGGGGACGCCAAAGACCTCGTAGTGGTCCGTCTGCGGCTGTTCGAACTTGAGGGGCGGGTACACCAGCCGATCGATCGTCTGTCTACCGGTAGGCGGCTCCTGTTGAGCGAGCGCTGGCGAGGGGCTGGACAGGAGCGTTGCTATCCCTGTTGCCAGGGCAGTAGAAGCCAGTAGTACGTGTCTTCGAGCGCTCATCGTGAGTCCCCATCACCAGATCGCGAGCGGACGAGCGTGGCTACCGTCCGGTTCCCTTCTGTCAGGTACGTAGCTGCGACTCTCTGCACGTCTTCCGCGGTTACGTCGCCGAAGGCTTCTGACCTCTGGAACGTGTCGCGCCAGTCTCCGAACAGTGACTCTGACTCGGCCAGCTGGAACGCCAGGCCCAGCTTTGACTGGACACGCCGCACCGCACCGGCCTCGACTTGATTTCGGATCCGTTCGATCTGGGCCTGCCCGGGCCCGGACTCGATGAGTGCCGCAATCTCTTCGTAGATCACTGTCTCGATTTCGGAGGTCGATGCCGGGAAAATGGGGGTCACATCGATCTGAAAGAGCCCGGGGTAGAGATTGCCGGGTCCCGTCGAGCTGAACACCGCGGTGGCCGTCTTGTCTTCTGTCACGAGCCTGCGGTGCAGGCGAGTCGTTCGGCCACCTGTCAGAAGTGCTGCCAGCATTGCAAGCGCGGGGCCATCCGCGTGTCGCGCAGCCGGTATGTGCCAACCGATCCTAAGCACGGGTTCTGCATCCCACGTTACGTCGACCCTGCGTTCTGTGTCCTGCTCAGGTTCGATTTCTGAAACTGCGGATGGTTGCTCTCCCGAGGGCAGGGGGCCGAAATATTCATGAGCCCATGCCTCGAGCTGGTCCGTGTCGAAATTGCCGACGACCGCGAGGACGGCATTACCGGGTCCATAGAAGCGCCTGTAGTACGAGGCTACGTCGGCTCGAGTGAGTCTCTGAAGGTCGACCATCGTGCCGACGACGGGTTGTCCGTAGGGGTGAATGCGGTAGGCAGTCCGCAAATGCGCTTCGTACAGCGTCCCGCCCGGGCTCGTATCGACCCGCATGCGACGCTCTTCCATAACGACATCGCGCTCCGCGTAGAACTCGCGGAAGACTGGGTGGGCCATTCGGTCAGACTCGAGTGCGAAGAACAGCTCGATTCGATTTGAGGGGAGTTCAACGAAGTAGATTGTCGACTCGTTGGTTGTCATCGCGTTCAGCCCCTGAGCACCGACCCGCGACAGGATACGGTCGTATTCATTGGGCTGAACGAACACTCGAGCTTCGTCCTCGAGTTCCGAGATACGGGTCCTCAGCTCAGAGGCGCGGGCTTCATCGCCCTCAGCGTCGGCACTGAGGAGTTCGGTATGGATCGCGTCCATCTGAGTGAACAATGCCCGCTCTGCCTCGACATCCGTCGTTCCGATCGACTCCGTACCCTTGAAGAGCATGTGCTCAAGAAGATGCGCAATGCCGGTGGAGCCGGGGGACTCGTGTACGCCACCGATACCAAACTGCATGACGAAAGATGTGGTCGGTGCTCCTGGGCGCGGCAGGAGCAGCACCCGCATACCGTTCTTGAGGGTTACCTCGCGCACTGGGAGATGCTCGCTCAGAGAAGTCGCACCTTCCGTCGTCTGCGCGATCAGTGGACCCGGGAGTGCCATCCCTATCGTGCACGATAGCAGAGCGCAGTGGAGCCTGAGTTTCTTCGCGTACGCGGTGGGGATTGTGACCGACACTCAATCCGAGCCTGGCTGACAGTCCGGACAAAAGAAGGCCGAGCGGTTGGAGAGGACTACTCGCTCGATCTCCGAGCCACAGCGAAGGCACGGCTCTCCGTTTCGACCATAGACGAACAGCTGGCGGGCGTATTCTCCCTTACCACCTTGGGCGTTGCGGTAGTCGCGAATGGTCGTGCCTCCTGCCTCGATGGCCTCGCTCAACACCGAACGCACGGACGCGTGCAGTGCGATGGCCTCGTCCTCGCCAATCCGGTTCGCTGGGCGGAGAGGGTGGATGCCGGATAGGAAGAGTGCTTCCGCGGCATAGATGTTCCCCACTCCGGCAATGCGCTTCTGATCCAGGAGCCAGGACCGGATTGGCGACCGGCTGGTGCCGAGGGCGTGAAGCAGGTCTTCTGCTCGGTACGATGGGTCCAAGGGTTCCGGTCCGAAACGAGCGGATCGCACAGCCCACTCAGTCGAATCCAGACACTCGACGGTCCCGAACCGCCGCGTGTCGTCGAAGACGAGTACGCTCCCTGATGCGAAGCGAAAGCGAACCGCTGGGTGCCCGGGTCGGGAGGCTCCTCGAGGGGGGTGCTTGAACGGAAGCATCCGTCCCGTCATCCCGAGATTGACCGCAATCGTCGCGCCGTCATCGAGCCGGAGCAGTACGTTCTTTGCCCGCCGCTCAACGGACGAGATCGTGCGCCCTCTCACCTTTGGAGCGAACCGTCTCTTGGACTCACGAAGTACGTCGGGCCGAAGCACCTCGACACGTACAATCTTCTCACCCACGACGGTGTCCCGTAGACCTCGGACGATTGTTTCGGCTTCTGGTAACTCCGGCATCGGACTGGTTGGTCAGGCCTGGTCGCCGAACTGAATGCGGTCCCGCTCGCGCCAGCCGATGTCTCGACGAAAGAACGCACCCTCGAATTTGATCTGGGCAGCGGCTTCACGGCTCTTTCTCGCGGCTTCCATGAAGGTGGGTGCAATCGCCGTGACCGAGACGACTCTCCCGCCCGCGGTTACCGTTTCGCCGTCGACGGTGGCCGTTCCCGCATGGAAAACGATCATGTCGTCCCTGAACAGCCTTTCGGGGATCGTCATCGATTTGCCCTTCTCGTAGGAGCCCGGGTACCCCCCCGAGGCGACGACTGTCGTTACCGCCGAGCCTTCGTGGCTGGTCACGCGGCGCCCGGCGATCGACCCACCCTGGGCGACCGTGACAAGTAGATCCAGCAAGGAAGATTCGAGGAGGGGAAGCACAACCTGGGCTTCAGGGTCCCCGAATCTGCAATTGAATTCGACGACCTTGAGGCCTTCCGCTGTCTTCATCAGGCCGGCGTAGAGGAAGCCCTGGAAGGGGCAGCCATCTTCAATCATTGCGGCCAGAGTCGGCGCAATGATCTCAGTCCGGGCTTCGTCGACGACCTCTGAGTCTGCGATGGAGACGGGTGCGTAGGCGCCCATTCCACCGGTGTTCGGGCCGCTGTCCCCTTCCCCGACTCGCTTGTGGTCTTGCGAAGGTTGGAGCAAGAGGAAATCCCGACCATCACACACGGCGAATATCGAGATCTCCTCACCATCCATGTACTCCTCGATCACGATCTCACGGCCAGCCTCACCATAGGCGAGATCTCCGAGCATGGCGTCGATCGCTTCGACAGCCACCTCTACAGTCGTGCAGACGACGACACCTTTTCCTGCGGCGAGGCCTGAGGCTTTCACCACGATGGGTGCGCCCTGCTCGCGTACCCATTCGACCGCAGTTTCTCGGTTGGAGAAAGTCTTATGGGCCGCGGTTGGTACGTTGGCGTTCCGCATGAGGTCTTTCGAGTAGGACTTGCTCGACTCGATTCGTGCCGCGGCCTGGGTCGGACCGAAGACGGGCAGCCCCTTGGACTGGAATCGGTCGACGATGCCCGCGGCCAGGGGGCCTTCTGGACCCACGACCGTCAGGTCGATGCGGTGACTGGCTGCCCAGTCAACTAGGGCCTCCACATCCGTCGGTGCGATTTCGACCGCTTCACACATCGGGGCCATGCCCGGTGTGGGACGGGTGGCGAAGAATTCTGCGTCCGGAGCGTCCCGGAGCAGCTTCCAGAGCAGGGCGTGTTCGCGCCCACCGTTTCCGACGATCAGGATGCGCATGCGCAGAGTCTATTGTGTCTGGGGCGAAAAAAAAGGGGTGACTGGGCCACTGCCCGCCCGCCCCCTTTTGCGCGCCCCGAAGGGTCAGCGCTTGAAGCCGCCCAGGAAGTCTGATCCGGCCTGCTTCGCCGCGTCAGCCATCGAGTCGAGGAAGTCCTTCGCGCCCTCGGCATAGGCGGTAGCAGCGGCCTTCAGGTCTTCCTGGTATGCAGGATAGCGCTCCCCTCGACGAGCGTACTCGCCGCGAACGATGCGATCGTAATCTCCGCTCTCGATCCAGTCGCGAAGCTCCGCGACGCGAAGCACGTGGAAGGGGTGAGTCCGACCCAGGAGATTGAGTACCTTGAACACCTGATCGGCGACGTCGCCCCCGGCCCGGTATTCTTCCGCCTGAATGATGAACTCCTGCAGGTTGGTCTCTTCCGTCGTCCCGCCGCCGGCCATCTTGAGCATCGCCCGCATGACTGCCTCGGGATCCTGAACACCCAGGAGGCCGGCACGGTCGCTCGACAGCTCGGACTTCCGTGACCACTCGAGGAGTCCCACCAGGACGGCGCGAGCCGCGAGCCCCACGATTGGGAAGCCCATGTTCGCCAGGTTGAGCAGAAGGACCGTCATCGTCTTGTAGAGCACGTGGTCGCTCACGATGTGACCGATTTCATGGGAGATCACATAGGCGAGCTCGTCGTCTTCCAGCAGTCTCACAGTGCCGGAGTTCAAGATGATGAACGGCTGATCCATGCCATACGCACCGGCGTTTACCAACGGCGTCTGCGACATGAAGAGCGGGTACTCTTCCGGCGCGTCGAGTGTCGTGAGGCACTCCTTGTAGATCGCGTACACCTTCGCGAACTGGTTCTCACTCACGCGGACTGCGTCAGCCTGGAACGCGAGACGAATCGGCTTCTCGCCGAAAAAGCCGAAGATCTTCTTGAGGATCTCATCGAAGATCGGAATCTTGCGTAACGCCTGAAGTGCGGCTTTGTCTGCCGGGTGTTCCCAGGAGTGCGGAGCGATGTCAGTGAGGATGCGCTTCGAGCGAGTGCTCGCGCTGCTTCCGTCTTCCTCGGCGCCAGTTGGTTCTTCCGTGCGATCCGGCTCGTCCGCCATGTCCTGACCCTCTTTCGTTTGGTTGCCCTTCACGCAGTTGGTGAAGGGGTTCCTGACACTCCTGTGGCCTTACGGCTCCCCGTCGATCGTGGTTTCATCTTATGCTGAGCACTCGGTCGAGATCGGCGATGATGTCGTCGATGCCCTCGATGCCCACAGAGAACCGCACGAGCCCGGGCGTGATACCCATCGCGAGTCGACGATCCTCGGGAACCGAGCCATGGGTCATGAACGCGGGGACGTTCACAAGAGACTCCACCCCTCCCAGACTCTCGGCAAGAGAGAAGATGCGCAGATTTTCCGTAAGTGCCTTCGTGCGTTCGAGCGTCCCGACATCGACAGAGACCATGCCGGTGAAGCCCGACATCTGCCGTTTTGCGAGGTCATGCTGCTCGTGCGAAGCCAGGCCCGGATACATGACCCGATCCACCTTGGGATGATCCTGGAGCCATTCGGCGACTGCCATGCCGTTCGCGTTGTGGCGCTCCATTC
>Ga0308018_10001158_pt1 | contig 12509 bp, 19 predicted proteins | sample Neamet282_FD_203130 | JGI IMG/M metagenome (GOLD analysis project Ga0308018, IMG submission 203130) | Marine microbial communities from water near the shore, Antarctic Ocean - #282 | ecosystem: Environmental > Aquatic > Marine > Unclassified | place: Southern Ocean | collected 2014-10-01
AAAATAAAATTAGTTTAAAATAAAATTAGTTTAAAATTAAACAGTTATTCTTTATCGATGAATTCGCCAACAACAGGTGGATCTGGAGCTAATCCTTTTCTTTTTCTAATATCTGCAACAGCAGATGCTAACATAGATTTTGGAACTTCAGTCCATTCCTTAAATGAGGTATTCCATGTTGCACGTCCTGCAGTCTGACCTCTCATTGCCTCAGACAATGTAAAAGTTTCAGAAGCAGGTATTTCACCAATGATGATACTAGATGCACCTTTTTGTTGCATATCGAGAACTTTACCACGTTTACCTGAAAGTATTGTTGCTACATTTCCAACTAAATCAGTTGGAACACGAACTTCAATAGCTAATGTCGGTTCTAAAACAGCAGTACCTGCAGTAAGCAATGAACCCATACATGCTCTACGAGATGCAGGGCCTAATTGAGATAAACCTCTGTGTGCAGTATCTTCATGGGGAACAAAGTGAGTAAAGATGAATTTACAATCTCTCATTTGTTCTTTGCAAAGAGGTCCTTCTTTCATCACATCATCAAATCCAGAATTGATAGAATCAGTTGATTCATTAACAAATTGAACACCTTTGGTTCCATTAATCAAAACATTTCCACGAGAATCCCATCTCATAACTCTTTTAATTGTATCAGTATCCCAACCAACGCCCTTTAGCAAATCAGAAACAACTTTCTTGTCTTTCATATCACTGATTTCACCAGTTCGTAACATATGAGCAATTTCAGGCTCTAATGGTTCTACTTTCATGAAAATTTTATTATGTCTATTTGGAGATTTTGCCATAACAGCATCACAACCACCTTTCACAGTTTCTCTATAGTTAATCAAAGGTTCAGATGTAATAATATCACATTTTGCATCTTGTATTCTGTGAGTTGCAACATCCAAGTGTAACACACCCATACCAGCAACAATTGTCTCACCACTCTCTTCGTCAATTTTTACAACGAGATTTGGATCTTCAATAGTTAATTGTCTTAAAATATCTACAAGTTTAGGTAAATCCTTAGGATGTTTTGGTTCGATTGCAATTTGGACAACAGGTTCTGAGACATATTTTACACCTTCAAACATTGGAATATCTTTTATTGAAGAAAGTGTATTTCCAGCTCTACATTCAGTTAATCCCAATAAAGCAGGGATGTTTCCTGCACCGAGTTCTCCAACTTGTTCTCTTTGGTTACCCATAAAGAAATTGACTGATTGAACTCGTCCTTCCCTTTTTTCATCGATAATGTGAAGAGTTTGTCCATCTTTGATAGTTCCAGAAAATAATCGTCCAATAGCAACAGGGCCTGCTGCAGGATCTAATACCATGTTTACAACCATCATGATTGTTGGGCCATCATCTTCACCAGCAAGTAAAGCCTTACCAACATCTGACTCCAAATCACCTTTCCAAATTTGTGGAATTCTGTATTTGATAGCATCTTGTGGTGCAGGATGGTGTTTTACAACCATTCCAAGAACGGCATCAGCCAATGGTGCTTTTTCTATAAGTTCTGGAAGTTTTTCAACAGTATATGCATCAATTACATCTTTAAAATTAATTCCTCGCTCTTTCATTAAATCAGCATTAATTGCCCACTTGTCTTTTGCAGATCCAAATGTTACACTTGAATCCTGAATAGAGACTTTCCATTTTTCTTTGTACTCAGGTTCAGCGTATGTGTCAACTAATTGATTAAAAGTAGAAACAACTTCAGCCAGTTGTGCTTGCATTTTTTCAGGTGTTAATCTTAGTTCTTTGATTAATCTGTCTACTTTGTTGATAAATAAAACAGGTCTTACTCTTTCTTCAAGTGCCATTCTAGTTACAGTTTCAGTTTGAGTCATGATACCTTCAACTGCATCACATACAACTACAGCGCCATCAATTGCCCTAAGACTACGAATTACCCTTCCACTAAAATCAACGTGTCCAGGAGTATCAATCATATTAATTACATATTCTTCATCTTTTTGAGCAAAAAGCAAAGTTACGTTAGCTTGGTAAATTGTAATTCCTCTTTCTTGCTCTTCTTTATCAAAGTCCATTGCAAGTGCTTTTCCAGCAGCTGAGGGTGCAATAATTCCAGAATTAGCCAAGAGACTATCACTCATAGTTGTCTTTCCGTGATCAACGTGTGCAATAACACCAAAATTACGAATATTCTTTTTATTTTTAATAATTTTCATAACCTCTGTAGTTGACTTGAATTTGGCCATTAAACAGAAAATCAGACGAGCATTATATAATGTATCTGATATTTAGGCGTAAAATCATATAATTAATTTTTCAATATTTGGCATAGATTATTTTAAAATAAAATGACAACCACATAACATCAAAAAATGATCGAATGGGTCAAATTTTGAGCGCCTACATGATTTTGATTTTTATTACGATTGTTTAGTAAACAAGTATGGAAATTTCCGTAGGTCATACACCAGATTCTGATGACGCATTCATGTTTTATGGAATGTTTACAGGAAAAGTACCATCACCAGAATTTACAGTAAATCATGTAATTGAAGATATAGAAAAATTAAACCTAAAAGCAACTAATCCAGAATTAGACGTTACAGCAGTTTCAGTTCATGCTTGTGCATACATTCCAGGTTACACTATTTTGAGAAGTGGAGGAAGCTTTGGAATTAATTATGGTCCAATAGTTACAGCAAAAAAACAAATGACAATTGAAGAATTAAAAAAATGTAAAATAGCAATTCCAGGTAAAATGACATCAGCATTCTTGTTACTGCAATTAATGATTGGAAAGTTTGATTATGTTGAAATGAATTTTAGTGATATTCCAAAAGCTGTTGAATCAGGAGAAGTTGATGTGGGTTTAGTAATTCATGAAACTCAATTATCCTACGAACAAGAAGGAAATGTCAAAATTTTAGACGTCGGTGAGTGGTGGGATAAAACAACAAATGGATTACCAGTACCATTAGGAATTAACGTCATGAAGACAGAATTAGGCATGGAAACCATTGTAAAGTTTGATAAATATTTACAATCATCAATTGAATTTGGAATAAATAATTTTGATGATGCACTAGAATATGCAATGCAGTATTCTAGAGGGAAAGAGAGAAGTTTGATTGAAAAATTTGTAAAAATGTATGTAAATCAAGTTACAGTTAACATGGGAGATCCTGGAGAACAGGCAATTAGAAAATTATTTGAAATGGCAAAAGAGAAGGGGTTAGTTCCAGATTTTGAAATCAGTATAGCCACCAAGTAATTATAGAACTGAAAAAATAATCATACCATGTCAGACAGTCTTGATGGAGATGGAATTGGAGGGGCAGTTTTAGAAATTTTAACAGGAAATGCATTTAGATTACTTGTAAGCCACACTAGGAAAGACAATGTCGGAGATTATGGAAAAACTGAAAAAATAATCATGGGTTTGATTAAAGATTCAGAAGAAGGACAAAAACCAGAACAAACTAGAGAGGATTTAGAACGAGCATTAAAAGGGAAATTTGTTACATGCAAAGTTCAACATAGAGATACAAAAACAGACGCACTTGTCTGTAACGTGTTTGTTCAAAGACCACCAGAAGATTCAGTTTAATTTTTAAAATAAATTAAAAGTTATTTTTTTTCATTTTTTTCTTTCCACGTCTTTAAAAAAATATGGTGTTGTTCACCAATTGACGTTAAATTATAACCAACTTCACCTTCTTTTTTTATTATAGGTGTGGCAATTCCATTTTTAATCATGATCTTTAATGTAGGATTATTTTTAAACGGATATCCAGGATTTTTGTTTAAAATTTTAAAATAGTCTTTACCCTTTGTGGTTAATCTAAAAACAATATTTTGTCTATCCTTAGAATCAACAACAGGCTCTAAAATCCAATCATTGACAAAATCATGTAAAACTAAGTCATTATTTGATTCTAAATTAATTTCTCCCATATATCTAAAAAAACTATCCAGTATATGAAATTTGAATAAAGATATTTACTTTAAAAAATGCACATAAATGCTGATGATTATATCAACGGGTTCTATCTGATTTCCTCAAATGTGATGAAAGATACCGCCGAAAAGATGAAGCCTTACTAATATTACTAAAAAGAGTTTAAAAAAATAAACCACAGGTTATCTTCAAATATATTAGTTCAAGAAGAAATAACAGGGTAGACATGACAGAAGATGTATGTGATTTTTGTAAAGGTGTAGGCTCAAGTTCAACAAACGTTTGTGTGTATTGTAACGGTACAGGGGAATGGAATCAGGCTGCCCAAGCATATGTGAAAAATCATATTTGTCAATGCATTGTATTAGATAGGAAATTTTGTCCAGTATGTAACAAACCATGTCATCATGATACAAGTCTAAATCCAAAACAAACAATCGATTCAGGTCATGGAGGAATGTCAATGCCTGAAATGATAATGTGATGAAATAAAGAGTAAAAATAGCAAAAACATTACAAATAATATCAAATTAATTAAAAAAAATGACAAAATTTTACAATAGTTTAATTACAACATGAATTGATGAAATTTAGAAAATATGTCATACAATAGAGAAGATAGAGAAATGTTTGATGCAAAATGCGGGGACTGTGGAACGGATTGTCAAGTACCATTCCAACCAAAACAAGACAGACCTGTATACTGCAGAGAATGCTTCCAAAAACATAAACCAGAACCACGAGAAGGTGGTAGATTTGGTGGAAGATCAAATGATAGAGGTTCTAGATTTGGTAACAGAGACGAGAGACCACGAGAAATGTTTGACGCAAAATGCGGAGACTGTGGAAACGATTGTCAAGTACCATTTAGACCAAAGGAAGACAGACCTGTATACTGCAGAGAATGCTTCCAAAATCACAGATAACATAAACAAATTGTTTTGAGAAAAACACTCGGAAATTTGTAACTTTTATTAGATTCACTATTTACAAACTCACGCAAATTTTAATTGAAAAATAGTTAGAAAATCATAAAAATAAATTCCCTAATATGTGATGAAATTTACTTAATTTCAACGATGGTACTGGTAAATAAAAAAATGTTAGCAGGAGGAATGCTAATGATAATTGTAGGACTAGTACTTACAATAAACATCAATGCAGCAATACCAATAGGTCAAGCAGGAATGACGGAAGAGGAAGTAATTGATTTACTAATAGCAGAACAGGAAAATGAAGATTACAATACATTGGCAGGTATTTTGTTTGGGCTAGGATTTTTACTAGTATTGATTAGTTTTGGTGCAAGAAAAAAGAAAGGTAAGCCAACAAAGCAAGTAGAAAAAAAAGTGGAATAATTAAAACATTTTAATCTTAAATTATTCTAAAAAATACAATGATTCAAGCAGAAATCAGCATATATCCAATAGCAACAAGAACTACGAGTGTAAGTTTTTACATTGCAAAAGCAATTGAATCAATTAAAAAAATAGAGGGTTTAAGATATGAAATTAATTCCATGGGAACTATTTTGGAATCAGATAATATCGATACAATCAACAAAGCAACAAAAGAGATGATTGAAACAGTTCACAATTTAGGAATAACCAGAACAGAAATAATAATAAAAATAGATTCAAGAAAAGATAAGCAAGTTAGAATGGAGGAAAAAGTTGAAGCAATTAAAAAGCAAATAGATTAAAATTCTTTTAAAATTCCAAAATGAGTATTTCTTTGGGCAGGTTTACGTCCAATTTCTTTTACCATAGTAGCTAATTCTTCAACAGATGAAGTTGTAGGTTTTCCAGCTGCACGATAAATCTCTTCACCAAATGCAGTTCCAACTAAATCACTTCCACCATTAGATAGTGCAACTTGAGCTAATTTCTTACCATACGCAACCCAATATACAGAGATATTGTTTAGGGTATTTGCAAGCATCAATCTAGACAAAGCAGTTATTCTTAAATCATAAACTGAAGAACACTCATTATTCACCAAATGTTCTTGCTCCAATTCAGTATTATCTAAACTAAATTTTAAAGGAATTAAAGTTACAAATCCATTTGTCTTTTTTTGTAGTTCACGAATTTTTATCAAATGATCAACAATGTGTTCAGGTTTTTCAATATGGCCATATAGCATAGTAACATTACTTTTAATGTCCATGTTGTGGGCTTCTTCAATAACATCAAGCCATTGTTGACCAGTACATTTACCTCGTACAATTTTTCCACGAACATCAGGGTGAAATAATTCTGCTCCTCCACCAGGCATTGAATCCAATCCAGCATCTTTTAAACGAGATAAAATTTCTTTAGTAGAATTTTTTGTAAGTTTGGATAAAAAATGAATTTCAGCAGCAGTTAATGCTTTAATATTTAATTCAGGGTGACTTTTTTTAATGGTTCTCATCATATCTTCATAATATTCCAAAGGAAGTTTTGGATGAAATCCTCCAACAATGTGGACTTCGGTGGCGCCCATTTGTTTTGCAATTCCAACTCTCTGCTCGATTTCTTTAGGAGTTAAGGTGTATGCATCCTCTTCATCACCTTTTCTATAGAAAGCACACATTTGGCAACTAGCAGCGCAGACATTTGTATAATTCATGTAATATGATGCTGCAAATGTTACTGTATCACCAACTAGTTTTTTTCTTGTTGAGTCGGCAACTGCACCAAGTAAATGTAAGTTATCATAATTCATTAATTCTAAACCATCTTTGTAAGATAATTCTTCACCAGCAAGAGCACGATCTAAGGCTTGAGAGTCACCAACAAGTTGTTCTAACATATTCCTAGTCCTAATTATTAGGATATATTCCTTGTACTATTAAGAAATAAGTAACCAGTTAGATACAGAATATCATGGTATTACCATTAGTTGACGAGCACAAACCAAAATGTTACTTGTGTCATGATGGTTTTGAAGATATTGAAAAACTAAGAGAGCATCAAAATACAAAACATAGTGAGTTCTTTGAATCTAATAAAAAAACAACTACAAGAGAACCTGCACCAGGCGATGTTACAGTATTTTAGATATTTTTTTCTTGTATTGATTTTAATAGTTCTTGAGCAGTATCCCGAGATATTTCTGCAAGATGGTAATGTTTGTCAATAGATAATGCATTTTTAAAATAATCTATCGCTTCAGCTAATTGACCTAATTCAGCTAAAGAGAGGCCTTTGTATGCAAGAGCCATAGGATGTTTTTTGTCAATTTCAAGGGCCACATCATAACAGTCTATAGCATCAGAGTATTTTCCATCTAAATGAAAAGCAGATCCTTTGTTAATTAAGGCATCAAGATTATCAGAAGATATGCTCAGTGCTTCATCATATGAGCGAATAGCAGATTTTATTCTACCCAAATTTTGTAAAGTAGTACCTCTATCAATTAGAGCATGAATATTTTTTGAATCTTCTTTTAATATTAAATTATAAAATAATAGAGCTTCTGAAAAATTTTCATCATCAATGCAATCATTGGCTTGTAAAAATAGTTCTTCTATTCGGCTATTCAATACAAAATGAGATATTTTGTCAATAATATAGTGATCCTCAGAGGAGGTTTCTTTTTTTAATAAAGAAAGTAACTCCTGCATAATAACGATACATGGTATTTTTAATTAAAACCCAAGTGATTTCATTATAACCTGTCAAAAAAATTATAATTTGATTATAAAATACACATGAAAATAACAAAAAAATAAAAGATACTATTTTATCAATTTTGGTTAATTATGACATAATGCTAGTCATGAAATATTTATCTGCCTTTCTGTAAAACATCGTTTGAAAACTTCATGTCAGTTTCAATCCAATTTTTAATTTGTTGTTTTGTGATATATGCAGATTCATCAATACAACCATCGGTAGATTCCAATGTACCACCAAGATTTTCAATAAAATCTACTAATTCTTTTGAACATTTTTTACAAAATGATATGCCACCACCCCCAGTATATTGAACCACTGTGATGAATAGACTTGAGTCAGTATTGGAATTACAGTGACCACATTTTATTGGAACATGGTAAATTGGTTGTGGGTAAATGCCTTTGTTGCCAATTAGACAACTTAGACAATATCGTACTTTCCAATCATCATCAAGGTTAAAAAAATAATCTGCATTCTCTTTTTCACAATCTCCGCATCTACTATTGCCATTGATGAGAAATGGTTCTTTAGAATACCTTGTAGGTGTAAACAAGGATTTTTTGACCATGTGGAATGGTCGGGAATTGAAGTTTTAAAAGATAATGATATTTTTACACTGTTTCTAGGCGTGAAAAGTTATGAGAATAACCTGTCTATCTTAAACAAAATTAGAATAGTAATTTCATGTTTGTTCCATGTACTTTGTGTAAGAAGATCATGCCGTTCAATGAAAGGAGAGTTAGAAACCAACATGATTATCATAGAAAGTGTGTTTGGCACGTTGCTCATTTAATTAGATTGGAAAATTTCTTCTAATGAAAAAAATAGACATGGCATAAGTAGTATTGAGAGGTACTGTGGTCATGATTTGTACTCTATGCAAACAAGAAATTGAATCATTTTTTCTAGTGAGAAATGATCATTCGTATCATGAGTGTTGTGCCATGACCTACGATAAAGATGAAAAGGCTGATTCGTACTTGGCAAATGGTTGTTGATTATCTAATCTTCAGTTAAGTCAAGTTCCTTACTTTCTAATTCTGGAATATCTTCTGTAAAGTATTCTTCCAAGTCTATGATGTTTGGGTTGTCTAGTCCAACTTTGACTTTACAAAAGATGTCAAAAGTTCTTAGTGCAGTTTCTGCAGCTTGTAGTGAAGCCTTGGAGTTGGAGTTTGTGAAAATATCCTCCAACCAATCTTCTTTTGTCGTAAATTCCTTCCTCAACATGTTTTTTTGTATCATGTGCATATAAGACGAAGTCACAATATGCCAAGAGAGGTTGAATAAAAGATAAAAGATTACCTTTTACTCTAGGAACAATCACTACAGTGAGAATCAACACATACAGGATTATGTTTGCCATCTCTTGTAGGATATTCAGTATTTCTTCTTCTTTCAGTTCTAGTCATATCTATTATAGAACATTATAATTAAAAAAGATGTTCTAAAGTATAGGCATACTAAGATGCAAATTTATCTCGAGGATCAATTTTTAATGAATTATTAAAACATTCCATAGATTCGCCGTATCGACCTAAACTTCTAAGAGCAGTTCCTTTGTAGTTCCAAAGATCAGGATTACTTGGATTCAATAAAAGTGCCTGCTCAAAAAAACTAAGTGCTTTATCAAAATCACCAGATTCTAAGAAAAAAGTACCTTTCAATACAAGTTCGTCAGTATCAACCATGATCTTCATAATTTTTATTTGTATTAAATTTAAGGTTTAAAAAATTAAAAATTTAATGAATTTAAACAAATTTACAAGAATTTAACAAAAATTTAAATAATTTTTAGTCAATACACTGTATGACTTTAGATAGTTTAGACAAGAAAATTCTTAAAAATTTAACAGTCGATGCAAGACAGTCTGCAAGACAATTAGCATTGAAATTAGAAGTTTCGACAGTTACAATACTATCAAGAATTAAAAAATTAGAAAAAGAGGGGATAGTTTTAGGATATACAGCCATAATAGATCATGAAAGAATAGGATATTCCCTAACAGCTGTTATTGAAATCATAGCTAAAAATGACAAAATCGCAGATATTGATGAAGAAATATCAAAATTTGAAAATGTTTGTGGCGTGTATGATGTTACCGGAACTACAGACACCATAATTATAGCAAAATTCAAAGAAAGAAATGAATTAAGCACATTTGTAAAGGGTTTAGCAGTAATACCAAATGTGGAAAATACGATAACTCACGTAGTTCTAAATACTGCAAAAGAAAATTTCAGGTTAACATAGGAAAAATAAAATGAACGGATTTAAAATTATTGTAAGTTTTCTAATAATATTTGGAATAGTACAAACATCATACGCTCAAACAAACGAATTGGTAGTTTCAGATGAAGAAAAAATAATTTTATTTACAGGATTTTCAATTGCAGTTATTGCAATATTTCTATTTTTGGCAAGGGATGTGATTTTAAGGAAAAAAACATCATACGATAAACAAGAACATGAATCAAAAAAAGATAGAACCTATGAAAAATATCATTCAGATTGGGGAGATGATTATGAAGAGATTGGTAAGCGAGGAAATAGTGAAGAAGAAACTGAATTTAGAGAAGGAATAACAAACAATAATTTACCAAATTATTATGATGTTCTAGGAGTAGAAACTAATGCAACAGCAGAAGAAATAAAGAAAAATTTTAGAGAACTAGCAAAGAAAACACATCCAGATAAAACAAAAGAGGATTCTGAAGAAGAAATGATAAAAATCAACAAGGCATACGAGGTTTTATCAGATAACATATCAAAAGAAAGATACGATAAATATCTAAAGAAAGATTAAACTAATTTTAGTTCTACAATAATCATACTAAGTTCAATTGAGTTCGGGGTTTGTACACTGTTTGTTAAATTAGTAAAAATATCAATAGGTACAATTTTTCCATTAGATTCAATTTCACTAGAAATTTTTAATTCACCAAATTCAGTATTAGGACCAAGCATTTTTTTGGTAAGTAATGGTACAACAGTAAGATCATCAATCATACCCCTCATTTTGTATGCAAATTTTTCTGAAAAATAAACACCACCGCGAGTTGTAGGTTCATTGACAGGTATAGAAGAATTTACAATAGAAACATCCATCAGAGGAAAAACTCTATCGTTAACAAGAATAGTAAATTTTGGAGAATGATCTGAACAATATTGCATAACATTTTCAAGTAAACTTGAATCCACAGACATTAAAAAAAGAATAAAAAGTAATTGTATTGAATCTTGTGATCAAAAATGCACAGATTTAGACATCATAGTAGTTATCCCCCATAAGACCTAGATCATATTTAAAAACCCAATTTGTGATCAAAAAATAATGCAAGAATTTGCAAATGCTCATTCAATGAGAAATAAAATTCTCAGTTTAATGACACAGCATGGATTAGAAGATGATTGTTATTTGGAAATGCTAGATTATACTATTGATTTATTTGAAAGTCAAGGTTTAGGGACAGAATATTATGGGTATCACAACATTAACCATGAATTAGAAGTGACATATGTCTCACTTTTAGCCATAAATCAAGAAAAAATTCAACTCACTGAAGAGGATAAAAAATATCTGTATGTTGCAGCATTATTTCATGACTTTGATCCACAAAAAAATGTAGATAAACCACACGAGGAAAGTGTTTTAAAATTTATTTCAACAGATAAAAAATTACAACAATCATTAACTTTTGCAAAAATAGATTTAGAAATAATTAAGGTGTTGATTTTACGTACAACATACCCATGGAGTGGAGAAATAAGGAAAAATGCAGAGATTGAAATCAAAAAATGTTTTGAGAGATCAGAGATAGCAAAAAACAATCAACAAACTCAAAAACACATAATGGAACTTGGGAGGTATCTATCAGTAATAGATAGAATTAGCGGTTACCTATTAGGAGATTTTACAAAAGCTATGGAAATGGCAAAAATGAATGCACATGCACTTGCATGGAGACCTTCAATAATTGTAAGAACATCTGTAGCATATTTTGAAGAATTATTGAATAAAGAAACATTGATGCTAAAAGCAATTCTTAAAGAATTGCCAAAGGAAATGAGGAAAAATTTCTTTGACACAATTTTATCGTTTATGCGAATCAGAGAGCAAGAGGTAAGTATTCAGGCTAATTATTCATATGAAAATCTTAAATTAATTCCAACAATAGAAAACCAATCAATACAAGAGGATGCAGAGTTTGCACAAACATTGTACGACATATTTTTAGAATTACCAAAACCATTACAATTTGGAAAAGAAAATTTTAAAGAATCAATAAAAAATCCAGAAACAATAATCAACACACTCAGATTAAATAATAACAAAGGAGAGATAGTTGGATTTGCCAAAGGCGGTCCACTGGAAACGTATCAATTACGTGAAGAGATAAGAGATGAAAATTTTGGTTTAAAAAATACTGTATTTTTAGAACCATTAGCCTTGAAAATGGGGTATTGGGGGTTGAGAGGCGGTAGTGAAATGAGACACCTGTTCATAATGCAGGCACATTCTATGAAATACAAATTCATGACAAGTTTTGCACTACGTGATGTAATCAGGGCAAGAATAGATAAAGAAGAAGCAGAGTTTGTTCAAGTATTTGATCCTGAAAGATGGGATTATTATCGAGTGAGACTCTAACATAATAATAATAAATTAAAATCCGATACGAAAAAAGTAGTTACAGAACATAAAAAATAAGATCAGATATTTGCCTATTAGTAAAAAAAATTCGACAAGATCTCGCTAATACAACAAAGAGGCTAATGGAGTTATGACAATAGGATATTGTGTAAAGTGTAGAGACAAACGAGAAATCGGTAGTCCAGCACCATACACCATGAAAAATGGAAAACCTGCAATCAAAGGCACATGCCCTGCATG
>Ga0308018_10001178_pt1 | contig 12377 bp, 10 predicted proteins | sample Neamet282_FD_203130 | JGI IMG/M metagenome (GOLD analysis project Ga0308018, IMG submission 203130) | Marine microbial communities from water near the shore, Antarctic Ocean - #282 | ecosystem: Environmental > Aquatic > Marine > Unclassified | place: Southern Ocean | collected 2014-10-01
GTGGCACTCCGATGATAAATAGGGATAGATTGACCAGGGGACCTGCAACTGCAATGTGACCATTTTGTCTTCTTGTAACTAAACCAGCAACCATGACAGCACCGGGCGCCATGAATACAATTCCAAGAAGTGCCGCCACTAAGACTCCATTTCTAAGGCCTCTCGGGTCTGCCCTAAACTCCGCCCAACAGCCATTCTTTTTGGCTATTATTTTGTGACCGATTTCATGTAATAAGAACGCTGGTCCTATCGCCAAGAACATTACCGGCATGGCCAGTAGCAATCCTATAATCCAGGCTGTAAATCCTATTTCTGAAATATAGAATATCCCCCTAACCTGCATCAATCCTAATGCTAGAGTGAAAGCGCCCATTGCAAATGCTAAATGGCTTCTTTCCGTTTTACTAAAGTGCCAAATCCGGCCATCGTGCATAGTTGCAGGTTTCTGTTGAAGGCCACTAAGTAATTGATTCAACATTCCTCCGATGTTTCCGGAATTGGTGTCGAAATGAATTGTTCCATCGTCTCCTTGGCGTTGGTGGATGCGGTGGATTCTGGCTTTCTGTGGACGAGTAAATGGGTCGTCGTCGACCAAATTTGCTCGGTCGTCTCGTGTGCCCATATCAGTGAAGTGTTGCTGCTGTGCTTTGAAGCCTCTCATCATAGGGTTGATGGGTGATTAGTGACTCGCTTACTTGAGGAGTATCAATGTCAATGCCACGCCGTGCCATGAAGGAATTAGGCCTCCAAGCCTGTTGTCTTCGTTGTGATGAGAGCGATGTTGTTGGTTCACAGCGTTGCAAGAGTTGTATTTCTCACCACCGTAATGTGCGGGAATTAATTGCCACTGCTCCTGCTGAAGATGAATTATTTCAGTTCGCTAAAGAATTGGTGGCGATGACAGCTTCACCACATAGACACGATCACGATGAAGTTCATGGCCAAGTACTGCTCGAGCAACAACGTCTTGCTGCAGCGCTAATAACAGCCACACCATTGCCAACTTCTGAACAGGTTGGCGACTTATTTGCTGCTCAAAGAGATACTGAGAAACCCAATCTTATCCGCGATGTTGCCAATCAAAATCCATGGAAAGATTCTCCACCCGAGGTAGATGTTGCAAACAAAATCGGTTTAGAGGCTTGGAGTGATGCTGAGGCTGAGGCGAGTATCGCTAATCATGGGGCAAGAACTATTCCAAGCAAGCCAATTGCTAAAATAGACAGAAGTGACAGAATAGGAGAAGATTTGCAACTAACAGATCGTATTCACGCTGCTGCAGATGCTCAAAATGTGCCAAAAGAACTAGTTGATAATGTGAAAAGTCTTGGATTTGAGACCCGCCAACGCGCTAGAAAGGAATTGAAGGACGCTATTTCTAATTTGGACGAAATTTTAGATGATGATTTGGATTTTTAATCCCGCCCAGTTGTATTTCGTCTAATTACTTTTTAAATGTAAATAATATTATCTGCTTTTCAAAAGTCTAAAGCCTTTGAACTAGGTGTTAAAACTCTCATTGAAATTAAATGACTTTGTTATTGGCCTCGAAGGAAATCTCTCCCTTGTTAAGAGCATATGATATTCGCTGAATACCCTTTCCTTTGGATTTTTTACCAATAATTTCTATGTGGCCAATCTCACCTAATTGTTTGACATGAGTTCCTGCACATGGACATAAATCAAGAGATTCTCCAATTTTTACAATTCTTAGATTATTGACAGAAGCGGGTAATAAGTCCATATTTGTTCGCTCTGGGGGCATTATGTCATTTATTTCTGACCGTGTCATCTGTTGATCGCTAACAGTATGGTTTTCATCAATTAAATCATTGGTTAGTTGGGTCAGTTGTTGTAACATTTGTTCATCAAATTTAATTGGCTTAAAATCAATTCTCGACCTCTCTGTATGGATTTGGTTTCCTACCGTCCTAGCTGCATTAAAATTATCATATACAACTCCACTAACCAGATGTTGTGCTGTGTGCATGCGCATGTGCTCATACCTTCTCTGCCAGTCTATCTTGCCGGTTATTTCATCACCAACTTCGAGTTGGTGTCCTTGTCCTAGGTGATGGAAAATGTCACCCCGCCCTCTTACCTCACTAACCTGTAATATTCCATTGGGGCCATTTAATGTTCCAATATCCCAATTTTGACCACCACCGAGTGGATAGAATAGAGTTCTATCAAGAACTACTTTATCCTCTTCGGCAATAGTAACCTGGGCTGTAAAATTGGTTAAATAGCCCGCTTCTATGCTTTCAAGGAATAGTTTCTCAGTGCCCATGACTTTGGCCAAGCAGTGATAATTGATGATGTTTTTTCTATTAATGTGAAAGGTCTTCGACTAAATTTGCATTGGCTTCGATGGTTGTATCGATAACAATCGATGGGGTTTTCCAGGCATTTTTCAGAGCTACTGTTGATGACCAAAGAGCAGAAATAAATCCTACTTCCTCATATTCCCATCCACGTTCTTCTGCATATTGTTTAACCATTGGTGCTGCCTTTGGTAGGTTGAAATGTGATAATGCAGGAAGGAGGTGGTGTTCTATTTGATAATCCAATCCAACGAAAAAGAAAGAACCGATCGGTCCGAATTTTATACGACGTGCTGTTTCTATTTGTAAGCGCCAATTTTTGTCATACTCGACTACAATCGGCCTTCCAGCATGGCCTACAAGGAAAACACCTGTTAGTATTGTTCCCACCAAAGCCCACAACAATACATAGAATCCAATTACGGTTTGCCAAGGCATTCCAAGTTGCACTGGTAGAATTAACCATAAGTAAAAGTGTAGTAAAATAAGCCCTGAGTCGGCAAGCCAAATCTTAGAAAATCTGTGAGTCTTTTTAGAAATAAATGGATGACTAATTAGATACCAAATACCATCCCAACGCAGTAAATGTCCGACTAGAAGTGAAATTGGCCAAAATATCCACGCCTGGATATATCTTTGGAATATTTTTCTAATCGGCCCACTTGAATCATATTCTTCCTTGGTAAAGGTAAGAGGCCATGCATAAATATCTGGATCTTTGTCAATAACATTAGGGTTGGCGTGATGTTTGATGTTGTGCTTTACACGCCAATATTCCATCGACATGCCAGAGAATAAAGGGAATGCTAATCCAGCAAGACTTAGATTTCCCCATTTAGAATTACAAGCAGATGAATGTACTCCCTCGTGCGCTGTCATTGCCAGTGTTGTAGCAAATAATGCTGTAATTGGTAAAAGAATTAATCCCTGAATTAATGTGATTTGAGTATGGGCGTAAATTAGTCCACCCACTATTATGAATAGAAAAATTACTTTTGACCATGATTTACCTGCAGGCTTTGCAAGTAATCCTGCGGCGTGAAGTTTGCGGCGAAGGTCTGCCATCGGGTGTTCGGCCATCTGAAATCAACTCAGTGAAGACAATCCTCACTGTTTTGGCCCAAACTATGGGGGTTTTCAACATAGTGGCAAGTTGGTGCAGTAAAATCAATGATTAAGTGACTTAAATAAAGATTCGGCGCAAACAATACTATTGTCAATACTCATCTCTTCAAGGGCTTTTGGTATTGTGTTTTGCATCTGTTCTATCCAACCTGTTTTCGGCTGCCATGTTGGTTTTTGATCATACCAAAACTCACATAATCCATTATCGCGTATTAATTGAAGTTTAGGATCTGTTGTTGTATTATGTCGCTCGCTAGAAAGTGCAAGGCCACCCCAGTGGTGGAAACTTTGTTTTGATGTTTGTTGAACTGGTGAATCTATCATGTTGTGTTGTAATTTACCTGGAGCTGGTGCTGTATATTCTGTTAAATCAAACATTTTGTCGCAAATTATTATTCCATCTCCGTTATTATTGCCACCAATTGTGGAGATTGTTGTTTGTTGTGGGAATTTCTCAACTTTGGTAACTCTGCATCTTAGTAAAATTCGAACTCCGAGTTGAGCTGCTTTAATTGTTAAGATTTTGAATAACCATTCTCCGCGTAGAGCAAAGCCATTTTGGTTTTGTAAAAATTTCAAATGTGTTATTTCTTCATCATCTAAATATTTCTCTAAACTTTCACGTCTTTCTACCCAACCTGGGATTACACAAGGAAAACCAATTTCAGGATGAATGTCAATAAGTGTAACATTATGTTCTTTACCACATAGAATAGATAAGATCAAGCCTTCGATACTACCACCAACAATCACTATATTAGACATTTAATTGCACCCCTTCTGGTTTTATGCTTAGAGCAAAAACAGGGCATGAGGGGATACATAGTTCACAATGTGTGCATTTTTCTTCTTCGACGACAACCAATCTATCTTTCAATTCGATTATGTTGATTGGACATAAAGCAATGCATGCTGCGCAACCATAACATAAATCTTCATCGATGATGAAAAGATGGTCTGCTACGCGTGCCATTACATCTTGCCAGATGATTACTATAGATGGTTTCTTTGTCCAGTGGTAATTGGAATTATTAGATTTAGAGGATAAATTATGATTGCGTAAAATAAGTTGCCGATGTCCATTGCAGAGAAAATAATATAATTAAAATATAGATTCATAGAGAATAAATAATAATAAAAAATGATTGCAATGGAATAATAAAAATTGACAAAGATAGTAGAAAGAGATTATGTTAGCACACCCCTTGGTTTCCTATGGAGATGTTTATTGATCTTCAACGAAAGTAAGGTAGATATGATGATTGTAGATAACGAAAGTAAGGATTGAAAGATATGGTCGCGAGAGGTTATTGAAGTTATAGATTAAAGATGAATGGAAAAATTATTTACAAATTAAAAAAAGAGATTGCAGTGGAAGTCAAGGGGTATCCCCCGATAATATCACAACAACGTTAATATCCTCTTGTCTATTCAAAAAATCACAGTTTTGATTTTACTCGATTTTTTTCTATGAAAGCGTGAATTTTATCATCCGTGCTCAAACAAATTATACCACAGGTTCTTTTGACATTAACATCAGGGTTGTTTGATTGATATGGTGTTATATGCCCCCGGAAGAACTTCTTCATATCCTGAAGATCCTCCCGAAAAGGGATTGAGATACCACTACTTAGGTGGTGGAAATGAAGTTGGCAACGTTGGGATTATGCTTGAAGATGCCAAATCAACTAGACTATTATTGGATTATGGATTAGCTCCAACCAATCCTCCACGCTATCCTTCAGAAGCACCCATGGTTAAAGATGCAATAATTACTCACTCTCATATCGATCATCTTGGAATGGCTCCTTGGTTATGTGCTAATCACCGAACTAAATTACACGGCACTGCTTTGACAGCAGAAATATCCAATTTGATGTGGCATGATTGTTACAAAGTAAGTTCGATAGAAAAATATCCATTAGCCTGGGATAAAAGAGACATAGATACAGCATTAGAATCTTGGCAAATTCACGATTATAATAAAAAATGGCAGCATGAGGATTGGCGATTGTCTTTACATAAAGCAGGGCATATTCCAGGTGCAGCAATGCTGGAAATAGAAACTCCAAACCGCAAGGTACTGATGACGGGTGATTTTGATACTAGAGATTCTCCTTTAACCAGTGGTGCGAAACCAAGAAAGGTCGACACTGTTTTCCTCGAAGGAACTTATGGTGGGAGAGATCATCCAGATATGCAACAAGAAGTATTACGTTTCGTAGATAGAATCCAACAGGTCGTTGACCGAGGCGGTACTGCATTAATTCCTGCCTTTGCTAATGGTAGAACCCAAGATATCGTAATGAATTTACACAAATATATGCCGCACCTCGATGTTCATGTCGATGGTATGGGTAAGAGAATCGCTAAATTACAAATGCAACACCCAGAATCTCTGAAAGATTCTGCAGCCCTAGAATCCGCTTGGCGCTGGTCTCGACAAGTTTCCAGCAAATCAGATAAAAAGAAAGCTTTAGAAGCCGATGTAATAGTTACCACTTCAGGAATGCTCGAAGGCGGTCCAGCACTATGGTATCTAAACAGACTTCGCCACGATAACAAAAATGCAATTTTACAAACTGGTTATCAGGCTAGTAAAACCGGTGGTAGAATGTTACAGGATAAAAGACAAATTCGCATTTTTGGTAAAATGACAGAAATCCCTCTTGAATTGGACCAATTCACATTCTCAACCCACGCAGGACACAAAGAAATTGTTGAATTTGCTCGAGCATGTGAAGCCGAAGAAGTAGTTGTTTACCACACAGATCCAAATCATGCACGACCACCATTGGTCGAAGCATTAGAAGCAAATGGCCATATTGTTCATACTCCTGAAAATGGTATTTCAGAGTTTTTAGGTGAAGAATATAGCCGAAGTAATTGAATATGACAACCACGAGGGGGGGACAGATTGACATGGCTGAAAAGGGACCAAAACCGGGACAGAAGAAGAAGCGTAAGATGCGCCTCTCTCTGAAACAAAAGAAGATGAAGAAGGTTGACACCTATACTGATGGCCTTGGATGGTCAACAGATGTCGGCCGTACTCTAACCGATGCTCCAGAACAGAAGGGTCCAGACACCCTCACCGTACAATGTACAATGTGTGGTTCAATGTTGAAGGTTCCAAAACCAAAGAAGGCTAAGTACACAGTATCTTGCGCGTATCCAGAATGTGGAAACGTTATGGAATTCTGATAGGTTTTATCTCTATTAAACCCAGGCACTAAGTAATTCTACAAACCGTTTTAACGCGGCTAGTAGGAGTACAGAAACCAATAATCTACGAACGGTTTGTTGTGATAAAACATCAGCTCCGATTTTTGCACCAAATACTCCACCGATAATTACAGCACCCGCAAATGGTAACATTACCTCACCATCGAGAACCAATTGTCCAGAGAGGGTACTGCCGATTAATCCGGCTGCAGAATTTAACCAGATGAATGCAGCAGCAACGCCAGCGGTAGTTTTTGCATCACCCCAACCAAATAGTAAGATAATTGGCGAGAGGAAAATCCCACCACCAATTCCAATAACTCCACTTAACAAACCAATAGCCAATCCGACTATTGCAGCAATATGGTGAGCGGGCGGCTCAACAAAAATATTCTCGGAGTCTTTGTTTTTTATTGTCATCAATCGCCATGCTGCGAAGATTAAAGTCAGCGATAATAAAGTGTCATATATTCCATGATCAACTTTCAGATAACCACCAAGTATCGCCGCGGGTATACTGGTAATGAGGAAGGGGAGAGTTAGTTTCCAACTGAAGAAACCCGAGCGTTTGTATGCAATAAAGGCAAGTCCAGCAACGATTAGATTCAAACTCCAAGCGTGTTGTTTGAGCCATGCAGAATCCTGTGAAGAATAGGCTGTCAGTGATAAAATCGCCAAATATCCAGAAGCCCCACCATGGCCAACACTTGCGTAAAGGAAAGCAACCAAACAAAGCGCTATGAGGAGAACACCCGTTGTTAACGCCTCCATACCCCATCCCACGGTTGGTGAGGTGAATAGATTGTCGCAAATCAAGCAACTAGTGATAATGAATATTGTTGATAGATATTTGTTTGACTTGTATATTAGCCAACCCACACCCTCAAACCAATTAATCATCCCGCCAATAATTATGGGGGAGGTTCCGTATTTCGTATCTTTAGACGAAGCAGTACGCATCGCTAAACAAACTCCTCTCATATTAGGTGATGAAACACTATCACTGGACGACGCATATGGGCGTATATTAGCAACAGATTTGACCAGCAAAGTCGATGACCCGGCCTTTGACAATTCAGCAATGGATGGCTTCACAATGCGCTTTGAAGATACACTAAATCCCCCGAGCACTCTAAAAATAACAGGTTTATCTCAGGCGGGTTCTGATATTGAAACCTCAAACGTAGAAGTGGGATGTGCTTATCGAATAATGACCGGCGCACCAATACCGAACGGTGCAGATTCAATATTACAAATCGAATTATGTGAAGTAGACGAACAGAAACAATCTGTAACACTTCTCCAACAATCCAAAAAACACTTCATCCGTAAAAGAGGGGAGAATTTGCAAAAGGGGCAGGTTGCACTCTCAAAGGGCTCAATATTAACTCCGAGTAAAATTGGACTTTGTGCTACAATGGGCCACGCCGAAGTTACAGTAGTTTCTAAAGCAAAAGTTGCAATAATTTCGACCGGAGATGAATTAGTTCCTCCCGGACAACAACTTCAACCCGGCCAGTTATACGAATCAAATTCATTTGGATTGGCGGGACTTGTAAAATGGCTAGGCCACGAGCCACACAGATTCAATGCAGTGCCAGATACACTCAATGAACTGAGAGCGGCCCTAGACCAAGCGGCAGAAACTTGCGATGTCATTCTAACATCTGGTGGAGTCAGTATGGGCGAGTGGGATTTGGTTCGAAAGATAATGCAAGAAGAAGGGGATCTAAAATTTTGGAGAGTCAAATTAAGACCAGGCTCTCCCCCATTATTTGGAACATGGAAAGGAACTCCGATATTTGGTCTTCCAGGCAATCCTGTTAGCAGCCATGTGGTTTTCAGAATGATAGTGGCGCCTTGGTTGCGTTACTCAACTGCCGCCACAGGGCCAAAAGAAACTTTAGTGCGGGTAAAGTTGGCGGATAGAGTGAAATCAACAGACGATTGCACCACTCTTAGAAGAATACAAATCCATAGTACTGAAGAAGGCTTGATAGGCACACAAGGCAGCCATCAAGGCTCAGGTAATTTGGAAAGTTTAGCTAGTGCAGACGCACTAACTTTACTACAACCAGGCCAAAAGGCTGAGGTTGGAGTGTGGATTGACGCACTTATTTTATGAGGTGACATTATGCAATATAGTAGTAAGGAAGAAGGTAATTTATTGGACGTTTTGGCTAAACTATTTCCCCAGTCTAGTAAATCAACCCTGCGAAAAATGTTGACCAGTGGTAGAATCACAGTCGATGGTGAAGTTTGCTTTCGGGCTAAACACGAAGTTGTAGTTGGAACTAGTATTGAAATTTTAGACAAGGTAAAAGCCGCTGAAGAAACTCCATCACCAAAAGCTCAATACAATGGGCCAGCATTAGATATCATCTATGAAGACGATGCAATATTGGTGGTTCTTAAGCCAGAAGGAATGCTATCCATTGCCACCAATAAATTAGAAACCGACACACTCCATTCTCGTTGTGTTGATTATGTACAATTTAGTGGTCCAAGAAATTGGTGCCACATCGTTCATCGCCTAGATAGAGATACATCCGGTGTGATGGTCTTCGCTAAGAATAAAGAACACAAAGAAACACTACAACTTCAATTCGCAGAGCGCAGTGTTCATCGCACATACCACGCTCTAGTAGAAGGGCGCCCGAAAAAGAACTCAGGAACAGTTTCTTCTTGGCTAGTAGAGGATAAACATCTCCATGTCAGAAAGGTAAGTTCTACTTTCCAAGGCGCTAAAAAAGCAATTACTCACTGGGATGTCGAGGATAGTGACGAACACGTCTCACTGATCCACATTACCATCGATACTGGAAAAAGACACCAAATTAGGATGGCGATGAAGGACTTAGGTTGCCCAGTGGTTGGTGATGAATTACACGAATCCAGCGCCAACCCGCTAAATCGTGTTTGTCTACACGCTACATCGTTAGAATTCCTTCATCCACAAAGCAATGAGGCGGTGCGTTTTGCTTCAAAAATTCCTTTCACCGGCCCTGAATCTCAAAGATGATGATAGGGCTCTGCTTAGGGAGTACTTCTTGAACCCTTGACTCGCCCAGTAGATTGGTGAGGTAATGAGTAAGCCGGGCGATGCAGGATGGATTGAGGTAAAGGGTGCTAGAACTCACAACCTACAAGACATCGATGTCAAATTACCCAAGGGGCAATTTGTCGTTATTTCTGGAGTATCAGGGTCGGGTAAGTCCAGTTTGGCATTCGACACATTATACGCTGAAGGACAACGGCGCTATGTCGAAAGCCTCTCATCATATGCACGACAGTTTATTGGGCAGATGAAAAAAGCAGACTGTGATTCAATAGAAGGACTTTCTCCAGCGATTTCTATCGACCAAAAACAAGGCAGCCATAATCCTCGTTCAACAGTTGCAACCGTTACTGAAATTCAAGATTATTTACGATTGCTATGGGCTAGAATTGGCAAGCCGCACTGTCCACAATGTGGTCGTGAAGTTGCTAGGCGCACCGTTCAAGAGATTGTAGATGACATTATGTGGAATATGGAAGGCCACGCAGTAGCCGTCTGGAGCCCGATAGTTCGTTCTAGAAAAGGAACTCATGTTGATTTATTCCGCCAATTAATTGAGCAAGGTTATCTTAACGGAAAGGTCAACGGGCATGAAGTAGAATTCGAAAATCCCCCTCAATTAGACAAAAACTTCCGCCACGATATAGATGTCAGAATAGATCGTGTCACCTGCACCAAAGACCGGCGCCAGCGCCTGACCGAAGCGGTCGAATCTGCAATCAAACTAGGTGGCGGAACCACTGCTATCGAAAGCCTAAGGGCGCCGCCTGAAGAAATGAAACTCAGTGAAGGAACGCGTTCCCGCTTTACCAAAGAGGGAGAAACAGTCGCTTGGTCAGAAGATTTCGCCTGCCCAGATCACGGCGCTTTTATGCCCGAATTATCACCTCGTGTTTTCTCATTCAATTCCCCATTGGGTGCATGTGGTTCTTGTCAAGGGCTCGGAGTCCAACGTCAATTTAATCAGCAATTGATTATTGATAAACACGCCAGTGTTTCCAAGGGTTGTATTATTCCATGGCGCCAATCAATGTCACCATCATGGTATAGAAAACTGATGGAAAATACTTGCCAGCACTATGGAATATCTACGACAGCACCATTTGAACTGCTTGATGATGATGAGAAAGATATACTCTTGTACGGGTCCGGCTCAACTATAATTCACTACAAATTTACTAGTGAATCTGGTTCACAATATAACTACAGCAAACCATGGGAAGGAGTAATACCGCGTCTTCAGAAAACCTATACAGAAACAACATCTGAAAGAACTCGTTCACGATTAATTTCCTGTATGACCGACTTAAATTGTTCAGAATGTAATGGTGAAAAACTCAACGCAGCAGCTCGCTTTGTAACAGTTGGCGGGATTCGCCTTCCAGAGGTCAGTAATTGCTCAGTTCACGATGCATTATCGGTGATTAGGTCATGGCAACCAGATGGGGAAGGTGCACCAGAAGCCTTTGCCGACATGATGGAAATACTCGATGAAAGAAGCCTCTATATCGGCAAAGATATTCTGGCAGAAATAGAGTCTCGTTTGGGCTTCCTTGACAGCGTAGGATTAGATTATCTAACTCTCAACAGAGGGGCCAACACACTTTCTGGTGGTGAAAGTCAAAGAATCCGTCTTGCAACCCAAATCGGTTCAAGATTAACTGGGGTGATGTATGTTCTCGATGAGCCATCAATCGGTTTACATCAACGTGATAATGCGAGATTATTGGAAACACTACGTGACCTTAGTAACCTTGGAAATACCCTACTCGTCGTCGAACACGATGAGGAAACCATTCGCCAAGCTGATTGGCTTTGTGATTTAGGTCCAGGGGCTGGACTAGAAGGTGGACGAGTTGTTGCCAATGGACCTCCTCAAGATGTAATGGACAATGAAGAATCAGTTACTATCGCCTACCTCAGTGGTAGAAAATCAATTCCAATTCCTAAATCGCGTAAGAAACCAACCAGTAAAGTGCTAGAAATCAAAGGTGCAACTCACAATAATTTACAATCGATAGATGTCCAATTCCCATTGGGTTGTTTAACTGCAGTAACCGGTGTATCCGGCTCTGGAAAATCATCCCTGGTCTCTGGAATTTTAGCTCCTGCTCTGAAGAGAAACCTACACAACGCTGACACGGTTATCGGCAGCCATCACAAGATCAAGGGAATGGAATACGTCGATAAAGCAATCGTCATCGACCAAGCACCTATCGGCAGAACTCCTCGTTCAAATCCCGCCACTTATACCAAAGTATTCGACGAGATTCGCATTTTATTTTCTAAGACAACACTGGCTAAAGAACGCGGCTACACCCCTGGAACCTTTTCATTCAATGTCAAAGGTGGTCGTTGCGAAGCATGCAGAGGCGGCGGCGCAATAAAGTTAGAAATGAACTTCTTACCAGATGTATGGATGACTTGTGATATCTGTGAAGGTAAGCGCTATACCCGTGAATGTTTGGAAGTTACTTGGAAGGGCAAGACAATTCACGATGTATTGAAAATGCCAATCGGTCAAGCGGTCAAGTTCTTTGAACATCACAAGAAGATCCATCGTACACTGACAACACTCAGTACCGTTGGCCTAGATTATGTTAGATTGGGCCAACCCGCAACTACACTTTCTGGTGGGGAAGCGC
>Ga0308018_10001183_pt1 | contig 12364 bp, 8 predicted proteins | sample Neamet282_FD_203130 | JGI IMG/M metagenome (GOLD analysis project Ga0308018, IMG submission 203130) | Marine microbial communities from water near the shore, Antarctic Ocean - #282 | ecosystem: Environmental > Aquatic > Marine > Unclassified | place: Southern Ocean | collected 2014-10-01
CATTCATAAAAAGCTCAACTGCTTGCTTAGTAGTCGTACCGATAATAGGATCACCACCAATACCAATTGCAGTTGAAATTCCCATACCTGCTTTTACTACTTGGTCAGCAGCTTCATAAGTTAAAGTTCCTGATTTTGAAACAACACCAATTCTACCTTTTTTGAAAACAAAACCTGGCATGATACCACATTTAGCTTCTTCAGGAGTAATAACACCTGGGCAGTTAGGACCAACTAAAGTACATGCTTTATCCGAAATATATTCTTTAACCATAATCATATCTCTAGTAGGGATTCCTTCAGTAATACAAATGATTACTTTAATTCCTGCTTCAGCAGCTTCCATTATTGCATCAGCAGCAAATGCTGGCGGCACAAAAATCATTGCAGTGTTAGCATTTGCTTTTTCAACAGCTTCACTAACAGTATTAAATACTGGTCTATCCAAATGAGTCTGCCCTCCTTTTCCTGGAGTAACACCACCAACTACATTTGTTCCGTACTCAATCATTTGTCCTGCATGAAAAGTACCTTCAGTACCTGTAAAACCTTGTACGATTACTTTTGAATCCTTATTAACTAATACACTCATTGATTTGATTTTTTATTTGGATTGCAAAATTAGAACATTATGGCTATTAACAAAGGATTTTGAATACTTTTGCTGGATGAATAATTTACTGCAAGAAGATACTATTTGTGCCCTAGCAACAGGAGGTGGATTAAGTGCTATTGCTGTAATTCGTTTATCAGGAAAACAGGCTATTGAAATTACAAATACTATTTTCAGTAGGGATATTACAAGTGCAAAATCGCATACTATGCATTTTGGTACCATATCCGACAATACTAAAATTATTGATGAAGTACTGGTAAGTATTTTTAAACACGGAAAATCATATACTGGAGAGGAAACTGTGGAAATTTCATGCCATGGATCAACTTTTATTCAGAATAAACTATTACAATTATTCATAACTCAAGGATGCCGAATGGCAACTGCTGGTGAATTTACTATGCGTGCTTTCAGAAATGGAAAGTTAGATTTATCACAAGCTGAATCAGTAGCGGATTTAATTGCTTCAGAAAGTGAGGCGGCTCATCAAACGGCATTAAAACAATTAAGAGGTGGTTTCTCTAATAAATTACAGGGACTTAGGACAAAACTTATTGATTTCGCTTCATTAATTGAGCTTGAATTGGATTTTTCGGAAGAAGATGTAGAATTTGCAGATAGAGAGCAATTTGAAAATCTGTTAGATGCTTTAAAACAAGAATTAATAAAACTAGTTCAATCTTTCAAACTAGGAAATGTGATTAAGAATGGTATTCCAGTAGCTATTTTAGGAGCGCCTAATGTGGGGAAATCCACTCTACTCAACACCCTCTTAAATGAAGAAAAAGCAATAGTATCCGACATTGCAGGAACTACCCGTGATGCTATTGAAGACAATTTGAATATTAAAGGTTTTACTTTTCGTTTTATTGACACGGCAGGAATAAGAGAAACAACTGATACTATTGAAAGTTTAGGAATTAAAAAATCATTAGAAAAAGCTGAACTTGCTAGTATTGTCTTATTTATAATTGATGCTGATGCCCAGCTTAGCAATCAGTTGTTGGAATTAGAAAAAATAAAGAAAAGTACTAAAGATAAGTTATTGATTGTTATTAATAAAGTTGACTTGAATCCTGAAATTAAAAAGGATTTTAAAGATGCTCTTTTTATCTCAGCAAAGAATGACCAAGGAATTGAAGCGTTAAAAGAAAGATTATTAACTTTTGTGAATACTGCACAGCTATCCAATAATGAAACGATTGTAACCAACCTTAGGCATTATGAGGAACTGCAACTTACGCTTAATGAAATTAATGCCATTACTGAAGGATTGGAATCTGGATTAACTGGCGATTTTTTAGCAATAAACATTCGTCAAGCATTATTCCATTTGGGTAGCATAACGGGTGAAGTTACTACTGACATCCTACTCGGCAATATTTTCGGAAAATTCTGTATTGGCAAATAAAAGGTCAAACACTAACAACCTATAATGATAAGCAAATAAGTACAAGGGCTAATGACTTAATTTTCGTATAATTGCCTATAAGCAGTTGTAGTGCGAAAAGCAAAAACAAGTGCCAAAATGAATAAATAGAAGACTACAATTTAAAAGATTAATGATGAATGGAAAGCAAGCCCTACAAAGATTAACAGAAGGAAATAATCGTTTTGTAGCTCTACTATTATTACTGATGCTGTAAACAATGCAGAGTTAGAAATAGTACCTGCCTATTATAATTTAGATAGTGGAAAAGTAGATATTCTATAAATAGAACAAAATCAATTTATATTTACCAATAATTATAACATACGACTTTAAAACTATAGCTTTAGTATTTTCAAGAGCAGTTTTGAATAATTAAAATATGTATAGAAAAATTATTTTATTTCTTTATCTATGAAGTTGATTTTAACACAACTACCATAAATAGAATTATCTGAAGATAAAAGGGAACAACTACTAGATATATATTCCTTTTATCAATCTATTAAATTTGGATATAAATTATTAAAAAGAGGGAATTTCTCTAATACTAAGTCTATTGTTTCTTGCTTTAACTCTTTTTTAAACTGAGCCTCTTCTCCAGATCTTGTAAACTCACCTTTAAAACTTCCATCTTTTGGAGCATTCCCATACTCTTGACTTTTTTCTTTTCCCATCTTCTTTACTTTTTGAAAGGATGATATATCTACTGCCTTTCTTAATATATCTTCATCTATACTCCAATTCAAAAAGCATAATAAATCACGAAAGGATTTCTCAGGATCTTCTTTCATTTCAGTATAATTCAGGACAAAATCAGCATGTTTAATGGAAATATTATAAAAATCTATCCAAGATTTAATCTTATAAGAAACATAAAAATCAATATCATCTAATCTAGTTCTTATATTTTCAGGTTCATATAGAAATGGTGTATCCCTATATTTCCAAAAATAATAAGATGATATCAATGTATCTAATGGATTTCTATGAATAAATATCTTCTTATCAAATAAATCGTATGTATTTGTATAACTTGTATGTGTTCTATAAAAAAGGGGAAAGCCTTTTCTTGGCAAAAATGTAGTGCCTGAATCCAAATGATTATTTTGTATAACATTCAAAACATCATATGTAATAGTTTGATTCAAATCAGGATTTAGTAATAAATTCCTATAATTATAAAGCAATAAGCGGAGCCAAGTATTTCCACTTTTCTGAAATCCAAATAACAGAATCGTTGTTTGATCTATATTATAAAAGAATTTTTTAATTCTTTTATAAATCTTGTATAGATGATATTTTCCTTTTAACAAATTTAACAACCTAAATATCATAATACTCTTTCTAAATATTATCGATAATGGTATTAAAAGTAGCACTTGGTCGCATAGCGGCAAAAGCAGTAGCCGTATCTGGCAAGTAGTATCCTTTCACGTCTTCAGCTGCGCCTTGGGCAATACTAAGCTCGCTAACAATATCATTTTCCTGAGCTTTCATATCAGCAATCACTTTTTCAAAAGTAGCTTTTAAAGTAGCGTCTTCAGTTTGGTTAGCTAACTCATTAGCCCAATACATTGCCAAATAAAAATGAGAACCTCTATTGTCCAATTGCCCAACCTTCCTCATTGGCGATTTTCCATTTTTCAATAGATCCTCAATTGCAGTATCTAAAGTATCAGCAAGAATTTTTGCTTTAGGATTTCCATTCACTTGTGCAAGGTGTTCTAAAGAAACAACAATTGCCATAAACTCTCCTAGTGAATCCCATCTTAAATGCCCTTCCTTAGTAAATTGCTGAACATGCTTTGGAGCTGAACCTCCAGCACCCGTTTCAAACAAACCTCCACCATTCATTAACGGGACAATTGAAAGCATTTTTGCAGAAGTACCCAATTCTAAAATTGGAAATAAATCAGTTAAATAATCCCTTAACACATTTCCTGTTACCGAAATAGTATTCTCTCCTCTTCTTACTCTATCCAATGTAAACTGTGTCGCCTCTTGCTGAGAAAGGATTTGAATATCCAAACCATCAGTATCATGTAATTGCAAGTATTTATTTACTTTTTTAATAACTGCTGCATCATGTGATCTTTCAGCATCCAACCAAAAAATAGTTGGCCAAGCTGTTGCTTTAGCTCTATTTACTGCAAGCTTTACCCAATCCTTAATTGGCTCATCCTTTGTCTGGCACATTCTCCAAATATCTCCCTTTTCAACAGTATGCTCTAACAACACATTCCCTAAAGTATCAGTAACTTTTACAATACCATCCGTTTGAATTTCAAATGTTTTATCATGCGAACCATATTCTTCTGCTTTTTGTGCCATCAAACCAACATTAGGAACTGTACCCATAGTTGTAGGATCAAAAGCACCATGCTTTTTACAGAAATCAATAGTTGCACTATACACTCTAGCATAGGAGCTATCAGGAATTATTGCTTTTGTATCTTCTGTTTTATTGTCATTATTCCACATTTGACCAGAAGTTCTTATCATTGCTGGCATTGAAGCATCAATAATAACATCAGAAGGAACATGTAAATTAGTAATTCCTTTGTCTGAATCCACCATTGCAATGTTTGCATTATTTTCAAATGCTAAAGCAATATCCTTTTCCACCTCAGCTCTTTTTTCTGATGAAGTATTTTTTAATTTTGCAATTAAATCTCCGAATCCATTTTTAAAATCTACTCCTAATTCATTAAAAGTAGTTTCATGTTTTGCAATTAAGTCCTTAAAGAAAATACGCACAACATGAGCAAAAATAATTGGGTCAGAAACCTTCATCATAGTTGCTTTCAAGTGTAAGGACAGTAAAATTCCTTGTTCTTTAGCTTGTTTTATCTCAGCTTCCAAAAAGGCCAACAAAGCTTTTTTGGACATAATAGTAGTATCAATTATCTCTTTTGCTAATAATGGAGTACTTGCCTTTAAATTAGTAACCGTTCCATCAACACTAAAGAGTTCAATCTTAACATCAGTCGCCTTTTCAACACATACCGATTTTTCATTGTGATAAAAATCACCAGACTGCATTGTTGCAACATGCGACTTAGAATCAGCAGACCAAACTCCCATAGAATGAGGATTTACTTTTGCATAATTCTTTACTGCTTTGGGTGCTCTTCTGTCAGAATTACCCTCTCTTAATACAGGGTTTACTGCTGAACCTTTAATTTTATCGTAGCGTAATTTCACTTCTTTATCCTCATCATTCTTAGGTGCATCAGGATAAGAAGGAATAGCATATCCCTTACTTTGTAATTCCTGAATAACAGCTACTAATTGCGGAACAGAAGCGCTAATATTTGGCAACTTTATAATGTTTGCTTCTGGCTTTTTCACCAATTCGCCCAACTCCTGTAATGCATCATCTACTCTTTGGTTTTCCTGTAAATAAGTTGGAAAAGCAGATAGAACTCTTGCTGCCAATGAAATGTCTTTTGTTTCAATTTCGACACCCGCATGAGCTGCAAAAGCATTAATTATTGGTAATAATGAATGAGTAGCCAACATAGGAGCTTCATCCGTTTTTGTATAAATTATCTTTGACTTCTGATTGCTCATTATTCTATTATTTTTCTAAAATTTAAAATTTGTAAACTTAAAATTAGTAACCAAACACATCTTTTAAAGTTAAGTGTTTTATTTCTCCGTATTGTTTTAACACTTCTAAGTCCAAATCGTCCTTAGCACCAAGTACCATAACTACTCTTGTTCCATTAGCAATATGTGAATTATGGAAATCTCTTAAACTTGACATATCAAAATTTTCAACTCCCTTATAAACATCTTTTCTAAGGTCATAATCAACGCCTAATTTTTGTGCATTTTCATATTCAGCAAGTACTCTTGATTTTGTTAATCTTTCTGTTCTTATTTTCTGCTCTATACCCTCTTTAGCATTATTCATATTTGCTTCAGCTTCTGGCATAACATCCAACAATTCAGTCATCCCAACCATTGCATCAGATAATTTATCAGCTTGCGTTCCAATGTAACTCATTAAGTAATGCGAATCATCTTTATCAGATGGGATAGTATAAGTACTATATACCGAATAAGCTAAAGCTTTAGATTCTCTCATTTCCTGAAATACAATAGAACTCATTCCGCCACCAAAATATTCATTGTGATATTTGATAATAGCATACTCATCAATATTCAATTTATCTCCTTTAGCCAACATCATAACCTCAGCTTGTTTCATGTCATAATCCACAACATACACTAAAGGCTTATCCATATTATTTTCAACAAATTCTTTTTTAGCAGGAATTGCTTTCAGCTCAGTATTAGTCGTGTGCAAAGCTGTTAATTTATCCTCTACGGCTACCATTTCATCAGGACCATAATAGAGTATTCTATGCTCGTAAGAAGTTAAGTTATGTATTAAGTCCAACAACTCAGTTGATGAAACATTACCTAATTCTTCTTCAGAAAGAATATTCATAAAAGATGAATTAACTCCATACTTAGCATAATTACCCATTGCTCTCCAAAGGATAACTTGTTTGTCAAGTTTTGCATCAGCTCTCTTTTTAAGAATGCTCATTTTCAATTCAGCCAAAGCCTCTTCATCAGCAATTGCTCCTGTAAGTATTGTTTCAAAAAGCGCTACTGATTCATTAAAATTATCTGATAGTCCGCTTAAAGTAACTTGAATCTTCTCATCACTACAATTTACTGAAAGCTCACAACCTAACTTATAGAATTCTTCTTCTTTTTCAGCAGGAGACATCTCAGCTGTTCCTAAATATTTTAAATAATCAACTGCTAATTTTAACCTATTGTCATGGTCATTCCCCATATCTAAGATATAGTTCAATTTGAATCTTTCGTTTTCAGTATTCTCTTTATAGATTAATGAAACATCACCTACAGTAGTTTTTTCAATATCATTTTCAAAGTCTAAGAAAACCGGCTCAATATCTGCCACTTCTTCAGCTAATAAATTCACTAAAAATTCTGATTGATCTTCACGATTAACCGATACTGGGGTGATTGCTGGCTTAGTTACTTTCAATACTGATTTATCCTCACCATTTCTTTTATAAACAACTACATAATTATCAGCATACTTTGCATTTGCAAAATCAATAATCTCTTGCTTAGTTACTTTCCCTAACTCATCCATTTCATTCTGATGATCCTCCCAAGACATCCCTAAAGTAAAAGCATCAATAAACTCGTTAGCTCTACCACTATTACTTTCTAACTTCTTAAGTTGATTTAATTTCAAGTCAGAGATAATAGCCCCCACTAACCAATCAGGGAAATTACCAGCTTTAACTTCTTCAATCTGTGCTAATAATAAATCCTTCACTTGTTCTAAAGTTTGCCCTTGTTTTGGACTACCATAAAAACCATGCATAGAATAATCTTCTAAAACATAAGGGAAACAACCACCACCAATTAATTCTTGTGCTTGGTTTAAGTTCAAATCAATAAGACCTGCTGCTGAATTAGAAAGCACCATATCCACCATAGTTAACATTTTAGCATCTTCAGTATTCGCTCCTTCAAAACGAAAGCCTAAAAATAAACGCTCTGCCTCCGGCCCATACACTTCACTGTAAACTGGTGCCGTAATTGGCGTTTCTTGAATCACTTCAAAAGTAGGGTCATCTTTTCTTTCAAAAGTTCCCCAATATTTATTAATCAGAATAATTGTTTCATCATAATCAAAATCACCGGACATACAAATTGCCATATTATTTGGCACATAGTATTTATCAAAATACTTTCTGATTTCAGTTAAAGAAGGATTCTTTAAATGCTCAATTGTACCAATTGTAGTTTGTTGTCCGTATTGGTGCGTTGGAAACAAACCATCAAATAATGCTTCAAACATTTTACTTCCATCATTATCCAATCCTCTATTTTTCTCTTCATATACTGCTTCTAACTCTGTATGGAACAATCTAAAAACAGGATAACGAAAACGCTCTACTTCTAACTTTAACCATTTCTCAATTTGGTTAGACGGGATATCATTAATATAAACTGTTTTTTCATTAGAAGTGTAAGCGTTGGTTCCTTTAGCTCCTAAACCACTTACCATTTTATCATACTCATTAGCGATAGCAAATTTTGCTGCCTCACCTGAAACAGAATCAATTTGACTCCATATTCTTTCTCTATTAACAGTATCATCCATATCAATAGTACGATACTCTTCATAAAGAGCTTCAATCATATCCAACATTGGTGCTTCTTTCTCAAAATCTAAAGAACCATAAATATCAGTACCTTTAAATAACATATGCTCCAAATAATGCGCTAAACCTGTTGCATCAGCAGGATCGTTTTTACTTCCAGCACGAATAGCAATATTTGTCTGTACTCTAGGCGCATCAGCATAAGCTGTCAAATACACTTTAAGGCCATTGTCTAACGTATATATTCTTGCATTTAACGGGTCATTGGCGGCCGTTTCATAATTATTTTCAATTTTATTCATTTGTTCTTTTGCATTTATTGCGAAATAGATTCCTGCTGCTACTATTAGCACAATGGTTAAAATTTGTTTTGGTTTCATATTCATTTATTTTCTGTTAATAATCAGGATCAAGTCCTAGTTTCATTCTTAAAGTTTCCAAATGAGGATTTTGATCCATCATTTTGGCAAATTTATCTTTATTTGTGTAAGGGATATTACTTTTCCCTCCTTTAATTACCTTAGTTGTTATTTCAACATAATCATTTTCTAATTTATTTCTTAGAAACTCCAAAATCATATATTTCTCTTCTAGTAACATCTCTACTTGCGAATGATTACTCAAAGGCAATTCAATTACATAATTATCTTTTAATACTGGCAGAAATACACCCAACGTTATTCCTAAATTAGATTTTCCCTTTTGTTTTACAAATGCTATTACCTCTTTCCAAGTTTCTAGCATTTTTGTAGCTAAAAAATCATTATTTCTTAGTTTTGAAATATCTATTTCTTCTTCAACATCTTTCTTTTCATTCATCTGCTTAAAAGCAGCAGTTATGGAAATAGTTTTAGACTTCTTTTTGGACGATAAAGAAATTCTTGGAATTGATTTAGGAGTAATATCCGCTACTTCATCATTACTTTCAATTTCAGGTTTTTTGTAACTTTCAGTCGTTTTTTCTATTTTTTTATCAGTTTCAGGTACTTTTTCAACAGAAACCTGCTTTTTTTCATCATTTAAAGTAACTATGAAACTTTTAGGACTTTTTTTTTCAGCCATTTGATGTCCTATTGATGAAATTCGCATTAACGATAACTCAACTAATAGTCGTTTATTGTTTGATTCCTTATACTGCACATCACATTCGTTACATAAACATAAAGCAGGAATTAAAAAGCTTAATTCACACGACTTGGACTGCTCAAGATACCTTTGCTGTAAAGCCTCCCCTTTTTCTAATAACTGAAGTGTACTTTCATCCTTAGCAACTAGAATATCTCTTAAATGTTCGGACAAACCAATAATGAAATGGTGCCCATCAAACCCATTGTCAAGTATTTCATTGAACAAAAGTAAAAGTGCATTAATATCGTTCTTTAAAAGTGCAGCAGTAACTTTAAAATAATATTCATAATCCAAGATATTCAAATGCTCAATTACACCTTGATAAGTAAGTTCTTTTTCCGAAAAACTAATCAATCTATCAAAAAGTGATAAAGAATCACGTAATGAACCGTCTGATTTTTGAGCAATTAAATGAAGAGCTTCTTGTTCAGCAGTAATTCCTTCACTTTTAGCAACAAAAGCCAAGTGATTAGAAATATCATTAATCCCCACTCTTTTAAAATCAAAAATTTGACACCTTGATAAAATAGTTGGAATAATTTTATGCTTTTCAGTAGTTGCTAAAATAAACTTAGCATGTTTTGGTGGTTCTTCTAAAGTTTTCAAAAAAGCATTAAATGCTTGAGTTGATAACATATGCACCTCATCAATAATATAAATATTATACTCTCCTACTTGAGGAGCAAAACGAACTTGATCCACTAATCTTCTTATATCATCAACAGAATTATTAGATGCAGCATCAAGTTCATGTACGTTGAAAGAAGCATTTTCATTGAATGATTTGCAACTTACACATTCGTTACATGCTTCAATATTCTCAGTTATATTTTCGCAATTGATTGTCTTAGCTAAAATACGAGCACAAGATGTTTTACCTATACCTCTAGGACCACAAAACAAAAACGACTGAGCTAACTGATTGCTTTTAATCGCATTTTTTAAAGTGGAAGTGATTGAGGTTTGACCAACAACAGCATTAAAAGTTGAAGGCCTATACTTCCTAGCAGATACGATAAAATCACTCATTTTATTAAATTTAAAATACGATTACAAAACTAACATTTCTTACAAAATAGCAAGCAGATATTTAATCAAATTAAAAAACTACTCTAATTATGTAGAATTGAATCTTTTTACTAAATTTGCCGCCCGTAAAAATATTAACTAAAACAAACAAAAGATGACTACTTACGAAACTGTTTTCATTATGAATCCCGTTTTATCTGAAGATCAGGTAAAGGAAACAGTAAAGAAATTTGTTGACCATATTAAGGCTAACAAAGGAAAAATTACCAATGAAGAAAATTGGGGATTGAAGAAATTAAAGTACACAATCCAAAAGAAAAAGACAGGTTTTTATTACCTAATTGAGTTTCAAGCTGATGGACAAGTTATTAACGACTTTGAAGTTGAGTTCAAAAGAGACGAGCGTGTTATCAGATGGCAAACAGTAAAATTAGAGAAATTTGCTTTAGCATATGCTGACAGAAGAAAAAAGAAATTAAGTACTAACGCAAAAGCTGAATAATCATGGGAAATAAAACAGATATAAAATACTTATCTCCAGTAGATATTGAATTAAGACAACAAAATAAATATTGCCGTTTCAAAAAAATGGGAATAGATTATATTGACTATAAAGATCCTGAATTTTTAATGCGTTTTTTGAATGAGCAAGGAAAAATTTTACCAAGAAGAATTACTGGTAACTCATTAAAATTCCAAAGAAGATTAGCTGTATCAGTAAAAAGAGCAAGACAAATCGCTCTTTTACCATATGTAGCTGATAATTTAAAATAATCATAAAACTTAAGTAAACATGGATATTATATTACAAGAAAATGTTGAGAAATTAGGTTTCAAAAATGAAATCGTCTCAGTAAAAAATGGTTACGGAAGAAACTTTCTTATCCCAAAAGGATTAGGAATTTTAGCTACTGAATCAGCCGTGAAAGTTTTAAACGAAAATTTAAAACAACAAGCGAAAAAAGAAGAAACTGAAATTACAAAAGCAAATAAAATTGCAGAAGCATTACCTAAATTAGAAATTATATTAAAAGGTAAAGTTGCTGATGGTGGAACTAAATTATTTGGTTCTATAAAAACAGCACAATTTACTGATGCTTTACAAGCATTAGGACACACAATTGATGCAAGTTTTGTAAAACTTCCTAAAGTAAAAGAATTAGGGAAGTATGAAGCAGAAGTAAGATTACACAGAATGGTTAGTGTAAATGTAGCTTACAGTGTTATTGCTGAATAAGTAAATTCAAACAAATAATTAAAAGCCGAACCTAACCGTTCGGCTTTTTTATTGTCCAATTTTAAGGGTTTAATATCCCCTCCTATTTTCAAGAGAAATAAAATGCAAATTATTATATTTGCAATCCTAATTAAAACCCAAAACAGATCATGGCATTTGATATTAATATGATTAGAAAGGTGTACAAAAAGTACCCTTCAGCAGTTGAAGCTGCAAGAAAAGCAACTAATAAACCTTTAACTCTTTCTGAAAAAATACTTTACACTCACCTTTGGAACGGTAATGCTGATACAGCATTTACAAGAGGAGAAGACTATGTAGACTTTGCACCAGATAGAGTAGCTATGCAAGATGCAACTGCACAAATGGCACTTCTTCAATTCATGCAAGCAGGAAAAGATAAAGTTGCTGTGCCTTCCACAGCACATGCCGATCATTTAATATTGGCAAAATTAGGAGCAGATAAAGATTTACAGGAAAGTTTAAATACGAACAATGAAGTATTCAACTTTTTAAGTTCGGTATGTAATAAATACGGAATTGGTTTCTGGAAACCAGGAGCAGGAATTATCCATCAAGTAGTATTAGAAAACTATGCTTTCCCAGGAGGAATGATGATAGGTACCGATTCGCACACAGTAAATGCTGGAGGACTTGGAATGGTAGCTATTGGTGTTGGTGGAGCTGATGCTGTTGATGTAATGGCAGGAATGCCTTGGGAACTAAAATTCCCTAAATTAATTGGAATTAAACTA
>Ga0308018_10001185_pt1 | contig 12344 bp, 7 predicted proteins | sample Neamet282_FD_203130 | JGI IMG/M metagenome (GOLD analysis project Ga0308018, IMG submission 203130) | Marine microbial communities from water near the shore, Antarctic Ocean - #282 | ecosystem: Environmental > Aquatic > Marine > Unclassified | place: Southern Ocean | collected 2014-10-01
CTCGTCGATGATCCTGGCGCCCACCAGTGATGTCGTGCGCCTTCTTCAGGTCCGTGCGCTTGACCAGGGGTATCCGTACTACGGCGACGTCGCGACGGAACCTCCCGGTGTCTGGGGCGCGCACCTGGAGCCCGGCAAGGTTCTCGTGGATCCTGCTGTGCTGACGCAACTCAGGGTCTCGATTGGGGACTCGCTGGTCGTCGGGACGGTGCGTCTCGTGATCGCGGGCACCGTCGACGACCTCCCGACTGACGTCGCTTTTCAGGCCGCCATCGGCCCACGTATTCACATCTCGCAAGAGTCCATGGAGCGAGCTGGCCTCATCGGCTTCGGCAGTTTGGCACGCTACGAGGTCTACCTGCGGCTCCCCGACCAGAATGAAAGAGGCGGTCTGCGGGACCGATACGGTGAGGTGCTGCGGGCATCTGGTGTGAGCTATCGCCTCGCTGAAGAACAGGCACAAAGCCTGGCGAATGGCGTTCGGTTCCTTGGGAGATTCCTCGCTCTCGTAGGACTCGCGGCCCTTCTCCTTGGGGGTGTGGGCGTCGCGAGCGCGATTCACGTGTATATCCGCGAGCGACGACCGGGGATCGCAGTCCTTCGCTGCATCGGTGCAGGGCAGAGCACTGCGTTTCTCGCGTACCTGATTCAGGCCGCGTGGCTCGGTCTGCTCGGAGCCTCGGGTGGTGTGGTACTTGGGGTCGTGCTTCAGGAGGTCATGCCGATCGTCCTGGCCGGCGTCTTGCCGGTAGACGTGAACACGCGTCTGTCTCTCCCTTCCATCGCGGCGGGCCTTGGCATCGGGGTGTGGGTCGCTGTTGTCTTCGCGCTGATCCCACTTCTACAGGTGCGCGATGTGGCACCGCTCGCGGCCATCCGACAGGACTTCGAGGCACGACGACGACGATTCGATCTGCCGCGTCTGGCCTCGTACCTGATTGTTGCCGCGAGCGTACTCCTGTTGTGCGCCCTAGAGGCCCCTGAGCCTGAGATAGGCATTGGCTTCGCTCTGGGGCTGGCCGTAGCAGGAGGCACGATCGCAGCAGTGGGCCTGGGCTTGACTCACCTGACCCGGCGCTTCTTTCCTGCGCGCGCATCCTATCCTGTTCGTCAGGGGGTCTCAAACCTTTTTCGGCCCCAGAACCAGACAGTCTCCGTGACGCTCGCGCTTGGCCTTGGTGCCTTTGTCATCGGTATGATCGTGCAAGTCGAAGCGAGCCTGAGAGACGACCTGACGATGTCAGCCGGAGATGGACAGCCGAACCTGCTCCTCTTCGACATCCAGACCGATCAGCTTGCCGGAATCCTGGAGCTCGTGGGCGAGGACGCGCAGGCCGACGTCTCTCCGCTGGTGACCGGACGGGTGGCTCAGATCAACCGCATTTCAGTGGACTCACTGCGGGCGAACCCGGACCCGGAGCAGCGGCCAGATGCATGGGCGGTCCGGCGCGAATATCGAAATACCTACCGCGCCACCCTAGGCCGTGCCGAGACCCTCATTTCCGGACAGTGGTGGGATGGCACGCCAGGCACAGAGGATGGGACGCGCGTTGACTACGGGAGACTCCCGCGGGTCTCCATCGAGCAGGACGTGGCAGAGAGCCTTCGAGTGGGCCTTGGTGACACCATCGGTTGGGATATTTCAGGCACCCAGATCGAAACCGTGATCACAAGTTTGCGGCGCGTAGATTGGGGCCGACTGGAGCCGAATTTCTTTGCGATCTTTGAGCCGGGTGTGCTCGACGATGCGCCACAGAACATTCTCTTGGTGGCACGAATTCCGAGTGACGAAGAGCGAGCGCGTGTGCAGCGGGACCTAGTGGGGGTCTTCCCGAATGTATCGGCGCTGGATTTTTCCCGGGTTCAGGAGGCGATCGAGTCGGTCCTCTCGCGGGTGCGACAAGCTGTCGCGTTCCTGGGCGGATTCAGTGCGCTCGCCGGGATCATCGTGCTAACCGGGGCCCTGGCTACATCACGGATGCAGCGACTCCGAGAAGGAGCACTGCTGAAAACGCTCGGCGCTCGGCGCAATCAGGTCATGACCGTCCTGTTTGCGGAGTACCTCGCTCTGGGTTCGATAGCGACGGCAAGCGGGTTACTCCTCGCCATCGGCGCCTCGGCAATCGTCGTTCCGCAGGTATTTGAGATCGACTATACAGTCCGTCTCGGCTCAGTCGGGGTCATCTGGCTGGTGGTGGTTTCACTCACCGTCCTGACCGGCCTGGTCGGGTCGCGTGATCTGCTTCGCCGACCACCGCTTCCAGTACTGCGCGAGGCGCCGGAGTAGAAGAGGCTCAGTCCGCGGCGTTCGCCTCCAGCGTACCGTCGGGAAGGCGCAGAATCGAAGCGTGGTGACAGCCATCGCATGGCAACTCATGGGGTGTGCGGAGCATCGTCGACTGGGTCGTAAGAGCGTCGCCGCACTTCGGGCAGCTTCCTTTCACGGTCTCTAGCGTGAACCGTTCGACATACCGCTTCCGGGCTAGCACTCCGCCCGTCAGCAGGGCTCCGATGGGCCAGACCGCGTGCGGGGGAAAGATAGCTACTACGGGCGCGAGAATGATCGAAACGCCGATGGTTCTGGCGGCTCCTCCGACTCTCCATGAGTGCGAGCGAGGTGTAATTACCGCATGCAGCGGAGTCGGGTTAAACCCGAAGACCGTAGCTTCAGCCTCTACCTCGAACGTGGGTGGATCTGGCATTGGATCTATCCGCGTGACGCGAAGGCACGCAGTCGCTCACCCGCCTCCTGAAGCGTCTCGATCTGCTTGCAAAAGACAAAGCGCACCAGCGAATGGCCCCGCTCAGGAACACTGAAGAAGCTTCCGCCCGGAACCGGGGCCACCCCCGCTTCCGCGGTCAGGCGTTTTCCGAACGTCATGGAGTCTTCGTCCGACAGATCGCTGAAGTCCGCGAGAACATAATAGGCACCCTGTGGATATGAGCACTTGAATCCGGCATCCTTGAGCGCGGGCACCAGCACCTCGCCGCGAGCCTTGTACCCGGCCACCATGTCCGAGTAGTACTCCGGGCCGAGCTCGTTCAACCCCACTGCGCAGGCTTCTTGAAGAGGCGCGGGTGCCCCAACAGTGAGGAAGTCATGGACCTTCCGAATCGCGTGAGTAAGGGCCGGGGGCGCGATGACTGTTCCGATCCGCCACCCCGTCACACTGAACGTCTTGGAGAGGCCTGAGATCGTGATAGTGCGATCGCGCATCCCATCGAAGGTGGCCAGTGGAAGGTGCTCTCCTTCGTAGTAGATATGCTCATAGATCTCATCTGTGATCGCGATGATGTCGTGCTCGATGCACACATCGGCGATCGCCTGCAGCTCCGCGCGGGAGAAGACACGCCCCGTCGGGTTGTTCGGCGTGTTGATGACGATGGCTCTCGTCTTCGCGGTGACAACCTCGTCCAGCATCGCCTTCTCCAAGCGGTACTCCGGCCCCTCCAGTGTGACAAAGACTGGCTTCGCTTGGCAAAGAATGGCATCAGGGCCGTAGTTCTCGTAGAACGGCTCGAAGACGATGACCTCCTCACCGGGGTCGACGACGGCGAGCATGACGGCCGCCATCGCCTCCGTGCCTCCGCAGGTGATCGTGATTTCACGTTCCGTATCGACCTCCATGCCGTAGTGCTCGTTGTACTTCCGCGCGAGCGCATGACGCATGTTGGGCGCCCCCCAGGTGATGGCGTATTGGTTCACATCTTCCCGAATCGCCTTGCACGCCGCCTCCTTAAGCAGGTCTGGCGCAGGAAAGTCCGGAAAGCCCTGGGCTAGATTCACAGCGTCGTGTTCTCGCGCCACTCTCGTCATCTCTCGGATTACCGACTCGGTGAATGCGTGCGTGCGTGCGGCTGTACGGTGCAGGGGATTCGTCATGGGAATTTAGTCTGGGCCGATGGAAGCGAGCGCCATGATGGACTGCTTCCGTGGGTGGTGCAACCGGTCGATTGGCGGGGTCGAGGGTCGGCGATAGCATTCGGCGTCCCATGATTCCCTTCGGCCCAACAAGAGCCCGCTCGTGCGAACGCTCTCCCGTCGGACCGCCGTACTGGGGGCCGTGTGGTCTACACCTGCGCTATCCGCTCTGGAAGCCGGCCTGGCGCTCGAGCTGTTGGGTGGCGAGGTCGAGGTCGATGTCTGAGCAGCGTGCATGATCTTGATTTCACCGGTCGCAACCTTCTCTGCCGTCCATGCAAGTCTGCCGACCGGTGAGGAACTGGCCTTCCGGTACATGACCGCGCACTTCCGAATCACACTGTCTTTCTAAGGGTCTGGCTCGGATCCGTGTGTCTGGCTTCCAGCCGGGGACGGCGACAGTTTCACGCCCTCGTTTCGAACCGCCCAACGGATCACGACAGGAGTACAAGATGAGGTTCCTCCGCGCCGCGACGCTGATCACCGCATGCGCCGCAGCTGCGCCCGCCTCGGCTCAGGATCACAAGCCGCCATTCGCTGCAATGCAGGCTCGTGAGATTGGCCCTGCGGGCATGAGCGGGCGTGTGTCCGACGTGGAAGTCGTCCTCTCCGATCGCAGCGTGATCTACGTAGGTGCCGCAACGGGTGGGGTATTCAAATCGACGGATGGCGGACTCACCTGGGATCCCGTGTTCGACGAACAACCCGCCCTCGGGGTGGGCCATATCGCGGTTTTCCAACCAAATCCTGACATCGTGTGGGTCGGGACCGGAGAGGGTAATCCGCGAAACAGTGCCGGCGTCGGAAGGGGCCTCTTCAAGTCTGTAGATGGCGGTCGCACTTGGCGGGACATGGGCTTCGGAGACTCGGAGCGAATCCACCGCGTGTTGACACACCCGACTGACCCAGAGGTGGTTTACGTGGGAGTGCTCGGCCCGGCCTGGTCTGACGGTCAGGAACGTGGCGTCTACCGGACTCGTGACGGTGGCGAGAGCTGGGAGCGGGTGTTGTGGGAGAACGAACGCACTGGTGTGGCCGATATGGTCATGGACCCGACGAACCCGGACAAGATTTTCGCGGCGATGTGGGAGTTCCGTCGTGACCCATGGTTCTTGACGTCCGGCGGCGTGGGATCTGGCCTCTACGTCACTTACGACGGTGGTGATTCCTGGCGGCGACTCACCGAAGCCGATGGGATGCCGCCCGGGGAACTGGGTCGCATAGGAGTGGCCGTGTCGGCCTCGAATCCGGACGTCGTGTATGCGGTCGTGGAGGCTGCCCGCTCCGAGCTCATACGGTCGGATGACGGAGGACGAAGCTGGACGACGATCAATGACGATCCAGGCATCGTTCCACGCCCGTTCTACTACGCAGATATCCGGGTGGACCCGTTGAACGAAAACCGGATCTACTCGTTGCATTCGGCGGTGCAGGTCAGCGAAGACCAGGGTCGTACGTGGAGCACCGTGGTCCCGAGTGGGATCATCCATGGGGATATCCATGAGCTCTGGATCGATCCTGACGACCCGCGGCGGATGATTCTTGGCGAGGACGGAGGAATCGCTTTCACCTACGACCGAGGCGACAAGTGGCGGTTTGTAGAGAACCTTGGCCTTGCCCAGTTCTACCATATCGAGCTGGACGATGCTGTGCCGTTCAATGTCTACGGTGGACTACAGGACAACGGGTCCTGGTTCGGGCCGTCCACGGTCTGGGAGAACAAGGGCATCCTCAACGCGCATTGGACCCGGGTCGGGAGTGGTGACGGATTCAGCGTGATGCCGGACCGTGCGGACCCCGAGCGATACGGTTATTCGATGTCGCAGGGTGGAAACCTCCAGCACTTCGACAAGCTCACGGGTGCGCGGCGAAGCATTCAGCCGATCCACCCTGACGGAGTGCCGCTTCGTTTCAACTGGAACGCCGGGCTTACGTGGGATCCGCAGTCGCCGGGTACGACGTACTTGGGTAGCCAGTTCCTGCACCGGACTGTGGACCAAGGTCGAAGCTGGGAAATTATCTCCCCGGACCTGACCACGAACGACGTTGAAAAGCAGGGTGCTTATCTGAGCGGGGGCCTGACCTTCGATGCATCAGGTGCGGAAATGCACACGACCATCATTTCCGTTGGCCCCAGCCACCTGGAAGACGATCTCATCTGGGTCGGGACCGATGATGGCAACGTCCAGGTCACCCGCGACGGTGGGGCAAGCTGGACGAACGTCCGTGAGAACGTCCCGGGCCTCCCCGAAGGGATCTGGGTGCCCGATGTTCAACCGTCAAAGCACGTCGCGGGACGCGCCTATTTAGTCGCGGAAGACCACCGACGGGGTGACTGGACTCCCTTCGTGTGGGTGACCGAGGACTACGGCGAAAATTGGACATCGCTCGCGACCGACGAAATCGACGGCTTCGTCCACGCGGTAGAAGAGGATCCGGCGAGCCCGAATCTTCTCTTCCTGGGCACCGAGTTCGGACTGAGAGTCAGCACGGACCGGGGCCAGAACTGGATGCCCTTCACGGCGGGTGTTCCCGCTGTGCCGATCCGAGATTTGCAGGTGCATCGACGGGATGGCGACCTGGTCCTCGGGACCCATGGCCGAGCGATCATCATCGTCGACGACATTCGGCCTCTCCGGGAATTCGCGGATGCGCCGGACCTCCACGAGCGGACGGTGCACGCGTTCGGACCTGCCCCCGCGATCCGCGCCAACGTGGCGGAGGCCATCGGCTACCGTTCGACCGGTCATGCCATGCAGCAGGCAGAGACTCGCCCGGTGGGCGCTCTTCTCAACTGGTGGACGGAGCGTTCTTCGGATGCTCGCCTCGAGGTAACGGATGGCGGTGGGGACCTCGTCTGGTCGGGCTCAGGTTCCGGCCAGGGGATTCAGCGCACCGTGTGGGATCTTCGTCCCGGCGGGGACGCCGCCGAGTCGCTCCCGCGCCAGGTCGCCGTGCTTCCCGGAGACTACACGTTCACGGTGACGGCCAATGGAGAGGCGTCCTCGACTGTCTTCGAAGTTCTGCCAGACCCTCGGAATCCTATCTCGCCCAGGGCTCATGCGGCTCAGATCGCTGCATTCCAGGAAATGCAGACGATCATGAAGGTCGCCACCGATGCGAGAGCGGCCCTCGAGAGAACAGCCGAGGGGGTCGATCTCGTGCTGTCGACGCTTGAGGACGGTGCGGACTCATTGCGTGAAGAGGGGACCGCTCTGGCCGAGGCAGTCGATGCTGTGATGCGGCGGCACTTCACGGGTCCCGAGTGCCAGGGCAACTGTCGTGGGCGACTCACCATACGGGCGGTTCAATCCCCCAATGGACGCATCGCGAGTGACCCCGACGGCCCGTCCGCGAACACACGTAACATGATGGACCAGGCGCGCACTGCGGCGAACTCGATCTCTGAAGACGTCGACCAACTCATGAACACAGACGTAGCCGCGTATCGTACTGCGCTGCTCGCCGCCGGCTATACACCCTTTGGAGGTGACCGATGAGACATTCGAGGAGCGGTTCGATTTTGTCGATGTGGCGTAGGGTGGCCGGGATGTGGCTCCTGATCGCGACAGTCGCGATCGGCACGCCAGGACTCTCGGCCCAGGACGGATCTCCCCGGATCTTCATCTCCGTGGACCTGGAGGGGATCGGTGGTGTCGGGAGCCCGCTGATGACTTCCTCCAACGGAAAGGACTACGGTACCGCTAGACAGCTGCTCACCGACGAGGTGAACGCAGTGGTCGAGGCGATCTATGCCCACTCACCGAGTGCTGCCATTCTGGTGAACGACTCTCACGGCGATCATCAGAATGCGCTGCACACTCAATTTGACCCTCGGGTGGTGTACATCCAGGGAGCGATCAAGCCTTTGGGTATGGTCCAGGGACTCGATGCCTCGTTCGATGGCGCCGTCTTCATCGGGTATCATGCGAAGGCGGGCGACCCAGATGGATTCCTCGCCCACACGGGAAGCGGGTCTGTAAAGGGTCTGTGGCTCAACGGTGTGGAGGTCGGAGAAGGCGGCATGAACGCGGCCTTTGCCGGATCACAAGGTGTCCCGGTCATCTTCGTTGCGGGCGATTCCGCAGCGACGGCGGAACTCTCGGCCCTGCTCGGATCAGAGACGGTCACCACTAAGACTGCCGAGTCGCCATCCTCCGCGCGTCTCATTCATCCACAGCTGGTCGTTGAGATGCTGCGCGATGGCGTGGGTCGCGCGCTCGACCGCCTCGACCGGGGTGGGTTTGAGCCGTGGGACTTCGGCGGACCGGTCGAAATCCGTATGCGCTTCGCCTCGACCACCCATGTCGACATCTTGATGTCTATTCCGGGAGTGACGAAGGTCGACGGCTTCACGGTCCAGTACAACGCCGACAATGCCGATCAGGCCTACCGCCTCATCCGCCTCATGTACCGCTTCGTGCAAATCTGAGACGCTTCGCACATGCTTCGAAACACACTCCTCTGGGCATCCACGAATCCCTTTCTGGCGAAGAAACTTCCGACGTACCGCTTCGTTCAGAGGGCGACGAAGCGATTCATGCCAGGGGCGGATCTCGATGCGGCCCTAGTCGAGGCGAAAGCCCTTGCGGCGAACGGCGTGACGACTACGACCACGCTACTCGGCGAGAATCTCGTATCGCTGGATGAGGCCGACAGAGTCGTCGATCACTACGTCGGCGGCCTGAAAGAGATCGAGGCGCGGGGGCTCGATGTCGAGATCTCGGTGAAGCCCACGCAGATCGGGATCGACTTCGGGGTCGACGAGGCGCGGAAGCGACTCGGGCAGATCGCAGCATCGACCACGTCTCTCGTCTGGGTCGACATGGAGAGTTCGGAGTATGTCGACCGCACGCTCGATATCTTCAGAACTGTGAAGGAAGAGCAGGGCAACGTAGGACTCTGCATTCAGTCTTACCTCCACCGCACCGAGGCGGACCTCCAGGCATTGATGCCGCTTCAGCCTGACATCAGGGTCGTAAAAGGGGCGTACAACGAGCCTCCGGAGGTCGCATTCCCAAAGAAGTCCGACGTCGACCGCAACTTCGTGAAACTTTCCCAGACGCTCCTTCGTGCACGCCTGGGCGGAAGTGCCGGTAGACCTGTTTTCGGCACGCACGATCCGAACATGATCGGCGAAGCGAACCGGATCGCCTTAGAGTTGGGCCTGGAGAAGGATCGGCACGAGTTCGCGATGCTGTTCGGCATCCAGCGTGACGAACAAGTCCGACTCGCCAGAACGGGTCACAAGGTCCGTGTACTCGTGAGCTACGGCGCGGCTTGGTTCCCATGGTACATGCGCCGCCTCGCTGAGCGTCCGGCCAACCTCCTGTTCGTCGCGAAGCAGCTGGTCAGATAGATGACTGGGGGAGATGAGCACCCCCGAATACCCACCGTGCATGATCAGAGGGGGATTGCAGATGCGGACCCACTGAGATGGCGTGCGCTGGCCATGGTATCGTGTGCGATGCTGCTGTCTCTGTCCTCTTGGATGACTGCGACCGCCATTGGGGGCGACCTACAGCTGAGATGGGCACTGTCGTCGAGTCAGGTCGGACTTCTCACCACAGTGGTACAACTGGGCTTCGTCGCTGGCACCGCCATAGCGGCGATCCTGAACCTTGCTGATGTCATTCCGGCCCGGGTCCTTTTCGCGGCATCAGGCGCACTCGCCGCCGTCGCGAACGCCGCGCTCCTGTTGTCACCATCCTATGAATCAGCACTCTTGGCCCGTTTCCTGACCGGCGCCTTTCTCGCTGGCGTTTATCCCCCCGGAATGAAGATGATTTCGACCTGGTTCCGGTCCGCCCGAGGCATGGCGATCGGCACGGTGGTCGGAGCCCTTACCATCGGAAAGTCGATGCCGTACCTGCTCAAGGCTCTGGGCGGCGCCGACCTGGAACGCGTGGTCGGTGGTGCATCCATTGCGGGCTTGCTGGGGGCACTCCTCGTCGCCGTCGCTTACCGCGAGGGGCCGTACCCCTTTCCGAGCCGTCCCTTCGAGTGGGCCCGAGTCCGGCGGATTCTTGGCCACCGCGAAACGATGCTCGTCACGGGTGGCTACCTCGGGCACATGTTCGAGTTGTACGCGATGTGGGCGTGGGTGCCGACCTTCCTTGCGGTTGCGGGCGCCGGTCGGGTCTCAGCCTTCACCGTCGATCTGGTCGCATTCGGAGCGATTGCGTCGGGCGGCCTTGGATGCATCTGGGGCGGACTGGCGGCAGATCGGATTGGGCGAGGACGTGTCGTGAAGCTCGCAATGGGGGTTTCGGGGACGTGCTGCGTCCTGTCGGGACTCATCCTGTCGGGTCCGTTCTTCCTCGTCGCGATCTTGGCGCTCGTGTGGGGCTTTTTTGTCGTGGCGGACTCGCCCCAGTTCAGCGCGCTGGTCACTGAGGTGGCGCCCGCCGAATCGGTCGGGACCGCGCTGATGATACAGACGTCGCTCGGATTCCTCTTGACCATGGTCACGATTCAGGCGGTACCTGTCCTCGTTGATGCTGTGGAATGGCGGTGGGCATTCGCGGGCCTCGCGATGGGGCCTGCGCTGGGAATCGCCAGCATTCGTCGCCTCGAGCGAATCCATCGGTTAACTTCGCGCGCCTCGACCACGGGGTAGCGCCGCCCCGACCATATATCCGAATCCATTCGGGGTCTGATGCTCCACATTGCGATCGCAGCCGGTCTCATTCTTGGTCTGGCCACAGGGCTCCTCGGAGCTGCCGGCTCAGACTTCTTCCTCGCCATAGCCTTGGCATCCGCTCCGTTCGGGACCGCATTTATGAATGCGATCCGGATGGTCATCATTCCACTCGTGATGGCCGTGGTCTTTACCGGTGTGGCGAACCTCGGCGACCCCCGAAAACTCGGGAAGCTCGGCGGCACGACACTCGTGTTCTTCTGGGCGACGGTGGTGCCGGCAATCGTGATCGGCATGGGTACGATGTGGCTCGGGCTCAACTTCGCGCCCGAAATGGCCGCGCCCGAAGCCGCGGCCCGCGAGGCGACAACGCTGCCCAGTATGGTGGATTTTCTCGTCGCTCTGATCCCCAACAACCCTTTTGCGGCCGCGGCGAACGGCGCCCTGCTTCAACTTATCGTCTTCACCGCGCTTCTCGCGGCCGCAGCCGGCACTTTGGAGGACGAAAAGCGCCTACGGCTCGTCCAGTTCGCCGAGGCTCTCTCTGAGGCCCTGATTAAGCTCGTCTGGTGGATCCTCTGGACTGCCCCCATCGGAATTTTCGGACTCGCCGCGCCGGTAACCGCACAGTTGGGATGGGGCCTCATTCAGAGCCTGGCCGTCTTCGTCGTGTCTGTCGTGGTGGGCTTAGGTATCTACATCAGTGTCGTGTACCTGCCGCTACTGAAGTTCGTTGGCGGAATCGGACCCCTCCAATTTCTTGGTGGCACGTTCGGGGCCGCGTCCATCGCATTCTCGACCACCAGCACCGCTGCAGCGCTTCCAGTCACACTCGAGGAGGCGAAGCTCAAGCTCGGAGTCTCCGAGCCCGTGGCCGATCTGGTTCTCCCCCTCGGGGCGTCCATGTATCGCGCGGGGTCAGCGCTCTTTCAGGGTGCGGCCGTCATCTTCCTTGCACACCTCTTCGAGGTCCCAATTCCCCCGGCGGCACTTGGCGGGGCGGTGCTGGCCACATTCCTGGTCTCGCTGACCGTGGCGCCGGTCCCTTCCTCGGGAGTGGTTACACTGGCGCCCGCGCTCGACGCAGTTGGGATACCGCTCGCGGGGTTGTCGATTCTGCTCGGAATTGACCGCGTGCCAGATATGTTCCGGTCGGCGACGAACCTGCTGGGTCAGATCACAACAGCGGTGGTCGTCGACAAGTGGGTCGGCGGGAGTCCTACAGACCCCTCATGAACTCGGGGCGCAGAGGCACGTCACCGGTAAGCGCCGCGTCGATCGTGGCGAGGAGGGCCTCGCGGTCTTCCGGAATCCGCCCGGCGATCGGGACGTAGTTGGAGGCGTGGTTCGTGCGGAACAGTGCGTTTTGCGGCTGAGACTCAGCCACAATTGTCCGTAACTCGCGCAACAACGTTACGACCTCCGGCATCTCGAAGCGGCCCTTCTCTTCCATTCTTGCGAGCGGGGTACCGGGAATGACAGTCAGGGTCAGGGACGCGAGGTATTCCGGGTCCATCGCCGTCACCAGGCGTGCGGTTTCTCGGGCATGAATGTCAGACCTCTCCACCCCTCCGGCACCGAGCAGAGTGATAACGCTGATCTCCATACCGGCGGCATGGGCCTTCTCTGCGGCCTCGACGTGCTCCGCGAATGAACCTCCCTTCACGATCCTTCGAAGCGTCTCGTCATCACCCGACTCCGGGCCGATATACAGCAACGACAGTCCGTGCTCACGCAGGGTCCTGAGCTCGTCTGTCGATTTGTCGCGAACGTTGTCCGCCG
>Ga0308018_10001194_pt1 | contig 12290 bp, 25 predicted proteins | sample Neamet282_FD_203130 | JGI IMG/M metagenome (GOLD analysis project Ga0308018, IMG submission 203130) | Marine microbial communities from water near the shore, Antarctic Ocean - #282 | ecosystem: Environmental > Aquatic > Marine > Unclassified | place: Southern Ocean | collected 2014-10-01
TCTTTCCCTTGAATCGTTTACATGGAGATTGAGGTTTTGGCTGTTTCATTTAGTATCACAGGTCAACCACATCATCCACCCTCCGAAATTCTTATACATTCTGGTTGGGTATTCTCTGTGTGCTGGGCGATGTTTTTTGTGGTATTCTTTGCCAGGCTTATTGCCTTGATGATCTAGAATTTGTGTGCCGTAGCTATTGAGCATTTTAGTTTCTCCTGCACCAGTATCGTAGTAGTTCCAACAGTTTACTTCATTAGCGAATTCTTTGTCTATTGTATAAACGACAGGGTTCCATGTCATGACTATTGCGACCCATTTTGTAGTCTCCGCAAGAGTAGTTCTCTCTAACGATTGTTGAGCAGGTGTGACTTCGGTAGAGTCTTCTGCTGTTGCGTCACGTGCACACCCGGTGAGTATCGTCATCAATAATGATATTGCTATTATAATCATAGCATATCCTGCTTCCAGTTCTCACATAAGATTTCGTATTGTTCTAGTGCTTTCATGAGTTCGTTGTTTGCTCCCACCAGATGGTCTATACGTTTTAGGTACTTGGATTTTACTCGGTCTTCTATCGCCTTGGTATAGACGAGTGTTGCTAAATTGTTAGTACTTCTAATCATTTTCAGGTTGTTGATGTTCTTTTTTGTAGTTTTTTGCTTTACCATGATATTGAATGTTGTCGAAATCTTCAGGGCCGTATATCGTGGGTTTTAGTATGGATAAGTCGTTCTTCAACCTCTCTATATAGACGGACGCGTCCATCAGTTCTTCTTGGAGATGTTGTAACCACTCTAATGTGCTGAGGTCAGTACGTTCAGTATTCACTCCATACTTTACCATACCTTGCTGTTCCCTAGTACGTAATTGAGTGATCACCTTCTCTACATTCTTGTCTATTATCAGGGTCTTTCTTTCTTTGTCTTTCATCCTTTGGACTACACCTTTCCACTTCTCAGGATCTACTTTTTCAAGTTTATTATTGTTCTTCATCATTATTATCTTGCTGTACTGGGAGTTTTTGTTGTCTGTAATATGAATGTCTATGTCTCTCCTTAGTGTTTCCCATCCATCGATAAGGGTTACATAGAGTACATTTGGGTTGCTTCTTAGTTCTTTTACTTCTTCGTTTACCAGTTTTTTTACTCATACTCGACCTCTCTCTATTGAAAGGGGACGATAGATAAGCGATGCCTGATTTTTATATCAGTCAGAGTGTATGTGCTCTCGTTTCCTCACTTCATCCGTCCCCTTGTGTTCATCGGTATACTAATCATTCAATCTCTTTTGAGTATCATTAATTTCTTCTATAATGTCCTCCTTTAATATGAATTTCCCTCCGTAGTCTATGTCACAGTATCGGTGAACATCAGCTGCATTCACTAGCAAACCTCCATTCTCTGTTGTACTGCGGTACTTCCTAGGACACGGTTCGGGTGAAGTAAATGCTATCCAGCTGAAGATTAGGGCATTCACTATGAGTATTGTTGCGGTTGGTATTATCATCGGTTTGTAAAAATCTGTAGTTCTTCTATTGCTAATCTTTTCTTTACATCTTCTAAACTGAAAAATTTTTCGCTTAAATCGGCACCATTCAGAAAGGATTCACCGTTTCTGAACAATTCAAATTGTCCTTTAGTACCTTCTTCAACTTGGCACGTATCAGGAAGCATATTGTTAATTGAGGCGGAAAGCCTTTCCGCTTGTGGTCTGTAGTTTCAAGAACCACAGTACTTAATAGTCCACACTATTATTATCCTCCTTTAGTTTAGTATTATATCCTCATCATCAGTTTGTTGCTTATCATATCGGTCAATGCGTTCTTTGATTACCTTCATTCTTTCTTTCTTTGTACGTTGATGTATCTTGTCCATACTCACCTTAACCAGCTTCACCTCATCATACAACTTTGCTTCCCGTAAATCTGATATCAGATCCAATCCCTTCTCCTCTGTATCTATCCACTCTGTTTCCCATACCTTTTCATGATACCAAATATGTAGTAGTCCAAGGAAACCTATCTCATCGTGTTTTGCTTCGAATGCTTGAAAAACATGGGTGATACCTATAGACTGGAGGAAGGGAAATTCAGCTGAACTAATAAAAGTATCCATGAATTTCTTTTGCATTACAGTTCGTATTTCATTTCTGTGATGTTGTATTAGCTGTGAATCCATTAACTTTCACTTGGGCCTGTAGCATGGTTTGACTCTGTGCAACCTAAGGAGTTGTACCTACTCTGTCTCCATGTATGAGTTTCTTCGTTGTATCTCATCCATATTTGATTACCACCAGTATCACATTTTTGTACATATATTTTTCCGTTTATAGTGAATACACCAGCCCTACTGTACCCCTCTACATGTGGTAATGACTCTAAACTATACATCCATAATTGGTCTGAGGATGATGGTGGTGCACATGAAGTAAGTAAGACAATAAGAGTAAATGTCAATATAATTTGGATTAGATTAAGGATAACTAAATTTAAAATTGTTTTCATCTGATATATAATCTCAATTCATTAGTCCCGTGGACATTGTTGGTGAATAAGCGTCATCCCAAATTGCTGTGAGGACATCTCCAGCAGCCTGACTGTCAAGGACTAGAAAATCGCCATAATTGTCTATGATCAAATAGTTTCCACTATCGTCCTTGAATCGTCTTACAAGATAATTTCCTGTAATATCCACCTTTTCCGTCAGGGGGATAAGCTCTTTGTGTTTCTCAATGTTCATTTCTCTTTGCTTCATTGATTTGCCAAAACGTTTGGAGTTTTGATTTTTTAACACGTCCTGTAATTAGTTTACGTGATTCTATATTATTACGATTCCATTCACGCGCTCGTTCAAGAATAATTTCCTTGTTATTTTGGTAGTAAACCTTTAGTTTTTCTTTTCTCACCTCATCATTCTTCCACTTCTCGGCAAGACGGTCTTTATTCTTTTGGTAATACTTGTTATTGGCTACAGATTTTTTCTCTTTTTTTGTCATACTAGGCCTTCGGCCCCTGCTTTCGCTATGAAATAGGCATCTACTATATCACTAACGGGGTTTGTTATTTTGGTTGCTCTCGGAGTCAATAGTTCCTTAAGATTATTAGGAGTAAGAACTTCAGACATGAATGCTTCATACATCAAGTCCTTGTTTGCATTACCCTTACCTGTTGCAAATTTCTTGATTACAGTAGGCGGATAATTCTTAAATGGTATCCGGCCGAGCCACATTTTATTTTTTAACAGTCCAGTATTCTCTGCTATTGACCGTACACCGGCTTGTGCAGCAGTAGCAAAAGCATATCCTTCTATGAACACTTCATCACATCCCTGTAGTAATGTCATAGTCCAAGTAGAGAGTTTTTCATGTCTCTCCTCCTCTGTAGACCATTCAGGATATGGTTCAGCAATAATATTAACTATCCCACTCCCGGTGGAAAGTTGTTGCTGTCTCTTATTATTAGATAGATAATATAACATACACCTATCAAAATCAAAATATCCACCATCTTGTCCCTTTCTAAAAGGTCCTATATCTTCTTCATAAACACATATTGCTGGAGATGTTAACGAATAGTCAATCCCAGCTATCTTCTTCTGATTCATCATTATCTACATTCTCTACGATAGACTCAAGGTAATGTCCACAAAATGGACATAATTCTAGACCCGTCATATCTTCTGTTATAATACTAAATTCTTTATCGCACCCATCACACAATATTTTGATGTTTGCTGTACCGTCTTCCCATTCGATATCTGTAGGCATTTAATCTTTCGTTTTCCAATTCCGTTTGTGATCATTCTCCTCATCTGCTAACAATTCTATTAATTCTCTTGCACCAGGCAATCTTTGTTTTTCTGTGTGACTCCACAGTAACCTCTCACCAAACCATATCTTAAGGTCTTTATGTCTCGGCAATCCTGTAGTACAAGGAAAAACTTCCTCACCTATCCCTGTATAATTACTAAGTTCTTTAGAAAGGGTTGTTGCCTCGGATTGCATACCATGTACACTACCATTGGTTTGGATGATCCAAGCTCTCCTTTTTATTCGTGAAGCAACCCAATGATCTTTATTAAAAACTTGATGCATTTTTTTAGTCCATTTCTATATTGCAATGTAAAATAATAGGAGAATTATTATGAAAAGTTCTACAACAAGCAAAGTATGATACCATACCCATCGTGTTTCATAGAGCTCTTCTTTCCCATTTTTAGGTGTTTCTTGTTTACTAATTTTTACTTTTAAATATTCTTTTACTTCATCATACCACATACCCAATCTGTCTCTGATGTCCATTTATTCCTAAGATTATGGTGTTATACTACTATCTACGATTGGTTATATTTAGTTTCAATTCAAGCCACGATTTGTGGTGAAATATCAACTATTTCACATCCCTTCTCTGAAGTACATGCAAATTCTTGACTAGCACTAGTATAATCTTGTGTTTCATGATTTGTTAAGGATGACCAATTAACCTTTTTTGGCATTTTATTTAACAATTCGGTATACTCTTCTTCAGTACAATCTTGATATGGTGCTTGTTTGTATGTATGATCACTAAATGGTAAGAAACTAATACCACTAATGTCATCAAAATTTTCATAGACCCAAGCGGAAGTATTTACCCATTCATCTTCCTTGACAGATACGGTCACACTAGGTTTATGTTCACACCACTCTTTTGCGTAGGTATGCCATAAAGACAGTTGCTTCCATGCGGTCATATCTTTTCTACAAATTGCCCCTTTGGGACTCTTTGCTGGAAATGAAAAGACCGATGTGTGTTCAGGCTTTGTGACATCAGGTTCATTAGGAAAACCCTCAGCCTTCATCATTTTACAAAGGGGATCTTTATTATCGGCCCGTACAGTTCGTATATAATAGGGATTATGACGAGCATGAATACCACTAGCGCTGTCAACGAGCTGAGAAACAGTTCCACTCGGTTTGACACAAGTAATCGATGCACTACGTTCAATCCCCAATTTTTCTGCATATTCAACATTAGTTTTTACTGCTACTTCTCTTAATTCATTTAATAATTTCTTTATCCCATCCTTTGACCCGTTGGTTAAAGGATTGTCCATGATTCCGGTAAGACTGACTCCCAAGAGTCGTTCTTCTTGACAATTTCTTTGCCACTCTTTGGAAAGGTATTTGAAATTTGTAAGGGTTGATTGAAATGTTCCAAGGATAGTTGCAATCCTAACTTTGTCTCTGAGAGATGATCGAGTGTCGTTGCTCCTGACGACAACTTCGGAGAGGTTGCAGAATTGTCTTGATCGTAAAATGATTTCGCTGCAAGGATTTGTGCCGAAATCATCTCGTACCAATCTTCTCTGAATGTATGTGCCATTTTTATCCTTTTCTCTAGTATTTAGATCATTTACATGATATTTGCTTGCTAAGCCATTGTAAATACCACGTTCTCCTGATTTGGAATCATATAGAGATAACCACTCTCGCATGAAAGTTCCTGCATCAGGCTTTTCTTTATAATTAACTGAATTGTTGGCGAGTGCACGTTGTACGTTATCCTTATACCACTCACCATGTTTAGCAAATCTCATTTCACGGTCATTAAGGTCAGAAAGAGAAATAAGAGCAGACCTACGAACACCACCTACAACAACAATCTCTGCCGTCTTGCATACAATGTCGTGTGCTTCTATTGATTTTAGTTTTCTACCTACTGCAGTATTAAATGAAGCTACAGTAAAATTGAATAAGTCTACCAACGGTGCTGGGCCTGATGCTCGTCCTCCGAAAGTCTTTAATGGTGCACCAGCAGGCCTAACCTTACTCACATCCCATTTTGGTATATGACCACCATATAGTAAAGATATCAGTTCTTTAAAGGCTCTTGCCCATCCCAATTTAGAATCAGCAACTACGATAGTAGTGTCTGTAGGATATAATTCTTCAGGAACAGCTGGTAGCTGTTTCACATAATCTTCCTCTACTGAAAACCCAACTCCTGTTCCATTCATCAATATATAAAGAATTTCATCAAAGGATCTAACGTGATCTACCTTTACAAAAGCACAGTTATAACCTGCAATGTTCTCTTTTTCTAATGCCGGGCCAGCCGTCATTAAACACCTCATGGATGGCATGACCTTAAGTTCTTTTACTGCTCGTTCTAATTCAACTCTTTCACCATTTTCAAGTTTGAATTTATGATTTTTTTCTAAATGTTTTGTAAAAAAGTCAAAGTATCTTTCAATTGTTTCATCCCAAGTTTCTCTTCGGCCATTGTCATAATCCCATCTTGCGTATCTCGATAAATGTATAAATTGTTGGTATTCAGTTGGTAGCATAATTTCTTCTTTCTATCTTTTTATTTTTTCTAAAAGTTCTTCTGTTTCTCTTTTTCCTAAATTAAATCCTTCATAATCAGCCATACATTGCGATATTGCCGATTTTGTATCTGCATCTTCTAAAAGTTCTTTAATAACATACATTTCCTGTTCTGAAAATGTAACCGCATTTAATACATAATCCGAAAATGCTTCACAACATATAGGAAAATGTGGATATACCAAATGATACATTGCATCCGCATAATCTTGTATTTCTTGTTGAGCATGACTGTCACCCCTTAATTGATAAAACTTAAAAAAATTATGTAAATCTATCTTCCATATTACTTCGGTATAGTTCGACACAGGGAGCACAATTCTAGCAAGCTCTCTTGATACGTTCCAGTCTAAAAGATTGTGGTAGGCGGTAGTTGCTCCATCGAAAATACGATATAATTCAAATTCGATTTCTCCTGGATTACGTAATTCACCTTCTTCTCTACCTTGTTTATTTGTTGTTGATTGGGGTTTTAATTCTTTACCCTTTGGAAAATAAAAGTCATCTGACATGACAGAGTATCGCCCAGAATACTCATTCAGGTTTGCCGTCCTATGACGGACTAACTGGCGCATAACAAAGATGGGTAATTTAATATGGAACTTAACTTCACACATCTCAAAGGGTGAGGTGTGTTTATGTCTCATTAGGTAGCGTAAGAGATTACGCGTCTGACTTACCTTTCTTGTTCCTTCTCCATAACTAATACGTGCGGCGTTTTCTACTTCTTCATCACTGCCCATGACATCGAGTAATTTTACAAACCCATGTTCATGAACTTTTATTTCTTCTAATTCACTGGACATTTCTCCACTCTCTTGCTGCCCAATCCGCTTCCAATCCCTTCATAGTAGTTTTATTTATCATTTCAAGGATTTCATCAGTTGACATACCGCTAATAACTAAATCATTAATATCTTTAAAGTTTTTATCTTTAGACCAAATCACAACAGACCATCCATCATCTATGGAGGTCATCAATTTTTGAACAGTATGTACATTTCTTGGTTCATTATCAAAGATGAGTACACACTTTTCTTTATCAATTTTTATTGACTGGAGGTCTCCTCCAGCAACTGCCAAGCAATTTGGAAGGAACATTGAGTCAATTGGGCCCTCTACAATATATGTAGTACTCTCGGAATTCCATCTTTCTAGACCATAAACCTTAGTACTATCTTCAGAAACTTTAACAGTAATATATCGGAGTGCATGACTACCTAACGCTCTACCTTGAGCAGCAATTAGTTTTCCTTCTGTATCATAAAAAGGAATAACCATTCTCGATTCTTCTCTACCCAAATTAGAATAATCGATTTCAGATATCGACATTGCCCACTCTCTAAAATCATCTGCATAATAAACCTTATCTAAGAAAGAATTTGGCATCTTTCTACCTGAATAGAACAATCGTGCATGATGATCACATGGAAGAGTGTCTATGGATGGTAAGTCAATGGTAGTTGGTTTAGGTTTGAATTTTGGTGGTTCAAATTTAAATTCTGGTTCTTTTGTTTTACGATGGTTAGTTTGACCTTGGCTGTATCTCTCTAATACATATTGTCCATGTAAATGAGGATCAAGATGTTTTATGAAGTTTCCAAGAGAAGCACCGTATCCGCAATTATGACATTTCACAAACAAGTCTTGCTTCTTTGCGTAAATGAACATTCGTTTTTTTGATCTATTTTTTTGAGAATCACCACAAATAGGACATCGTGAATTCCAAAGATTTTGTCTAACCTGTTTGAATAGGTCTAGGCGAGAGGATATTAATCCTACATATTTTTGATCTGTATATAAACTCATACTGTATTATATCACGAAATACTGATATGTCAAGTCAGTTTATTTTCAGGCGTCTATCCACCTTTCTTATACTACTTTGTCCTTGATCATAGATGTATACTTCCTTAATGGGACCTTCTATGTTCTTATCCCAATAGTCTAGGAATCTAGTAATGCGAGGATACTCTGGTAATTGATCATCAGTCTGCCATACGAATTCGTTTACTATATGTAAATAGTCTGGAATATAATATACTACTTGAACAGTAGCGACTGTCCATTTACGTATGTGAATATATGCCATAGTTATTTACGTTTTAGTTCCAACTCTCTTGCTATCCACATTTTTGCGGCGGGTTTATTTGGTGAGCGTTTCATAATCTTTCCAACTGCACTAAAAGCTTTCCTAAATACATCCTCTCCAGCTCTATTATTAACAATTTCAACAAATCCTCCAGCAAACATATTAGCAAGGCCTTGTTTAACTGATTGTACCTCTTCCCATGTTTTTATAACAACCTCGTCAAGAAGTTTTCTGGATCTTTCAGAATTTTGTTGGAGAGCAATATCAAGAGATGTATTGACAAATATCATGTAGGTGTCATAACCAACATCATGAAGTCTTTTTCTTCTCATAGTAATTCTTCGTAGATCATGGGCAGTACCATCTATGACTAATCCTAATCTACCGTTTATCCATAACTGTTCCCGTTTTAGAGTTATCTTTTTTGCTTTTGCTCTAATACCCTCTTTTTTATTTGTTTCTATATCATTATATGACTTCATATCGAGAGACATTTCCGCCTTCATCAATCCAAATTCTAATTGTTCATCTGAATTGACAACTTTCAATCCGAAAGGGCCTGTCTTGCCTGGCTTAAGTTTATTCATGTCTTCATGCCATTCAAACTTACCAGCAGTAGAACCTGTTGCTTTTTCTGCTGAATATGATTTACCAGAACCGGCACCACCTGCTAGGAAGAATGCTTTAAAGATTCCAGGATCATATACACCCTCTAAGAGTTCTTGTTTAAAGTTTCCGAACCTCATATTTCCGATCTCGTAACTTGCATTATTTTTGTTTTTTGAGCTTCTAAAATTTCAATTCTATTGGGCCATTTTATGTATTCTTTGGTATCACCATCTTTCTGTAGATTTGTTATTAATGGAAAAACCAATTTCTCTATAGCTAACATACGTGCCTTATATGTTTTACCTAAATCTTTCTTTCTCTCTTCAATCTCTTTGACTACTGTGGACATATCTTGTGAAGATTTTTGAAGACTCTGTACTGCCTCTAATTGTTCCATCTTTAGAATCTTCTGTACATCTTTATCCAACCATTCTAGTTTCTCCATAATCGGAGTTAAGTCTGGTGGTTCAGCAGTAACAGACTGTACTTGAGATGCAGTCAAACTATCTAACTTCCCTGATGTTCCTTCTAATAGACTTTCAAGACTTTCTAATTTGAGAATCTTATCAATCTTAGGTGACATACTTTCTAAGAACTTCATGATTTCATCTTGTTTTCCTACTGACTTTTTTGCTTCTGAAGAAGCAATTCTTGAATCTCCTGTCGCATCATTAAGCTGCGCCAGGATATCTGCTGTCGTTTGTGCACGTTCTTCATCCTGTTCTAGAGCAAGAATTTTATCTAGTTTATCTGAATTAGTAGATAATGCTTTTGCAAGTGAATCTTGTTGTTCTTGAGAAAATCCAAACTCTGCACTAGGTAAATCTTTTTGAGTAGCCAAGTGTGACATGATTTGTTCTATTTTAGAGTCCATTGATGCTAACGCGTCTGGACTTGCAGAACCTCCACTTCCTGTGTTTTCTCCATCGGTATTGTCTGCTTCGTATTCATCTGCTGTTACAGCACTGAATCCAAAATCAACTAATTCTTCTTCTGCCATTATTTTCCTTCTATTCTATTAAAAAATTCTATAGATTTTATAATATGTTCGATTTGATCTGTATGTGATACCGATTGATATACAAGCAATCCAAATGTAAATAAAACTATAAACCATAAACAGGAGAAAGATATCAATACTAAATTAGATATTAATTGTTGTGAATGTCCAACATCATCGGCCATTATGATTGCTCCACATATTTAACCCCATCTCGTTCTTCAAGGAGTGCTCTATTTTTCATATGCTCTTCCTCAATTTCCTCTTTACTTCCACCATAATAACCTACTGCATGACCCGATTCACACATCCATTTGTTTAAATTGGTCCATCCATTAAACTCATGTCCACCTTCTGTACAGTTGATCCAGATTTCTCCAAGAATTCTTCCGAATTTACCTCTACTGTCTTTTTCTGGACATCTGACTTGAACTTCAATATCATCTCTGTCCGACACAATTGCCCAATGTAACCATGACTTAAGGGCGGCCGAGGAGAGTTTTCCATAGAACTTTTCTGCCAAATCACGAGTTCTTGATTCTGGTGTATCGATTCCCAACAAACGGATTCGTCCACAATACCTAACATCGAACCCCAAATCAATAACTGCGTCAATAGTATCTCCATCTACAACTTTCTCTATAGCGGTTATGTGGTAAATAAACTCACACGGTTCTTCATTTTTATATTCAGCCATATATTCCTTTATTCGTTTTGTTTCAATTGTAATATTTAGTTACATATTTTTCTTAATTTTTACAAACCATGTGGTCCAACCTCCCCCGTTTCTTTTTCTTTTATTGGGATCATGTTGAGCAATTGCTTGTCCATGATTATCATAACGTATAGTGAGGATAGTTTCTAATTCATACTTTCCGTGTAATTTTAATAATGTATAATTATTCTGCACGGTCGGGTGTTTCCTTTAATAGTTATGTTTTGGGTTACCCTAACTATTTATGAAAAGCGACTATTGTGTTAAGTCATTTTTCCTAAAATCATACCAAGTGCATTAGGTAATTGATAGGTTATACTCTTCTCATCTAAAAGTATTTTGACTTGTTCAAATATGGATTCATCAAAATCAAAATACCAAATATAATCTTCAGCCCATTGTCCAGCACATGAAACTAAAGAAAGCAATGTAGTATTATTAGCAGTATGTTGATATTCTTTTTTAACATATCCAGATGTAGTAGGATCAAAGGTACATATTAAATCTGATGTTTGTAAATGTATTTCGTGAAATTCTGTTAAATCTGGAATAGGCGTAATATCACAATCTAATACAAATTCATTATCAACTATTGTTAATGTTGCTTCTATCTCTATTCCACTCTCTGTTAAAGGCATATTCCTCCCCAAAAATCATCCCAAATAATTTTGTCTGCTGAATCAAAAGGTCTAAACCATTTATCTTCAACATGCATTCTTTTAACACCATCAAATGGAAGTTCTGTCCAAAATAATAGACGGGGTTTCCATTCTGGGTTTAATTTCCAGTCTTCCCAATGAAGAACACTACCTAAAAATGAATCCATTAATAAATCATCACCTAAATACAAATAATTTATAACTTTACTACCCAATTTTCTTAATAAAATAGGATTTTCTAAAATAATAAAAACAGGCATTCCATAAGCAGAAGTAGTAAGTTCATTTAATGATTGCTCTTTAAACTTATGTATTTTTGCACCTGTTTGCTGTATATCATGTTTAAGTGATCTCATCATCTGAACCGCATGTATTTCATATTGTTCAAAATCTAATTCAGAATTAATATTGTTCTCTGGAAATAACGATAATGATAAATTCATAAGAAAATGATTAATCGCAATATTAGATCCGTTAATATGTTTAGGATATAAATCTTTTTTAAGGGCACTTACCCATGCAGTTTTAACTATCTTTCTTCGTTCCTCAACCGTCATAATGTTTCACCCTTTCTATCAAAATATTCAGTTATACTAAACATAAAGTCATAAATGTATGCCCATTTCATATGAAATTGAGGTCTTCCTTCTTTTAACTGAGTTAAATAAATCATTGCCGAAGTAGTCGGATCAGGTGTAGGATATGCTGTATATAAATTTTTAAGAAAAATATCAAAATGTTCTTGACCATATTTTGTTGCTAACGAATTATATCCAGCTATTATAGTATCTACTCTTGTAGTATAAGCATGTGTATGATTGGGTCCGGGATGATTTTGTTTCTTAATAT
>Ga0308018_10001195_pt1 | contig 12288 bp, 1 predicted proteins | sample Neamet282_FD_203130 | JGI IMG/M metagenome (GOLD analysis project Ga0308018, IMG submission 203130) | Marine microbial communities from water near the shore, Antarctic Ocean - #282 | ecosystem: Environmental > Aquatic > Marine > Unclassified | place: Southern Ocean | collected 2014-10-01
TCCATGTTCGTGATACTCGCGGGGTGTGGTGTGGTGGCAGGTCCCGGTCGGCATGCGGCGGCGGTGTGGTGTGCGCGGCGGCTGCGTCCTTGGACGGAATCTTGGGCTTCTCCGGTGTGGTGTGCGTGTTACCTCTGTTCGGCTCTTCCTCCTCCTCCCTGCGAGTCCCCCCTTCGCAGCACGGTCCGGACCTCCCTCGTCCCACAACCGTGGCCCCCAGGGTGCGCGTGTCGCCTCTTGTCCGCGTGCCGTCGTTCCTGGTGCTGTAGCGAAGGTGCGCGGTCGTGCGTCCCTACCTACTCCTGCTAGCCCCGCGACCGAGCCCCCCCTCGTGTCGCCGCGCTGCCCAGCGAAGGCTGGGACTCGTAGACTATTTAGCGCTGCCGGCCAGGGATCTACTACTACCCTCGTTGATGGCCCGCCGGGCCCCAGATTCTCCCCTAGACTCTCCCTATATGGCCCGGGCTGTGGCAGATAGCAACCACGTTTGATGGCACCGTGGGCCATTAAGGTGTACGGTCGCCCGGGTAGGGAGGGAAGGGTGTGTCGTGTCCAACTGACCTCTGGAATCGTATATGATAATCAACTAATGTTCGTATTACTAAATGGGATTATGAACTCCGCTCTCTCGTCGTTCTATCCTCCCCGTCCACGTACACGTATACCCCTATGGCACTCGTAACACTACTGCACATACTACATACTCATCCTCCTACTCATCCTCCTCGGTCCTCATTGCCTCCGTATACGACGTCCACTCCAAACGCGCCCCTACATGGAACATGTCGAACAAAACCGTCCTCGTCCTTATCGTCGCTGCCGGAGTCAATCGGACCTCACTGTATTCACTGACTGCGTCTCCTCCTCAATGTGGGTAGGCCTGGAAAATCCGCATGGTGGCTACCATATGACCGTCGACTTTCCTGTCAATGTCGATCACACGTCATGCCATCATTCAAACGGACCCATCTGAAATACCCGCCATAGTCGCCTCAACACACTCGGCCGACGTCCCCTTTTGCCGTTAGCCACGACTCACCGTCCTCCACGACACGTCCTTCTACGTTCATGGTCTTGTCCCTGAATCGTCTTAGCTTGTCCCAACCTAGGCTTTTGGTAAAGAGGTCGGCCACATTCCAGTCTGTAGGGACGGAGCACAGAACCAACAGTCCCTGACGGACAGCCCTTCGAATCAGGAAGTATCGGATGGCGATGAACTTCCGTTTCGAATATTTCCCCGCGCCCTCGGAGACCGCACACACCGCCATGTTGTCGCACCCGATCCGAAAAGGTGTTGGTAATGGTCGCTGCTCTATCGCAAGGTAGTCCTTGGCCAAAGCCATCATCTCGGCAGTTACAGCCCGGCTGGCGATCAATTCGCTCTCAAACGAACTCTGAGCCGCCAGCTTCTGCCGCCCGCTCTGCCACTGGATGGCCGCGCCCCTGCAATGGATCACAAAACCGGTGACCGAAAGCCTCGTGGAAGGGTTCCCCGCGTGATCGGCGTCTACCCACGCCACCATCCCTGGATCCTCCGTCTCGCTCCCGACGTACCGCAATCCCAATTTAGTCGTCCCGGCGATGTAGGCCACGACTCGGGCCATCGCCTGCACGTGAACCCATCTGCATCGGCACGGGTCAGAGTACTTGGCTAGGCTCGACACCACGAATGCAAGCTCCGGTCGTGTCCACGTCGTCAGATGGATCATCATGCCCAGTATCCGGCGGTACGGGTACATCGCCACCGCGCGTCGCTCCATCGTTGAAATTCTCGGCTCCGGGTCGTCGAGTTCCCACTCGGTCGTGTCTAAGCCACCGCCCTCGACCGTCGGATCGATCTGCTCCCACTCCCCGCCTGTCACGAGATACTGGCTGTCAATCATCGGGGTATCCGATAGAGCGCATCCCGCAGCCTTCGCCTCGCTCACGATTGCGTCGGACAGCGCCTCCTGCGAGAGCACCATGGTGTTCTTCTCCTGGTCCGCCTGTACACGTACCCCAAGGAAGTACTGCACCTCCTCCTCGTCAGTGCATTCAAACGACGCCTTCATTTCTGCCACAAACTTCGCGTATTCCTCCGGATCATTGGTGAGGCAGAGGCTGTCGTCCACGTGTGTCGCGATGATCAGAAGTGCTCCGGAATCAGGGTTTGTCCGATACCACAGGCACTCGTCACCGTCGGACCGCCGGAAGCCACGATCTCGCATCCACGATGACCATAACTTATACCATAGCATCGAAGCCTGCTTCGTTCCATAACACTGAGTGATCAAGTGTAGTATGAAATCTGAGTAGTTTGGTTTCCGCCGTCTCGCGTTGCTCCTTGAGACCTGCGCTGCGCCCATCGGGTCCCACGCGTCGCAATACCCTTCCGGCACGCCTCCTTCACCGCCCGTCGCCCTCCTCCGGTCCCGCTCCCGCGGCGGGAGGCCGTCCGGGAATCCCCTGCCCTGATCGTCAGGCGCGAGAAAACGAGGGCACTCCATGAACATGTTGTCGTACTCTGCCGGTGAAATGCAGAACGCCCCAGACACGTCAGTCGAATACACCCTCCATCCCGGGTCGGCCGCTTTTCCAAACATCCACCGTATGGTCGCAGGCCTCGGCGTCGGCGATGAGGTGTACATATAGTCCACCCCTCTTATCTGCGTGTCCCCACCCGCTATGAATCTCGCCTTGAATCTCGTCGGGCCGTGTTGTCCGATGGGGTCACAGTAGCCCCACTTCACAAGGAGTCGCATCCCCGATTGCATCACGTTGCATCCCGGGTCTTTCGCCATCGTCTCGTCCCTTCTTACTACTCTAAATGTCCCCTGATGCAGCTGCGTCAACACTTCCGACACACAGGCATGTAGCCACACGTAGCGCATGGGGCCGGACAACGCGTCCCGCAGTGTGGGTTCCGCCTCCTCGGGCCGGAGCAGAAGCTCGACCGACTCTTTCGACGTCAAGCATACTCGCCACGCTCTCACCATAGCCCATGATGATCTTATTCTCGTTCCACGAAGGGAGGGCGGCGCCGATCGTTTTGGCTCGCCCCGAGACGCACCCTCTTCCTCGCCTGCCCTGCGCCGGCTACTTGTCCGAGGGCGCCCATTCTCCTCACCGTCCATGCTGTTCCTCACCCCGCTCTCGTTTAAGACCCGTCCGGCCAACACCGCGGCGGTGTCCTCTTCCCGCTCGATGGCCACCGCCAGTCGTCGTAGTTCCCTCCTCCTCGCGACCTCGTCCTTGTCCCGATTTGACGCGGCGTGTTGACGTTCCTCCACGCTCATCCCTGGTTTCGGAACTAGATCTACGAATAGACACTGTGCGGTGTGTCCTCCTGCTCTGTTCGCTCGGATCGTCTCGTGCTCTTTCGCATTGCGCGCGAACCGCACAGGAGCTCCGACGATTCCGCCTCCCCCCCTTGGTCCATTCGGTCCGGCTTCATACGACTCGGCTCCTGGCGGGAAGGTGTGTTTGGATGACCTGGCGCACGTCTTGTCATGGTGGTCTCGCCCTGGTTCTTGTGGAGCCGCGCATTCGGCGCACTTGTCCCAGTCGCATTTGTCCGGATCTACGTCGTAGTAGCCTCGTCGTAGCCCCTCGATGTTGCTGTCGACTAGTGGTCCCTCTCCCGCCTCGTAGACCCCGTCTGCAGCCGCCGGGTCGGTGATTCCTGCGGTGACGTCGAACACCCCTGCCCCATTGTCGATTGCCCGCAGCGTCGCCTCAATGCTCGGTTGCCCCCGCTTCTCGGATTGGTTGTATGCGCCGCTGCCTCGAGCGGCCTCGTCCACAGCCTCGATCGTCGCGTTCCATAAAGCGTCCCTCGTGGCCCAGTTCCTCATTTTGTCCTCTTCGAACCATTCCACCTTGTCTTTGCTCTTGCGCATTACCACCGTCCTGGCCCCGTAGTGTTCCCCGCTTTTGACCGCAAACCTTCCGATCTCTGGAAGGTAGTCCTTCCACCACGTTTTCGCTTTTATCCCCATCCCGACCCCCGTGTGCATGTAGAACGTTCCGTTCTTGATGACCTTGGCCCCTAGATTGTTGATCCCAGCAAGTCCTTCTGCCCATGACGCTGCTCGTTGTTGCGACGTTTCATTCGCCTCGCGGCTAGTCGTGATCCATATTACACCCCGCCCTCCCCCGTCTGTGAACGCCTCGGCTGTCCCCGGGTCTCTTCTCCCCTCGAGCCCCGCCTTCGCTAGTGGTAGCCAGGCTGCCCACGTAGGGCCGGTCGCAGCCGCATGTGCCCCGCTGCGTGCTGCGTGTTCAGCTCTGGTCTGCCCTTCCACCCCCCGTCGTAGTATTATCCAGCCTGGGGACTCGGCGTCGTGATCGGCTCTTGCCATTGCCGTCGTCGTGTCTCCTTCTCGGAACTCGAGATGTTCGGTTCGCCCGAAGGCTACCTCCTGCCGTTCCGTCGACATTTTGGGCGGCCTTCTTCGCCCCCCCTTGAGCCCATCCCCGTCTTCTTTGCTCTCGCCTCCTTCCCCCTTTTTCCCGGTGCCATCGTCCCCACTTCCACCCCCCCCCCTCATCGCCGTGTCGAGCGATGCTCCGTGTGAAGTGGTTGTTCGTGTAGCGGTTTCCAATCCCTCACCCTCACCGGTTGATCTTGCCATTCGTTGGTTAATCGATTCGGGACGGAGCGGTGATCCTTGTTCTGAGCCGTGTGGGGTCTCGCGCTGGTTGCTGCGTGCCACCGTCTCGGCGTCGCGAAGGTCTCGTCCGCGTTGGGCCGCACGTTCCGCGACCTTGCGTGTGGACACCGCACGTGCTGCGGCCGTTGCCGGTCCGGCCGGGAGGCGGATATCGGATGCGATTCGTTCGGCCTCGACGCGTTGCTGTGTTCGGTCGCGGTATTGGACAGTTATCTCCCCGTCCGCTGTGGCCCCAACTATTTTGGCGTCGTACCATTTTCCATCGTATAACGCGTTCACGTCATCGCCGACGTCGTACTTTTCGCCGTCGTCCGCCTCGTCGTCATGGTCGTCGCCCTTCGGCCGTGCGGGTTCTCGTTCAATGTCCGAGTCGATTGCTGCTCGTCGATCCCGCGCCTGTGTCCATTGATTCCGCCGTTGTGAGGCCGCGGCCTCCTCCAAACGGTTTCTCTCCTCGAAGTCGACTGTTTCAGGGTTGTCTCGCCCGGTTGCTTGTGGGGTCGCGCACTCAGCGCACTTGTCCCAGTCGCACCCTCCTCGCGAACACGTGAACGTGGTCGAGCCTTCGGGGATCACAGAGTCGCATTCGTCGCACGTGATGACTTGTCCGCCGTTCGTGGTCACCGTCTCTCCATGGGTGAGGTGACCTTGCGAGCACCGCCACGTGTCCCGGGGCGCGGACGCTCCGCGTGCCTGGCGCTCCGGTTCGGTCATTCCTTGAACCAGGAAGGGTTGTACGTCTGGCCACGTCAAGAACTCCTCGACGCCATCTTCCCACAGCACGTTGTATAGTACCCGGGCCGGATGTTCCTCTTTGAACACTGTGGAGCCATCGGGTTGTCGGTTGGGTGTTGCCCCGCGCATCCACCCCCACCTATTCTCCAACCCCGTCGGATCGATGGACATCACTGGCTGTCCGTCGAATAGCGTGCTTGCGTGCGCCGCTCGGGGCTCATCGTGCAACTCTGGAGGAAGTTCGTCACGCACGCCGCCCGCACCCCCCACTGCTTGTAGCACCGGCGCGTGGTGTGGTGTGTGGCGGAGGTTCTTGCGTGCACGGTCCTCGTCCTCCTTCGGGCCCATCAGTCCCAGAAGTTCCGGCGGCGTCTTCGCGCGCGGCTTCAACAGGTCGTGGACGAAGGCGTCCCTAGACGTGATGATCGCCACCACTGGACCTTTAGGCCCCCGGGCCGCAGGGGCCACGCCCCGCACCCCCCTCTGTTTGTTGGGCACACCGGTGAAGAAAGCCTTGGTTGACCTCGGCTGCAGCTTGCAGTCGCTCCGGCGTACTGGCGTGACGTCTGTCACCGTCATGGAAGATCCGAAAACATGCAGCATTTCGTCGATCACGGGCGGGCGCCCAAACACGAGTTCGTGTGGAGTAACGCGCGAGTCGGTTCCGGCCATACAGTTGTGCAGCTTAGCTGCCCACGACAGCGCCTCGAACCAGAAGCACATGGGGAGCTTGCTGTGCGCCAGCATCGCCCGGGCCATCCCGTAGATTGATCCGATGATCCGCTCCACCTTGGCATTCCCGTTACTACTGTTCGCATTCGTATATTCCATCGTCCCACCTGACGCGGCGATCATCTTGGGTACCGGCCCTCCGATGTAGCACATGGCGCCGTCGCTCAGCCACTTGGGAACTCGCGGTATACCGATGCTGTTGCAGAACCCGAGGATGTCGGTCACGACCGTGGCCACCTGTCCGCCCGAAAAGTCCTCTAGCTCGTGCGCGAACACGTACGAGCTCCCACTGCACATCGACAGGTGGGGGACCTTCCCGCCCGTCAGCGACGTAGGTAGGCCTCGTCCGGCCCCCCGGAGAACGCCGGGGTGGTCCATCGAGATTTCCACCATCGGTTGTCGCGATCTCACCGCGGTCCTCTTTTTCAGGAACTTGCGGCGTTTGCTGTTAGCCCGGCACCCCTCGCACGAGTCTTGGCACCCTTCGCACGGCCACTCGCCCTTAAGCTGCGCCCCGAAGGTGGCGCCCAGCGTCCTCTTCACTCGGTCGTACCCCGCATGGCCGAACATCAGGTGCAGGGTGTAGGCAGACAGTATCGTGTTTACCACCCATCGTGTCCCCCCCACCCTCGGGTGCTTCTTGCGCGATCCCTTCCGCAGACCAGGTGCGAGGCTCGTAGGCCGCCCGTCGGCGCCCACGTCGTCCGGGTCATGGAGGCACGGTCTCAAGTCGTCGGCTTGCACGTCGTGCGTCTCCACCCCATCGGCCATTCGTTTCACCCTGTATACTGTACTGTTCCCGTCGGGGCTGTTGCTTCGCCCGACGACCAGCCCGGTGCGTTGGTGGTGTTGCACGAACTGACGCACCCCTGGTGGCCACATGATCGTGTCCCCCCCCGGGGCGAGACGGTCGCCGATCAACACGCCGTAGCGCGGACTTTCTCCTGGTCCACGTCCGCCTGCCCCGTGGTGCGGCTGAGGCGCTTCGCCTGTGGCTTCAGCCGTCGCCACCCCGTCGGTCGTCTTCTCCTCCTGGTCCTCAGCAGGGCGTTGGCTGCCGTGAGCGTCATCCCGGTGTTCACCGATCTCCGGTTCTTCCTCGGCGGCCTGCCCCATACCCTGGGCTGCCGCCTCGGCGTCTTCGGCTATCACCGCCTCAAACGCGGCTTTGGCCTCCGGCGTGAGCCTGCCGCCGGGGCAGGGGTATATGTCGTCGAGGCCGACCGTCAGCCGCTCCCCGAGCGTCGTCGCCACCGTTACCACCGAGTCGTACCCGACGCCGTCGGCTGCGCCCAAATTCGTGACTAATGTCATGCGGTGCTCCGTGGTACACAGTCCACCGCCGAGGGTCACCGCTTGGTAGAGCTGGGGCGGCCAGCAGTGGTACTGTTCGCCAGGCTTTCCCGCATCGACCGCCCGCCCTTTCCATTGGACCAGCTCGTCGGTGTAGATCATCTCCGGGTCTTGTCCGCGGACCTTAACGCAGTACTCGCCCACACCGCCGTCTCTGCTGGCGAGTTCTGCCTGTAGCACCCCTTTCTGACCGTTGACGTCCACGTAGTCGCCCGGCTTCGGGGACCACCTTGGGGGGTGCCTCGTCGGCGGGACCTCGCCAGCCTTGTGTTCGCCCTCCATGGACCTCGCCGCGGTCTGGGGCCCGAAGGCCGCGCTGTCGAGCTGTCCTCCCGTCTCTTTGGCCGCCACAGACGCCCGCATCACCCGCCCGCTGGGCACAGACCATCCGTCGCCGTTCTCGTCCACCACGTGCACCCTCTCCCCCCGGATGGCAGAGACCCGCGCCGTCTTCCCGTTCAGTGTCCGCCCTTCAACGCTCTTCAGACCCCGGATGGTTACCGTCGCCCCCCTCGGTAGAGGCGGTACAGCCACTCGCCGGGGGCCGATCGCCGTCTGCCTGCTGGGCCGGTGCCCTTCAAGTCCTAAAGGATTGAAGTACGCGCGCAGTTCCGCCTCGCACAGTTGGCCGATCTGCCGTTCCCCTCCGTCGCCGACCCCGAAGTCCACTACGTATCGAGGTAGGACTCCTTCCGTTCTTTCGACGATCTTCCCCCTCCTGCCGGAGAATTCCCCGGCCCCACCGTCACACGTTACGGTCACCACATCGCCGGTGTGGTAGTTCCCATCCTGCAGGATTGGAGACACGAGTTCCTTGGTCCCCGTTGCCCTGGCAAGGATCGAACCCGGCTCCGGAGCCTTTGCCAGTTCGGCGGTGGCCCTGCCCTCCGCCTCGCGTGCGGCCTGCAACTGGCGCTCGGTGGCAGCAACCTCCTCTGTCAGGTTCCTTATTTCCACCGCCCTCAACGTCAATGCCCACTCCGCATCGGGGCTCGGTCTGCGCTCACCGGCTCTCGCGTCCGTCGCCTGAGCTGCCAACAGCTGTCGCACCGCCACCGACGCACGGCTCTTGGCTGCCGCTGTGTCGTTCTTCCGGTCGATGTAACCCTGCATCTGGCGAGATCGCGGTAATTGTGCAATGTTGTTGACCCCGTGGAGGAGCTCCTCGATGTCCTCCCGCTCCTGTGACCTCGTGGTGATGTTGTCGGGTGGCAGGCTCATTGCCTCCATTCGTTCGTCAAACAGCTTGTCGCCTTGTTCTCCAAACAGATCGTTGAACACCGCCCTGCTGTTGATGGTCGGCTCGCCGTCCGTTCCCTCCGCGAACGTCCCGTTGTACTCTCGCACTATCCCCTCGACGGCCTCGCTGGTGGGGGGGTCGCCCTGCCGATGTGCGAGCATGACGTAAGAGCCTCCCACCGCTCTTGGGTCGTTGACGCGCTGTTCCCGACCTTCCCGCCGGTTCTGGGCGACGGTGACTGGAATGCGCCTCGCCACGCCCCCTGGACGCGCCGCGACCATACCCTCGGTGGGTAGTGGGAATGGCACGCAGACACTGGACAGCCCCGAGGATGCCTCCGCTGCTCTGAATTGGCCGACAACCCTCGTCAGCTCGTGGCAACTTATGAGGATGTCGTCGTCCATCATGCCCTCGGTCACCAGCACATCGAAGGAGTGCCTGCTCTGCCCCCCCTCGGCGTCGATTAGGATGACACTTACTGTGCCGTGCTTCGTGATTTCGGTTCTGTCGCCGTTCGCCATTACGGCAACGATCGGAACCGCCAGGTCCCTGACGTTGGTCAATCCCGAGCACCCTGGCCCGGCGTGGTTGCGGTCGGCTCCCGTATCGATCGTCAGCGCGAGGAGGGTGCCGTCTTGGTACAAGGCGTTGATGGTGGGTCCTGCCCCAATCAGACTCAGACGTCGCAGCCCCACGCCGTGTGCCCGCTCGCTCGCAGACCTGTCGTCTCTGAGCTTGGATTCCCGGGCGTGCACGTTTTCGGGTCCCATGGCAGCGATGTGCTCCCACAGTGTGTTCCCCCACGTCCCTCGGTGGGCGCTGGCCGACGCGGCTTCGGCCCCCAGGCCGGGTGTGGTCACCTCGTACTCTGCCATGATGTCTTCCACTGAACGAAGTTCGTCGACCCTGATCGGGTCGGTGTTGATCTCGACGGTGTTGATCTCGGAGTTGGCTTCGCCGTATTCGTCCAATTCGGATGCGCCTTCCCGTGCTTGGTTCACCGATTCCAGTCGCCCTTTCGCCGACTCATCCTGGCTTTCGACTGACCTCACGCCGGTGATCGCGGCCAACTCCTTGTCGAGTTCGTCACGCGCACGAGCCTCCCCGGGTTCTCGGTGCCGGCGGGCGTCCTTGAGGAATCGCACCTTCTTCGCAGACGCCGCCTTCCCCTTTTCTGCCGCACTTCTCTCCCCTGTGTGGTGGTACATGCCGGCATCGCCTGACGTCCGGCTCGCCGCGCCGCCCTGGCTCTTCGCATATGGCGGTGGGAGGTCGTAGTGCCCGGTGACGACTGGAAGGTTTTCCGGCCGGTCGCCCCCACTGGCGTCGCGGTCGCTCACCGTGTCGTCGCTCTTGTCTCGAAATCTTTGTTCCACCTTCGCGATCATCTCAAGAGCAACAGGTTCGATTTTGCCGAGCATCTCCGTTAGCTTGACCATGTACGTCTGTGTGAGCGGGTCATCGGCGCACTTGGAATCGTCTCCTGATTTCCCGGATCCGGAAACCTTGATGAATGAAGCGTCGCCCTTTTCCGTCTCATCTCCGCCCGCTGGTCCCTTCGATTCGTTGTCGTCTCGAAGTACCTTTCCTGTGCCCTCCTCGGCTATCACTAGTAGGCAGTTACTTCCATCCTCCCGTGGCGGCCGTGAGGGCTGCGGCCTTGCCACCTTGGCTGAATCGGGGACGTCCATTGGTTCGCCGTTGGGTGGCCGTGGCCCTTCTTCGGTGTCGCCCGTGTTCTCGCTTGTCCGGGCATTGTGGCGTTGGAGGTCCTCCCATTGTACCCGCAATGCGGAGCCCTTGGCCGTTAGTTCTCGGGATTCTGTCCGCCGTATCGCTGCGATCACCCCTAATCGCCTGATCACCCCTTTTCGCCTGATCGTGGTGATGACTTCGTCAAGCGTCGCCCTTCCTGGCGCCTCGGGTGCCTTCTGGCTGCGCAGCGTGCGCGGAGAGGGACTGGCCGGCCCTTTGCTGTTTTCGGCTCGCGCGTGGTGTCCTCGGCCTACCGTGAAGCCTCGGTACCGTCTCTCCCTGTGTTGCGGAGGTGACTGATACGCCCATTTGGGGGTAGGCGGCCTGTCGTCGTTTTCCAACACCATGCCCGTCCTTGATAGTCGTAATGACGACTCACCGTCATGTGGCTTCGTCCCGCCTCTGTCGGGGGGGCGTTTCGGTGTGGGAAGGCACCCTCCGGTGCCTCCCCTCGCCTCCTAGTTCTTCCCGCCTCGGCTTCCTCCTTTTCCACCCTTCCCGCCCTTGTAGCCTCCGCCACCCGTTCCCCCAGCATCACCCCCTCGGTCGTCGGACGGCGATCGCTGCTGGGTGTACTTGGACTTTTGCCGGACCGGGCAGTCGCGTGTCTGGTGCTTGCCGTCGCAAGGGTGAGACGGGTTGAGGTCCTTCTCCATGCACACGGCGTCTTTGGTGCAATTTTCGGCATTGTGGACTACCCCTTTGACCCCGACTTCTCCGCACTTGTAGCACATGGCCTCGGATCCGTCCTCCGCGAGGCGCGTCCGTACGGGCTTTGCGTCGTTCACGCGGGCGTCGAACGGGCAATCTTCGCGCAACCGGTGGTGTGTGCTGCACCCGCACGTGTAGCATCGGCGTAGCCCTGATTCGACGTAGTGTTCCACCTCGAATCCGTCCAAGCATGAATCGTCGGTGCACACGTGACCGTGGTGTTCGTGGCCGTCTTCCGCAGCGGCGAACACGTAGTTGATCCTCGCCTCGCGCTCGCCGTTGTCGTCCACGGCCCCGGTGTTGCGGCCGCGGTCACGCGACGGGAGTGTGCCGCGTCCCCCACGCTCGACCGGTCGTCGAAACCCCCTCTCGCCACGTGCGGTACGGTTGCCACGGTTGCCCGCACGTTCAGTGAACTTGGGATCGCCCCCCCGATTCATCACGCGGTCGACCGCGGCGGCGTTCGTGCGGTTCCGGTTCGCGAGCACTCGCGCTGCCGCCTTGGTCGCGCCTAATTGGAATGCCCGATGGCACCGGATGACGCCGTCGTCGCCGTTCAGCCCGGAGTTGAGTGACTTGCGGAGCCGCATTTCGATGTCGATCGCCGACGCAAGGATCGTCTCCATGAGTTGAATATACCCGCCTGGGGTGTACTGCAGACGAATATCGTGGCGGTTTGCCAGACGCTTCGCCCGCCGCGCTGCGTCTGCGGTCGCCTTGACCGTGCGATCGAGGTCACTCCCGTCGTCGTGGGCTCCGTCCCCTCCCGGATTGCGTCGGCCGCGGTCGTGGTCTCCGTCTTCGTGGCCCCTGGTGCTGTGTCCCCCGACACTGCCGCCGTCCTTGTCGCCGCCCCGACCGTTTCCGCCCGCTCCTGAGCGGCGCATGGTGCGCCGACTCATCCGCGCCATGATCGCGTCCCGGCGTTCCCCGAATGCCGCCCGCTGGGCCACGGCCTCCGCGACTTTCTCCCGTGTACTGTCGGCCTGTCGCCCGAGTGCTTCACACCGTGCCTCGAGGTCTTCGCACAGTACGGCCTTGTCCCGCCCAGGGGAAGCCATCGGGGACCGTGCGCCGAAGGGCCCCCCCGCGGGGTGCCCGGCCCCCCCC
>Ga0308018_10001200_pt1 | contig 12234 bp, 2 predicted proteins | sample Neamet282_FD_203130 | JGI IMG/M metagenome (GOLD analysis project Ga0308018, IMG submission 203130) | Marine microbial communities from water near the shore, Antarctic Ocean - #282 | ecosystem: Environmental > Aquatic > Marine > Unclassified | place: Southern Ocean | collected 2014-10-01
CAGCTGTACGATCGCGTAATCTTTAACGCGTAACGCGAAAAGCTTATAATGAATATTGCAAGACTGCCAGGTGTGGTTTTTGTATCAGCCTCGCGGCCACAAGTGCTAAGTAAGTCATTGCGAAATTTTATAAGCGAATGCCTTCTCGCGCGCATCTCACATGACACATCTCTCACATGATGGCGCACTTCTGTTTGCGCGCCGCGTGCTTCGCCTGGTTGCCTGGTGTGTCGTGTGTGTGCTTATCTTGCGCCGCATTTTCTTTTCGCACCTGCCGGAGCTTTGGTACCAAGTAGCTGTTGGTTGGGCAGAGGGGCAAGCAAGCAAGCGTCAAAAGCGGGGCGGGGTCAGAAACCTGCGACACTCGCGAAAGATGGCAGAGACGAAGGCCGCGGGGAAGAGCGCAGTGCAGAAGCTTTTACCTGCGGCCAGATGCATAAAGCGACATTTGGAGGTCGAGACCGGCGTCGAAGCCATCCAGCAGCTCGTTGTGCGCGTGCGGCAGTGGCAGCCACTCAATTTTGGTTCGCAGCGCTTCGTGCGCGACAGGTTCGGTCGGGAGCTTCGTGTGTTTGTGGGTCTCGTCCTCGACGAGCCGCTCGTAGTAGGACTTGCTGAACGGGGAGAACGTGAACGACTCGACGTCCTCCAGCGGGAAGTGGCTCATCAGCTCGTTGATCGAGAGCTCGGCCCTGCCCAGCACCTCCACGTGGCGCCCGGTGCGCCGCACCACTTCGAAGCAGATGCGCTGCAGCAACGTCGCGGCAGGGACCATGAACTCGACGGGCTGCGTCCGCGGGTCGTCTTCCGCGCAGACACGCGGCGGCGCCTTTTCGATCCACGTCACCCGGCCAGGAGCCTCTGACGCGATGCCCGGCAGCGAACTGTCCACGCCGGTGGTCACCGTGTCCCATGCTAGGCTGTCGCCGCGCTGGATACCCATGCCACAGCAACGCACCTCTGTGCCCTCCAGCAAGCTCAGGAACGCCGCCTGCCGGGCCTGAAGCTGGTAATGATCATACTGGGCGGGGGGCGTGCGGAGCTGGCCGTGCAGCCCCTTCACGCTGAACGCGCAGAGCGACGGGATCTCGTGGATGTTCCGCAGCACGCCGTACGAGAAGTCGTAGCTGCGCGGCGGGTACACCACGTCAACCGCGCCTCGCAGCGTTTCGAACGCCTCGGCCTGCGCCTTGAACCCCTCCGCCGTCGTTCGGACGAGGATCACCGCCCCTGCTACGGGTGCCAGCGTCGCGCTGACTGCACCCTTCGTCAGCCCCGCAAGCAAGCCGATGACGCTCCTCTTCTTGATCCCTTCGCGGTATGGCATCAGGAAGAGGTTCGCCAGCCCTTCGCCCGTCGTCTTCCCTGCGATGGTCAAGCCTTGCTGCACCCCTTGGATGACGGTCGCCGGCTTCTCGGCTGCGTCGTCGTCGTGGTTCGCCACCATGCCGAAGCTGAGCGCCATGTCGCCGACGAATTCGGTCACCGCCACGCCCGTCCCCAGTAGCACGTCGCCCACGAGCACCTGGGTCAAGTTCATGACCGCCTTGTCCGGCCGTCCCTCCATCAGGCTGCCGCCAAAGTTGGAGATCCCGTTGAAGCTGGAGGACAGGGCCGCGGGCGTCATCAGCGAGCCGACGATCTTCAGGATCGAAATTTGTTCGATCATTTTCGTGAACACTTCGCCAGACAGCACTGGGCTGTCATCGAACGTGACCATCTTTTGGTGCCACGGCCCGATCGGTAACTGCTTCCCCAGGATTGACTTCAGCGTGGTGGCAACAACCTTCGCGAGCATCTCTCCCACCAGCTCATTCAATCCGCCTTCTTGCCCCTCGCGGAACTTTGTGTCCGCAGTGATGCACACGTCGAGCTGCCGCATGGCTATCTCCTTGACGAGCACTGGGCATGGCACCAAAAATGACACCCTCTCTTCGGCCTTGGTGAGCAGCCATCGCAGCGCCTCGACGCCATCCTCGCGCGACTGAGCACCTGGTGTGTAAAATACCGTCGTCGTCGCGACCAATTCCAGGATATGGTTTAAGTCCACGTGCAAGTTCAAAGACTGGATGGCCAGCGTGAGGTGGGGCACCACATAGTACATGGGATGTTCGTCAACCCCGTTGGCGTCCTCCGCCCGGCTCCTGTGGTTCATGCGCTGCTCGCGCTCCTCGGAAATGAGGATGACTGGCACGTCTTCGCCCGTCCATTCCTTGCTCCTGGCAGAATAGAAGCCAGATTCTGCCGGCCCGAGCACAATCGGGTGCGAGGAGTCCGGCGTGAGGTCGTCCACCTGCAAGTGGTGCAGCCGCACCATCAGTTTGCTGGGGCTCTCGGCATAGTAGAACTCGGACAGCGTCACGCGAAGAATATCCTTCGGCTCGTCGCTGACCAGGCTCAAGGAAACTCCGCGCAGGAGCACCACCGTACTCGAGTTGTCAGCCAGTTTGCAGACTTCCAGATTCCGGATCGCCGAGACATGCCGCCTTGGCGCGCCCCCAAACGACAGTACGGTTGTGTGCGCTTCCAAGTATACTTCGGCTGACAGCTCGTTTGTGGCCGAAACTCCCACCGTTGCTGCAAGACCTTTGATCAAAAAGTCGGATTTTTTGCGTGCGTGACGTAGCGTGTTCGCTGTAGTGAGACCGGGTTGATGCACCTGCACAGACTTACCCCGACGTTCACGCGGAGCCGGGGTCAGCGCCAAACCCTTGGTAAATTCTGTTGGCGTGTCGAGCGCAAAGCGAGTCTTGTTGTGCTGGAACCAATCCAGATCAATATCGGAGGCTTTGGTCCACCCAAGTTTTCGGGCTTCTGCAGCATCAGTCGCAACCACCGAGCATGTGTGCAGCTCATGCTCATCCGCCCAGCAGAAAGAGTACTCGCGCCCCGGCAAGAGAATGTAGAAGGCATCCTTCGGCCACCACCGCAAGCGGAAGATGATGGTATGCACCAGAGAACGATTCTCAATGGTGCATGGGGCCGTCGTTGTGCAACTGAACACGTCCACATGCGATGTGGCGTACTCGCCGTAAGGCTGCTGGCACACCGTCCGCAGAAGCTCCAATTCGCCCGACAAGCAGGCGTGCCCCGGCCTGTCTCCACTGCTGTGGCTGATGTGCGCGAATGATGTTCCATCACCTTCGTCATCCAAGTCCAGTTTGCACTGCAACGACCAATTGCCAATCCGACTGTGCTCAAAATGCTCGGTCTCCTCGTCATCATCGTCAGACGAAGAAAAAACAAGATGGTCCGCGGCGCGCATCACAAGCGCGCACTTCTTAAGATGGTGCATATCGGGGCGCACTTCTTCGCGCGGATCGGGGAAAATGTAAATTGGCGTAGCGTGATCCATGTTGAGACTCGGGCCGATTGTTACCGGAGCCTCCTCTGCCTTTTTGGGCGTTTGATGCAGTTTCTGGACCGGGCACGTCGTGCCCGTAACACTCTGTCTGACGAGGCCGACGCCCAGCTGCCCGAGCGTATTATTGTACACAACAAGCCGGGGTTGGATCACCAGCATTCGCGACCTCTCGAACGGCGCGGGGCATTGTGTCAAGTATGCGCCAAGCATGCAGCATTTCCCGCCGTTCTCGTATGGCATGATGATCTCCAGGGGCATGTCGTAGAAGTAGCCTGACTCCTCGTCGGCCTCCGAGACGAGCTTCGTTACACCCGGTCGGGAGAACAGCATGGGGTTGGTGTCCGAGTTCGGCAGCACGGCAAGTACCTGGTCGGGATGCACCACCATTTTCTTCTCGTTGATCACCACGCCCACATTCGAAATGGCACGGCTGATCAGCTTCTTTGTTTCGCCCGCCCCAAAATCGGGTTCTGCAACACGTATGCAGATCGAAGCGCCCTCAGATAACGAGTCCCCAACAACCACCGATAGATCCTTCGCATCTGGGCAGCAAGATTGCATCAGAGCATCCGAAGTACACGCGGCACCATCAGCGTTGAAAGGATCGTGCAATTTGTACTCCAGGGGCAACCCGCTGCGATTCGAAATGATGAGCGGAGAGAATATTCGGATGCGTGGTATGCCCGTCGTGACGTCCCACTCGCGCGAAATGCGAACTTTGAGGGCGTGCCCCTCGTCGGAGGAGTGCACCAACAACTCGTAGCCTTCCTTGTCCCCGTTGTTGAAAATTGCGGGGTGCATGTGAAGCGGGATCTGGTGGCATGCGGACCACCATTCGTCCTCGCGGCTCTCGTCATCATCGCTGTCATCGTCACTGCTAGACTCGCCAGACTCGCCAGACGCGCCGGGCTTGGCCTCCGGGTTTGCTGGCGAGCTGAAGCGAATGCGAATGTAAGCGGGTCCGCTGAAACTGCATCCAAACACTTCCTCCTGATCTCCACTTGCGATATGCGGGGTGCGCGCGCCGTCGCGTTCGTTTTGGCGCAGAGCAAATGCGGCAGCTCCTGCGCACTTGCCAAGCAACTTCCCATCTTCAAGCGCGCGCTTACTGGCCTCGCTTGATCTCGACCCATCATCGCCTTCCGCAGCCAGCACCCAACAGCGCCTGCGCACGAAATGGTGCGCGTGCTTTTTACCAGACGCCCCCAAATCGCTTCCAAATGAGGGGAAGTCCACAGCGTATTGCCAGCCTTCGTCATCACACTCGTCCTTCTCCTCCCAGTGATGGGCCACCAGCCATTCCTCTGGGATGGCTCGCGGCTCGCCCACAGCAGCGGCGTGCTTGGCATAACCTCGGCAAATTCGGTTGCAGTAAACGTTGCGACTGCCACGCCGCCAATACTTTTTGTGGTCACACTCATCCGACGGCAAGTAATGGCGCCCCCACCCTTGCAACGGCATCCAGCGCTCGTGCTGCCACCACACCTCGCAGACATGGTCTTCGTGCTCGGCATCGTCTTGCACAAGCACGTGCAGTCTACGGCGGACGAAAGTCGTTGGCTGAGTTTCTCTGATGACGGCGCGCCCATCAAGATCGAACCAAGAAAAATCGAACTCGTATTGCCAGCCCTGCGCATCTCCGTGCTCGTGCTCGACTTGCCAGCAAGCACCTTTCACGCCCGACTTGAGCAATGTGTCCTCCAGATCACGGTCAGAGGGTGAACCCCCTGCCGTGCGTGCGTCATCCCCGCTGTGCGCCCATAATCGGTGCGAGGGATCTTCTGGGAGCAAGAATCCATCGTTATGTCCCCACCCAAGCCCAAAGACAAAGCGTTCATGCTCCCAAAATGATGGATTCGTATCGATTTCGACGGTGGGACGGTGGCATCGTTCTGCGGAAGCCCGTGGATTGAATATGAATTGGTACTCAATATCACAAGGCAAGCAATTCTCCACGACGAGCTGCGGGGCGACTTTGAACGTCCACGCATGCAGGAAATCGTCGATCGCAGCGCTCGTCTTATTGCGGGATGCAGTACCTTCCTGCCGCCACTTATCCATATCCCACTGCCGACCCGGTGGGCACATGGGCGCTCCGCTCGATCCGATGCCACAGCTCCACGAGGCTCCCACAGCGTTGTTCGAAGATGGTGGCTTAACTCCGGAAGAAGAGTTGGCTCCTGCTTTGTCCGGTGTCCTCGGGTGTGCATGCGATTTTGACTCGTCGTCCTCCTCCGATTTTGCCTCCGCCCCCCCGCCCCCGTCGGCCTCCTGCATCACCGAAGACAAAGCTTTCACAGCCTTTCGCGACAGCACGCAAGGATTGCCGTGCACCCGGCACGGCAACACACACGCTTCCGTGTCCTTCTTGTGAGTGCCAAACATTTTCTTGTGTGATGAAAGGTCCAGAGGAACAAGGTCGCTCCAGTCCTCCGTGTGTGCAGAACCGACAAAACGTGTCCGGAATGACAAATGTCCCTTGCTTAGGAGCAAGGGCACTGAGTGGGCAAACAAACATGCATGGGGTTCGGATCAGTCAGTACTGGTGTCAGCAACAGCGCATTTCATATTGTCAAAGGGCATGCAAGCTTTGCCTACCATTCATGCGGTCTCCGGGCAGGAGAGTTTTGGCCAAAACAACTTCTTCGGCGCGACGGCTTGTCCGCTGAGCAGGGGTGCATAGTCTCGCCCAGCGACGCTGCCGAACCTTTTCTTCTCCTGGTTTGGCCAACAAAGCTTTCACAGCAAGCGCATGCCTCGTCATTAACCGGGCGAAGGACGGAGAACGAGCGAGCGGTGGCGACCGTGACTGCGTAGGGGAGGACGAGTCACCTGCGGCAGGAAATGCGTGTAGGCCTTCCCAGCCAGCTTCAGAGATCGTGCCTTCTGCATTCACAACATGCCAGCAATGCGATTCCCATCCAGGAGGCACCATATCGGGAAGCGGTTGCTTGCGGCTGCTCTCGTTGGAGGAGCTGGTACTCTTGCGACTAGAGGGGCTCGCGCTGGCTCCCGCAGCCGCGCCGCCAGAAGATGCAGGGCGGATGCGCTGCTTGTCTTTCATGCGGTACACCCAAGAGTCGGGATCAGTAGCATAATCCTTTTGCGTGAGCCCGGTATGACGGAACGCGTGGTCACCAGCACCAGGCATCATCCGTCGCTGGTGCTCTGACATGGCATCGGTGGCAACATCCGTTTTTGCCCAGGATGGATGATCTGAATAATTCTCGCGGCAGACGATCTCGACTTCCATTGGTGTCTTCGTGCCATTTTCTACAGCAATGCCCGAGCAAAGCCGCAGTTTGGTTTCGCCTTCACGAGTGATGGTCGCCTCGGCAATGAGCAGGCTCTCAGCGTGACCCTCCGAATGTGACCCTCTGGTGTTCAGAGGGAATGCAAATTTGCTCCCACTTTCAAGGCAGTCGAGCGGGATGTGGACTTCAGTATAAAATCCCAGCCCTTCATCGAGTCGCACCAAAAGCTTCCGCCCCGTCATCTCGTTGTAGATATCTCTTGCATGCAAGAAATCGACCTTGCAAATCGGCTCAGCTGACTCCGAATCGCCAAAGCTCTCGCGCTCAAAGGACGATGACTCCGATTTTGCTGCGCGCAATAAGTCTGCCAGCTGCGCCACTTGCGAAGCTGCCTCACTCCGCGTGCCATCTGTGGGACCAAACGCGAGCAGCACATCAGTCACATTTTGGCCACTCGCAAAGGCCTCCCGGATCCACTTGTCCTTCGTGTGCCGTTGCAGCAGTGCGGTGCCGCTGTTTGGTTTCTGCAGCTCCGCAAATTCGGGATCTGGTCCAGATTCAGTGTCCAGCTTTTTCCAATGGGAGGCAGCAGTGCTCCCACGGGCAGACTTGTACTTGAATTGGTTGCGCTGCTGCGCGAGCTTGCGAACACAGCAATGCACAGCATGACCGGTCGCATTTTCAACGACACAGATTGCGCCATCTGAGACTTGGCGCACCTGCTGCTCATCCCTTGCATGATCATGCAGCTCGCCGCTGAATTGACAGCTGAAGTGCGTCGCCGGGTCAGTTACCGGGGCTAACATGTCCTGCAACGAAAAGAACAGAGGCATGGCATTTGCAGTCAAATTCAGCATGAGCACCTGGTCGTCGTGAAGTGTGATGTGGGTACCCTCCTCGTTGACTGTGTAATGCAATGACGGCGACCAGTGCTCGATGATCGGCTCGCGGTTGCCACACGAGGGATTGTGGGACTCGGCAAATACGGTAAGGTCAAGATACATGTTCTGCGTCGACGTGCGATCCATTTCCGACATGTGTGCCGTCATACTTTCTTGATGGTGGGCAGCGTACTCGCCGACGACCAGGCGCTCGGACGCTTTGTAAAATAGCACGATGTCATCGAGTCCCACTTGCAGACGCGTGTCCGAATGCGAGAGCATGGGGTCTTTGATGCGAACGTAGACCCCCCTAAGCACAATATTCGCTGAGAACTCATTTGGCAGGGCAAGGTTCAATTTCGCTCGAGCCGGCACACCCATTCGGAACCGCCAATCCCCCCCCGAGAATGCCCACGGTGCGGGATCGTCTTCCTGCTGAGGAGCAACGAACTGTTCCCAGCAGTACTTAGCGTAGGAGTACGAGCCGAACTTCCTCACCATCCTGCGCTGCACGAGCTCGGGATGGTCCGCATATGGGCCAAGTTCGTTGCGCGGGAAGTTAAAGGTCCCTTCGTAAATCTCCCAGAACTTCAGCAAGCGTGCCACTTCTTGGGTGAAGTCAATCTCAGGGAGCCCCCCCGCACTCTCATAGCCTTCCAGTTGCCATGAAGAAGAATGCTGCTCCACGGTCGTCAGCTGAGGAAGGATATCCTCAGCCCAGCGCTTTGTCAGCCACTTCAGATCAGCGTAACCGGCGAACGCGCGCACCAGCTTCATCTGCACTAGCATCGGCGATTGTCCACATAGCGTGTCCGGTTGCACTCCCGCCTGCTCGAGATAATGCTGCCAAAACTTCAATTCTTGTGCACCGGAGGGATAGTACACATAGTTGTCGGTCAGTGTACCATCCGGCAGCGCGAAGCCTTCGGGCTCTTCCGACCACTCGACGCAGTTGTATGTGCACTCAGTGACCGTGAGGTCAACAAAGTGCTCCAACGGCCGGCGCGGCAGTGCAGCACTAAATTCATCTGCTGTAAGATTTCCGTCGCCATCGGCATCTAAGAAGTGCAGGAAGAACTCAACAAAGGTGGTGATTTCAGCTGGGGTTAGGACTGATGATGCCGCACGCCCTTTTGATCCTTCATCAGACGCCGTTGCCCCTGCGTGAGCCAGCACATCGGTCAAAAACGCGCGCAGCTCGTTGCTGTCCAGATGGCCAGAGCAGTCCGTATCCAATAGCGCGAACTCCTTTTTGATCGCTGCTGTCCGGTGTACACGGTATTCATGTGCTGACTGCTTTCCCGCACCAACGGGATCCGCCACGGGAAGTTTAGCTTTCCAGTGCTGAGTTTGTTCGGCTTGTGCGCGTTCCATTCCCAAACAAAAGGCACCGATTGAAGTGATATCGCGCGAAGATAGAGCCACCGCCAAGTCGTGCGCATCGATCCCTATGGTTGTTTGCACAACCTGACGTCTAGCGCTCTCCTCCCCGCTCTCGGATTCGTCATCTGTGGTTGCACTATCAGAATCAGTTTCCAGCGCCATATGAGTGCGCTTCGTCACACAGCGCAGGTTCAGGTTTTCGTCTGCCCTCACATGGCGCTCGAACCCAATTAACGAGCTGGACCTTTCCAGTTTTTCGATCTTAAGTGTGCGCCGCTCATCTTCTCTCACGGTCTGGCATGGGGCAAGATGCAAAGAGGTGATGCGCGCCTCCAGAAGTTCCTCCACTTGGCTGCTCTCGATCTGCACGCGTCAACAAAAAGGGGGCTGAAGTTAGTGGCAAGATGATAAAATGATGGCCGCGCGAAGGGCATGGCACGTGGTGCTGAGCTTACCTTTGCATCAATCTGCACACTGAGGACCATCTCGCGCAAAAGGTGCTGTTCCGTGTACGTGTTGCGCTCGCTACCATGAAACGAAGAATGCGAGCTCATGCGCACTGTCTCGCGGACCCAGTCTTCAGCAATCGTCTCAAGCAGATCACTGATGACAACCACGTGCGCGCTGACCACAAGTTCCACGCTCAGCTTTGAAAACTCGAGTCCCAGCATGGTACCATACTGTTCCTGCGGATACGTGGTTTGCACAACTTCCTCGCGTGGCAGGTAGAAAGACAAATACGTCAAAGGATCCAAATCTGCGGTGCATGGATCCACCAACCACGTCGCCGCCGCCTCCTCTGCCGTTGGCTGTACAAATAGCACAGAATCTCCTTCATACCGGCCATCCATTGCACAGCTGAACCCGCTCAACAATCCTAGCACATGGGGTGCAATGCACACAAGGTCCACGATCTCAATCTTAATATCGGGTGCTCGAGGGCCCACCTCTAAATTGCTCCAGGCTGGCGGACAAACTGACAACCCAGGGCCAAATGGCGAAGCCGGGAATGATGCGCGAGGGTAATTGTACGCCTCGTCCAGCCGCACGTCTAGGGCAATGGCTGGTGCAAAATGGCCGCCACAGCCTTCCGCTTCCGATGATGCGGTCCGGTGGGGGTGGAAATGGTGCCGCCGATATGTGTGTCCAGCTGTGCGACGGTTGCCGAGGAGAGAGGCAAACGTACGATTTGTGCAAGTCCTGAAGTCGCCGCAAGCACCCTGCCCGCGCAACACATCTGGATCAAAGTCACGGAGGTGTGCAAGAAATTCGTCTTGCGCGTCAGCGCCATAGATCGTGCCGACTTCGACATCAGAAAGTTCCGCATCAAATTCTTCGGCCAAGCTCTTTTTCACATGCTCTAGCGGAACTAGCTGGTTGCTGACCAACGCTCCAAGGACCGCGCATTCGCCCGCACCCCGTGGCAACAGCGCGACGAAGGATGACGTCACTGCATGCACACCATCCAAGTGCCAGCCCGTGCACCCCACCACGTGATTAGCCACCTGCTGCTTCAGCTGTCTGAGCTCTTCAGCATCTCCTGCGTTCCATGGATACCGCACAGCTGCTCGGAACCACCAAACATGGAAGCTCTCCAGCACATCGATTTGCTGCAGGCGAATGGTCGCAGCCAGCCCCACTGCATCGCGGTAATTGGTGCGAGCCATCGAGAGAGACACCTCGGTAAGCTCCAGCTGCTCGAGCGCCACAACAGCGACCGAATGGCCCGTGGCGTACACGGACTCCTCATCCATGTCAGGGTACTGAACGGCCATCGCGGTGGATTCTGTCGAGCACAGCAGCTCGATTTCGACAAGCTTCACGACGATCTTTGCGCGAATGATCGGATATGCTGTCGACGCGAAGTTGTGCCACACGTAGTCAGCCTCGCGTCCATCCATATCGTAGTAGTCAAGCATCTGACCACATCCCAACTCGAGAAAGCGCACAATGTCGGCAACGAGCCGCTGGCCATCATTCGCAAAAATGGGAATGGGGCTGCTGCCCGTCAGATCGCCCGAGAGGAAAGGAAGCGGGGGCAGCTGTTTCAGCGCAGTGGATCGGAATTCCTCAGCCGCGCTGCGCGCAAAGTAGCGATGAGCCAATATCGTGATGCCATCCATCTGCCTTTCCATCGCCTTCAATTCCTCCACCGCATCTTCCCATTCCTGCAGCGGAGATTCGATGCCCGCCGCTCGCAAAGCGGGAGACAGCGCAAAGTGCAGCACCACCCCGAAGGCGAACAGCAAAAATGCTGGCATGGTCAGGTGCTCGAGGAAGCCCCACGTGCATTCAACCGCCACGTTGCAGACCGGCGCAGCTGCCGCAGAACCTTGACCGCACTCGCAAGCACAGGCACCACACCAAAATTGCATTAGCGAGCTCAAAAGTGGCACGAAGGAATCGTTCGAAAGCACCCAACTCAAGTAGGGGATCCGCCGAACGAGCGCAGGCACAGCCAGGCGACTCGCCATGTAAGCGAGGCCGATGACGGCCAGCCTAAGACCTACCGAGAAAGGCTGCGCCTGCGCCGTCCAAAACACATCGCGGTAGCGAATCAGGTGCTTGGGCTCGGTGTCGTTCAGACAACAGTCACTGGCAAGCTTCGAATCGGCATATTGCCACTGATCGAACTGAGACATGGCATCCAGAAATGCGTTCAGCTGCGAGAGCTGATCCACCGAAACACGCAGCGACAGGGGATTCACGAGGATCTCCGTTCTTAACTCGTTGCTCTCGCAGGACGTGTGCGGGGTGTTGCACTCGGGTGCCGCCGCCCCGTAGAGGTTTCCATGTTCCATCTTCAACGTGAGCGTCCGATTACCAGCTTCGGCATCCGGCACCAACAGTGCCGCCATCGTGCCCAACGAGGCCTCATCGCCAATACAAATCTGCAAGCCGTCGATATACATCTGCTGGCTGACCGGGGCCTGTTCGCCCACCTGCACCCCGAACGCCTCTTGCCAGACTGCTATGCCTTCCTTCAGCTCGGCCACCAACGCTGCGTCCGGTGCACCTGCTGGCGCGCTTGGCGCTTCTTCACCGGGAACGAGAGCCAGGCAGTCCACCTGAGCAACGACAGAGAAACCAATCTCCCGCTTTGCGTCGGCCCCCCAGGCCGCAAGCGGCTCGGTATCCGTGGCCCTCCGCAGCTCCACTCGGGTGTCGCGGATGGTGAGGTGCTCGAGGCAGTTGATCAAGCGGTTCACCACAAACTCCAGCCAGCCGCGCTGCGCCTCAGGGCCCACCAGCGTCGTCTCGCGATCCTCCTCGCTCGTGAGCTTGCCTTCCTTGGCCCGCGTGTACACATCCAGCAGCGTCTCCAGCCACACGCATTCGGCGTCGGCAGCGC
>Ga0308018_10001206_pt1 | contig 12200 bp, 8 predicted proteins | sample Neamet282_FD_203130 | JGI IMG/M metagenome (GOLD analysis project Ga0308018, IMG submission 203130) | Marine microbial communities from water near the shore, Antarctic Ocean - #282 | ecosystem: Environmental > Aquatic > Marine > Unclassified | place: Southern Ocean | collected 2014-10-01
CGACCGAGAGCGCATGCTGGTGCGCGTGCGCGCCGAGATGGCGCAGGCGGCGCAGCTACCGCAGCAGCCGCACGCGCCCGACAGCAGCGACGTGATGATGATATGAACCTGACAACTAACTACTAGAATTCTACTCAAGGTAAGATTAGGAGTACTAGAATTCTACCCCTACTTTTCAGAGTAGTAAAAGTGTAAAAGTGATTTGGATCGTGTCTATGAAGCGGGCCGCCACAGCAGCGCCCGAGGTGGAGCGGCTCGAGCACACCGTGGCCGCCGCGGACGACTTGATCCGACTGAAGGATCTGTCTGTGCGCGTGTTTGCGCAGGTGGCCTCGGGCGCGCACGCGAAGCGCCTCATCAAGGCGGGCGACGTGCGCGTGGACGGGCGCGCAGTGGACCGCGCCCACCGCGTGCGCACGGGGAGCGTCATCAGCCTCGCAGTGAGCGCGGAGCGCGCCCCCAAGATGGTGCACCGCGACGAGGCAAGCCGCGACCGCCACATCAGCGCCATGCAGCGCGGCGGGCTGCGCGTGCTGGCGGAGGACGAGCACTTTGCCGCAATATTCAAACCCGCTGGCTACCACACGATGGGCACGCACTGGCGCTGCATGGACAAGGCGCTGCCGCACGTCCTCGCCCGCTCATCTGCGCCCGATGCCAAGCTGCCGCAGCCCGCGCACCGCCTCGACTGCCGCGTGTGCGGCGTGGTGCTCTGCGCCAAGACGCACAGCGCCGCGCAGCAGCTGGGCCAGCAGTTCGAGCACGCGCAGGTGCAGAAGTGGTACCGGGCGATTGTGGTCGGGCGCTTGCAGGTGCGGCGCGATGGCACCGCCGTTATCGCACCGGCGCATGGCGGTGCTGCGAGCGGCGGCGGCGGCGACGGCGGCGGCGGCGGCGGCGGCAGCAGCAGCAGCAGCAGCAGCAGCAGCGAGTGCTGCGCGGCAACGGAGGCCATGATGGCGGAAGTGGCGGCCATCGAAGCTGGGTTTGCGACTGCAGCAGCCGCTGAAAGCGGTGGCAGTAGCAGCAGTGTTATGTGCAGTGGCAGTGCCATGGGCAGCGGTGGCGCTGCTGGCGCTGGCGGCGAGGACGAGGGTGGTGGTGGCGTGGGTGGCGTCGCTGAGATCACGTCGCCAATCTGCGGACGCGCCTCGCGCACGCTGCTACGTGTTGTGTCGTACACGCCTAGCACGCGCAACGACGGCTGGCTCACGACACTCGACCTATTTCCCAAGAGCGGGCGGCGCCACCAGCTGCGCGCGCACATTGCGAGTGTGGGATTCCCTATTCTGGGGGATGACCTGTACCCAGACGCCACTGCCGCGCTGCTTTACATGCGACAAGGCGAGCAGAGCGATGCCGATGCTGATACTAGCAGTGCTGCCGGAGCGGGCGCAGAGTTGGCGGCATTGGTGCCGCAAGAGCAGGAGCAGGAGCAGGAGCTGGAGCAGGAGCTGGAGCAGGAGCTCGAGCAGGAGCTGGAGCAGGAGGAGGATGGCAGTGGGGGAAATGGCGAGCAGGAGGTGGTGGGGGCGCAGCCTGCCGCCGGCAAGGGGGTGAACAAGAGCGTGCTGAGGCGACGCGGCCTCTTTCTGCAGGCTGTGGGCGCGCGCTTCCAGCTGAATGGGCAGACTGTTGCGGTGACTGTGCCTGAAGTAGACCGTTTCGAGAGGATGCGCGCGTCGACGCGCGCTCATTGGGAGAAGAAAAGCTCTCAACCTTCTGAGGCTTCATTAATTGTGGACGGTTGATAAAGCCTTTCAAGCAAGAAATAGTGGTGGGGAGGGTTGTGAACCTTGCGTCCGGAGTGCCTCGGTTCAAGTGTGTCCTTTTTGAGAACAAGAAGCTGAAGGATCGAGCATTTCTCCACCACCACTTTGCCATGCTGGCGTTCGGGTCGGTCGAGCCGGCGCTTTCCCCCATGACGTTGCAGGTAGTGGACTCTTTCGGGTTCACGAACATGACTCCAGTGCAAGCTGCGACGATCCCCCTGTTCTTGCAGCACAAGGATGTGTGCGTCGAGGTTCGTCTCCCCTGTTCTGCGCCGCAGCCTCATGCAAGCGGCTAACCCAGTCCTTCCGGCCCACCCGCACCCATGTTCTCACTGACACCTGTCGTCGCAGGCATGTACCGGCTCTGGCAAGACGTTGGCGTTCCTGATCCCGATGATCGAGATCATGCTGCGCCGCGAGATCCCGCTGAAACAAAACCAGGTGGGCGGTCTGGTCATCTCACCGACAAGGGAGCTTGCACGGCAGATTTTCATGGTGGCGGAGCAGTTGTGCAAGGAGCTGCCGAAGATCCGCCCGATGTTGTTCGTGGGTGGCACAGATGTTGCCGAGGAGGAGACTCTTTTCTTGACCGAAGGGTGCCAATTGCTGGTGGCCACGCCAGGGCGCCTGCTCGACGCAATGAAGCGGCTGAGCACCCTGGACACGCGACAGCTGGAGGTTCTGGTGCTGGACGAGGCGGATGTACTGCTCGACATGGGCTTCGAGGTCGCGCTCACTGAGATCTTGCGGGGTTTGCCGAAGCAACGGAGAACAGGCCTTTTCTCCGCAACGCAGACCAAAAAGGTGGCAGCTCTCGCGCGAGCAGGGCTCCGCAACCCTGCGGTGATCAAGGTGCGCGTAAACGGTGCTGCAGAGGGCACGGGCCAAAGCACGCCGTCTACCCTCAAGATATTTTACATGATGACCCCGCCGGAACAAAAGCTGTCGCAGCTGATTGCCTTCATGCAGCAGCACCGGCAGTCGAAAATGATCATCTTCTTCACCACCTGTGCGTGTGTGGAGTACTTCACCACCCTGTTGCGGGGGCTGCCTGCACTACAGGGCAAGGCAGCAGGGAGCAGTGCGAAGGCGAGCGCGAGTGCTGACTCTAGCAGTGCAAAAGGTGCTGGCGGTGCTGGTGCTGACGAAGCTGCTGGGGTACGCATTGAATCGCTGCACGGTCGCATGGTGCCCAAGCGCCGCCAGGCCAGTTATCAGAACTTCTTGGACAGTTCGCGCTGCGTGTTGCTATGCACCGACGTGGCTGCGCGTGGGATTGATATCCCAGACGTTGACTGGATTGTGCAGTACGACCCGCCAACAGATCCGGATTTTTTTATCCATCGTGTCGGCCGCACTGCGCGCGCAGGGCGCGTGGGCGGTGCATTATCTTTGCTCCTGCCCTCCGAGGACACGTATGTCCACTTCCTAAGCGCCAAGAAGGTCCCGATTGCGGAATTGCCGATGGCCACAGACGCAGTTGATGTACTTCCCCAGATGAAAAAACTGGCCGTGAGTGACAGAGACGTGCTCGAGAAGGGCACGCGCGCATTTGTCTCCTTCATTCGCGCGTACAAGGAGCACCAGTGCCAGTTCATTTTTCGCTTCACACAGCTGGATCTCGGCGCTATGGCCAGGGCCTATGCCTTGCTTCAGATGCCGCACATGAAAGAGGTAGGTGCTTGTGTGCCAGCGCTTGCTTGCTTGTGTGCTAGCGCTTGCTTGCTTGCTGGCCTTGCTCAGTGTCCTAACTTGTGCGCTGCGCAAACGATGCCAACCCCTGTCAACTGCGCCAGGTTCGTTTGGAGGAAATTACTTTCGAACCAGACAAGTCCATCGATGTCGGCGCGATCAAGTTCAAAGATAAGGCGCGCGAGAAGCAGCGCGTGAAAAAGTACCAAGAGCTACTGGTGGAGCAAGCCAAAAAAAAGGAGCAGGACTACGCAAAGAAGCTGCAGAAAAAAGAGAAGGCGAAGAAACTTGTGCCGAAGCGCAGAAAGAAAAGTCGGCACCAAGAAATCTGTGATGAGTGGGATGATCTTGCGAGTGAGGAGCGCCAGTTCAAGAAGATGAAGCGAGGAAAGATCAGCTCCAAGCAGTACGACGAGTCGCTGCTGAGTCACCGCAAACATGACGACAAGGACGAGGACGAGGATGACGATAGTGGCAGCGATGGAGGGGGTGGGGCGAAAGCGAAAGGAAAAAAACGCAAGGGTAAGGGGAAAAGGTGAAGGCCCTCCTGTCACAGCCATCGTCCGTGGTGTGTGTGTGGTGTGGAGAGAGATGTGAGATGTGGGATGTGGGCTGTGTGGAGGCAGCAGAGAGCAGAGGCAGGTTCTCAAATACGCTGTCTAGAGTGCAGCATCGCCCAATTAGGTGATTAAAAATTTAAGAGGCCTCTTTAAGCTTTATTATAACGCATGAGCTTTTTACATTGTATCCCTCCACGTCGTCGCATCAAGGCCAAAGCAGGCGGTGCGCAAATGCGGCTGCAACGCTGGACCCAGCTGCAAGCACGAGCAGCACGTGTACGCGAAACCCATCTGCCCACGCTATCACCAACGCGTACATTGCGTGTACCATGGCAACTGAAACCCAGAAGGCACTGCGAGGAAAGCCACGGCGCTGGTCAGGTGCCGGCAGTGTGCAGCCAAGCAAAGAAGAACATGCCATGAATATGGACGACGCGGACAGCGATTCCCCACTTTGGTGGATGAGCCAACGGCTGCCGACGACAAGCACAAAGAAATTGCCGAGCCAGGCAGGGCTCACGTTCGATGCGCTCAAGAACGCACGAGCGCCCCAGGCCACGCCAAACGACGTGCCCCACGCTAACCCGAGTGCAGTGAGGAAAAGCAAGTCCAGGGGGTCGTCCAGCCCCGCTGGACTCCGTGCAGATGCAAAGCGATTTTCGACCCAGCTGGCCGTGAGCCACGCGTAGCCTCCCAATATCACCACCCGCGGGTGCCGGAGGATCAGTGTGGCGGTGAATGCCAGCGGCAGCAACTCCGCGCGAAACTGCCGCCGCACATCGACGCGGCTCGTGATCATTCGGGGAGCAGGGTCGTCGCCAAAGCACCCGGGGCACAGGTGGCGCATACCATGACAGCGAGGCGAGAAGGTTGCGTTGGTCTGGTCAACAGAGCCGCAGCTAGCCTTGCAGCCCATCCTGCCAACGTCAATGGCACAGTCAGCGGTCGATAGACAGCACCGCGCCTGAGCTGGCAAGAGCTTGCCGCTCGAGTAGCACGAAGGGCACAGCCAGCTGTGCATCGCACATTGAGCAAGGCTGCTAGCGTTGATCAGAGACAATGGGCTACATGATTGGGCGCAACCTGTGAAGGCGCGGCACGCACTTCCGTGCCAGCAACAGCGCGCAGAATCAGCGTCGCCTCTCATCTTCCATGAATTTTGTTGCGAAAGTGAGTAAGAGAGGTCCAACGGCTCTCTAGTTTTCTGTTTCATTCTGTGGGCTGGGTGCTTTTTAACCCCACCAGGTTGGTCTGACCATGTTCCGATTTTCGCATGCTGGATTCAGCTGTGATTTTGGCAATCCGGCTTTGCTCCAGTCTGTGCGCGGCGGCGGTGGATGCGGCTTGCGCACGTCTGCATGCACTCGTTCCTCACCACTGATTGGGCGGGGGATGATACGAGGCAAGTTTTGCTGCGGTATTGCAACAGGAGCAGCAACAGCAGCAGCAGCAGCAGCAGCAGCAGCAGCAGCAGCAGCAGCAGCAGCAGCAGCAGCAGCAGCCGGCACTGCGGGGTCCACGGCAGCAACGACGGCACCCGCGGCGGCATCGGCAGCAGCAGTGGTAGCGGGGTTGGCCCCCGGCTGCGCAGCTTGCACGTTGCGTTGAAAAGGTGGCCGACGCCTTGCCGAGCGAGGCTGCGCCCCTGATCGGGCCGCTGGCTGCCGGGGTTGCAGCTGGAGCGGATTTCGGAGGTCCTTGTTCAGCCGCAGGGCTCCTTCCAAGTACTTGTTTGTGGGCGGTGCCTGCTTCGCTGCACAACCGCCGTTCAGTTCCTGCGCGCGCACAGCCTGTGCTGCTGCCGAGGCAACAGCACCGGCCCGCCCAGCACGTGCCCCGATTTGGCCCAGGCTGCTTTTTGTCGACACTGCCTCGTTGCTCTCGGGCATGCTTCCGCGTGCCTGCTGCGACTGCGGCGGCTGCGGCTGCGGTTGCGGCTGCGGCTGCGGTTGCGGCTGCGGCTGCGGCTGCGGCTGCGGCTGCAGGAGTTGCTGATCGCGCAGCAGCTGTTGCACCTGCGCGTCGATCTCGCGTTGCCGCCCGCGCTCTGTGACAGGCCACGAAATTGGCGAGTTGGGGCGCACATCGGGGTAGCAAGGCTTTGGGAGCTGGTGGCTCAGACGCTGCAGGTTGCGTGGCACCTTGATGGTGGAGAGCATGTCCAGCTGCGCGTGGCCATCGCCATGCGAAGTTGCTTCCGCGGTGAGCCTACTGTGCACAGTGGGCAGCTGCAGCAGCTGCGCCGCTGTGGGGCGCCGTGATGGCTGCACTGTGAGCAGGGCTTGCACAACGCCCCAAAGTTCCTCGGAATACGGCGCCGGGATGCGCGGGAACAGCCCTATCTGCACGCGCTTGGACAGTTCCTCGATGTCGCTGCCGCCAAAGGGCGGGCGCAACGCGGCAAGCTCGTAGACCACGCACCCCAGAGACCACATGTCGCTCTTGTCGTTGTAGGGCTCGTTGCGCCAGATCTCGGGCGACATGTAATACGGGGTACCGACCTGCGTGCGCAGCAGCTCGTCCTTCATCTTCTTTGACACGTTGAGGTCGCCGAGCTTGATGCAACCGCGCGCGTCGATGAAGCAGTTGGCACTCTTGATGTCGCGATGCAGCACCTTGTGCGCGTGCAAGCATCCCAGCGCGCTCCCCAGCTGGCAGAGCACTCCCCAGATCACCTCCTCATCCATGAACTTTTTCCGCTTTCGGTAGCGTGCGACCTTCTGCTCCAAGTCCCCGCACCCTGCGTACTCCATCACGATGCACAGCTCGCGCGTCCCGTTCAAAAATGCCTCAAGAAAGCCGATGATGCTCATGTGCCGCACCGACGCGAGGAAGCGTACCTCGTTGAGCGTGTCTTCCACCTCCTTGTCGGACATGGAGCGCAAGCTCACACGCTTCAGCGCATACTTCTTACCAGACGACTTGCGGATCACCTTGTACACGTCACCATACGCGCCTTTGCCCAGCAGCCCCCGCACCTCGAAATCCGCGAGCGACATCCCAGCAGCCCCCGCACCTCGAGAACGTTGAAAATCCGGAGAAGCAAAAAGTGGCCAGGGCGCGGCACCAGAACCAGAATTGGCATCTATGGGCAACCTGTGCGCCGACCTCTTCGGCAGCCCAAGCGAGGACGAGGCGGAGGCGCTCATTCTCGAGCCTGAAAAGTGCCACAGTGCCTCGCTCATCTTCTTGCACGGCTTGGGGGACACTGGCGCAGGATGGCGCGATGGTTTCGCAGGTGTTGGGAGCGAATTGAGAATCATCTTGCCGACAGCCCCGTGCATGCCGGTCACGTTGAATGGAGGGGCGATGATGCCGTCTTGGTTCGACATCCGCGGCCTCACCCCCGACGCCCCGCAGGACGAGCAGGGGATCGCTGCCGCGGCGAGCAGGCTTCGGCTGTTGGTGGAGCAGGAGATGGCTGATGGTATTCCTCCGAGCAAGATTTTTGTTGGAGGCTTCTCTCAGGGCGGGGCGGTCGCGTTGCATCTGGCCTACACAGAAGGCTTCGCAGGGCGCCTGGGCGGTGTGTTGGGCCTCTCCACATGGCTGCCACTCGCGCACATCAGCTCGCCGCAGCCGCACGAGCCGCTCGAGCACTTGCCGCCTGCTTTGCTTTGCCACGGTGGCGCCGATAGGATGGTCCCGCTGGCGTTCGGCAAAGCCACTGCGCAGCTTCTCCGGGGGCGTGGAATTGACGTTGCCTTCTCGGAATACCCTGGCATGGCCCACTCTTCGTGCTCTGCGGAGATGCGTGAGGTGCGAAGGTTCCTAGAGGCGGCCATGGGGGGACCGGGCGGGTCGTCAGCAGATGCAGCAGAAGGCGACGACGACTGTCAGTCCTCACAGTTAACGTAAGTAACGTGTTAATAAGTATATTTAAATCATTTTATTTGGCGCAGGAGGGCTCTCTTTCACTCTTTCTCAACACACCCATCCCCACGCAAACTGTCTACGTTTCCCCCTCTAACTCTCCTCTCCATTGACACGCACATCACGGCACAACTGATGCTTTCACCTCCGGCTGCGAAGGTGCCTTCAACGGCCAGGATCGGAAGCCCTGAAGGCGGACCAAGCGCCCGTGCACCGTGTCTGTGGCTGCGTAGAGGTGCTCCTTGCCGTGCACCATCGCCGTGATTTTGTCCTCGCCAATGGACAGCGGCAGCTTACCCACCGCGCGCATGTCCGATTTACGAATCTGCACCACAAAACCGGGTTTCGTGTATGTCGCAGCGTACAGGTACACAGCGTCACTCTGCAACGACACGATCGTGTCCTCGCCCGCAGACAGCGGCAGCTCCGCCACCTGCTGCATCGTGTCCTTGGCCACCTTGATCACGCGGCCGGGGACAGTGTTGGTACCGATGTACAGGAAGTCGCGGTCAAACACACTTGACACGCCGGCCAGCGGGTTGTCACAGCCAGAGTTCAAGGTCGAGCTGCGCAGCAGCTTCATGTTGTCCATGTCCACACGCAGCACACCGCCGGGCTGGGTGTTGGTCAGCGCATAAAGCACGCGCGGGTTGGTCGCGTCCTTGAAAATCCAGCGCACGTCGTTCGAGCCTGGTGCCAGGACCAGCGTATTCGCTACCTTCATGGTGCGCTTATCGATCTTAACAATGCGGCCGGGGTACGTGTACTGGCCGCTGTAGATGAATCCGGCGTCCATCGCCAGCGTGTAAGCCATGTTGTCGGCACTTGTGAAAAAGTGAACGCCCGCGATCCGCATGTCGGACTTGCGAATCTTGATCACGGCCGCATTGCCACCGTCCATGCCCACCGGCTTGTGGTTGGCGGCTACTGAAACAGCCGCAAAGATGTGCCCCGCGTCTCCATCTTCCACCTGTGTGCAATAGACAGCGCAAGGCGCAAGACGAGAGTGAGTACAGAGCACGCAAGGGCAGCATCGCAAGGCAACGAGGGCGACTGCAATCAGACGCGCGGGTAGGAAAGGCGTACCTGGAGGGCCACACAATCGAGGAACCCGAACCTGGTCAGAGTCAGCTTTTGGACACCATGGACAGCACCAGCCACCACAACGCCCGAGCGCGCACCGTCACGGACTACCCTCACGATCTCGGCCGCCGTTCCCAGGTAAGCGTGCGCCGATGTCGCGTTGGATTCTTCGGCCAGTGCGACAGCTTGGATCGCAGAATTTTTCTCCGGGAGCTGAAGCGCCGACACCCGCTTTAGTGGCACCGCGACGGGCGTCGGTGCAGGCGTCGGCATAGGAGTCGGGGGCACCGGTGTCGGCGCCGGTGTCGGGGCCTTCGTGATGCAGATGCACCGCGCCTCCGGGCAGTTCGTCTTCCCCTGCAGAGCCGGATCCTTGTAGTTGCAGCTGTAGCGGCACCATTTGTCGGCGGCGGTGACGCCATTCTGCACTTCGTAGCCACGCGGAGCGAGGTGCCACTCGTGGCTCTCGGCCGCTGGAGGCACGGCGCCGCGGAATGCAGCGGCGGCCCTGCACTGGAGGACCAGCTTTGGGAGCGGGAGAGGCGTGGGTGCCTGGGTGCACGCAACGGCGCCCGGGCGACGGCACGTCCGCGATTGTAGCAGCGAGGGGCAGTCCGCGGCACCATACCCAGGCTCCTGCGTCACGTTGCGTCTCCGGATCTGGTGGCCCTCGCCACACAGCGCAGGGCAGAGGGCGGGCCACGCGCCCCACGCAGATGTGGCGCACGCCGTGCCCCAAGCGATGGTTGTGTTTCCCATCTCCTTGATGGGGCCCTCGTGCTCGCCGGGCATCGGCGTGGGCGAGAATGTGAGAGGCATCAGCGGAGCTGGCGTGGCAAGCGTAGGCGCTTTGGTGCCCCACGAGTTGGGTGGCAGAGCCTGAGTGGTGTTCGCGACGCATTGCGCCGCGCCAGTCCAAGCGCACTTCAGCGTGGTGCAGACACCCACGCGGCCGTCTCCCTCGCAGTTGCACACATTGCAGCCGTCGAACCACGAGCGGCAGAACACCGGGCATGTGGTACCGGTAGGCCGCGCCTTACAGCCACACAGCCCACAGCCGTTGCTGTCGTGCTCGAAACCGTGCGGGCAGAACTCCACAGAGCATTTCAGCGTGTGGCGGGCGGGGCACCGTGTCTCGCAACGAGGCTGCTGCATCGCTGACGGTGCGCACGCCTTCTTGGTGCCGGCGCCGAGCACGCCGCTACCCTCACAGTTGTGCGAGTTGCAGCCGTCGAACCAGCGTGTGCAACCGGACGCGCACGGCTTCTCAGTCGCGGGGAATTGGCACTCGCACGTCTCGCAGCCCTCGCTGGTCAGCTTGCGCGTCGCCCCAGCGGGGCATGCAGCAGCGCAGCGGACCACGGGGCAGAACTCGAGGCAGTGCGCGCGGCCGCGGTACGGGCACGCCCCCCCATTGCACTTGCCCAGCACCCCTTGAGATTGGCAGGAGCACACCTGGCAGCCATCGTACCAGCGCTTGCAAGCGTGAGGGCACATCTCCGCAGGCAGCGCGTCCGGCGCAGCAGTGGGCTCCGGCAGCTTGAGCCTCTGCACAGCGCGCCAGGGGAACTCAAGGCGGCCGCGCAGATTATGCAACCTCGATCGCTGGTAGCTGCTTAGAGAGGCGCCCAGCGCGCTGCACGCAGCAACCTGGTCCGCAGCCAGTTCGCCGTTGAGCTGACCCCATGCCAGGCCACGCTGTTTGGCGTCTTCCCTGAGCGAGTGAGAGGCCGCCTCGGCCTCTGCAATGCGGTCGGGCGAAATGTCCGCGATCGCGGAGCCAGACCCGCCAATCGAAAGCGGGCGCTCCTTCCACAGGCGCTTCACGAACGACGAGCGGTCGCTCAGCAGGCGCTGGACTTGTGGCCGTTGGCGCTGTACCGCCGTCCACAGCGGCAGGCGTTGCTTGTCGGTCAGAAGCAGAAGCATCTCCAGCTCGGCGGCGGCCACCGTCTCGCCGTACGTCCCCGTTTCGCGAGCAGTTGCAGAAAGCGGCACAGTGCCGAAAGTCCCCACGGCCGCAAGGGTGTCCAGCGGATGGTACTCCGCTTCGACCAGAATGCCAGTCGCCCACGCGAGGGCCTTGCCGCACGCCGCATCGAGGCGAGCAAGCGCGCTTGCACCCGCGTTGGCAAACGAGCCGTACAGCTCGCGAGGATCCTGCTCACCGGTGTAGGTACGGTTGCCAGCGGCGATTTCGCGCAGCGTGTCGACCTGGGCCGATGTCAGGTCGCGCAGAACGATCGCAAACTCGGTGGCCTGGCGCGCGCCGAGCTCAGCCTCGGCCATGCCCTGGACGCGCGCAGCGCGCTGGATCGCATTCTCAGCCCGCGCGCGTGCCGTGGAGGCGGACGACCGGATTGCCGAACGGAGCTGCACTGACGCGTCCGCCGCAGCGCGACGCGCCGCATCGAAGCTCGACGACTCGTAGAACATCGAGGTGCGGTGCACCAGCGACTCGAAGTTGTCGCGCTGGACGGCCGTCAGGGCATCCAGGAACGCGAGCGCGCGACGGCGCTGCACAGCACTTGACGTGGTACCGTGGTGACGAGAGTAACGCTCATAGCGGGAGCCGAAGAACGGCGCCACGTCGGCAGCCGCCAGGCCAAGCGAGAGCTGGTTTTCGGTCTGGCTACTGATGAACGCGAGGCACTTGCCGATAAGCGCGGCACACGCGGTCTGGTCAGACGCGGTCCCGTGCTGCACACCGTCGGCATCCGTTGCCAAGTGCCCGTCCCCGCCGGCAGTCTTGTACACGAGCTCCTTGGTGAGCGGGCCGAAGATGCTTGTCCACCGCGGCGGTGTCGGCGCGGCAGTCGTTGTCGTCGTGGTGCATGGCGATTCGTTGCACGATTCGACGGCGCGCAGAAGCGACGGGCATGGCGTGCCGCCGAGTTCAGGAGCCACGCAGGTGCGGTTGCGTGAATGGGAACCAGTACCACACGACTGCGAGCACTTGCTCCACGAGCTCCACTGGCTGACGACGGAGGCATTCTGCGGCGCGGTAGTGGCGTCCGGCGGCGGCTTCAGCGTGCCATCGAGCTTCCACCACTCGACGGACTTTCGGCCGGCCGTTGGGGCTGCCGTGTTGCTGTCTGCCTCCGCCGTCGGAAGAGGCGTCGGCGCCGTCGTTGGCGCCTGTGTGGGCGCGGTGGTCGGCGCCGGCGTGGGGGGAGCCGGTGTCGGCGGCGCCGGCGTCGGTGCAAGCGTGGGCACCGGC
>Ga0308018_10001209_pt1 | contig 12192 bp, 9 predicted proteins | sample Neamet282_FD_203130 | JGI IMG/M metagenome (GOLD analysis project Ga0308018, IMG submission 203130) | Marine microbial communities from water near the shore, Antarctic Ocean - #282 | ecosystem: Environmental > Aquatic > Marine > Unclassified | place: Southern Ocean | collected 2014-10-01
CCTAGCGATATCATCGGGAACCCAGGCTGGTGTGCCTGCCTCTATTACAGGGAATGTTAGATTTTGAGCATCATAGACTGCCATGTAAGAAGAAATAATAGTTTCATTTGTTGTTCCCCCTACAATATAAGTTCTGGTAACGTCACTTACCCAATCGTTTACGCGGGCGCCCAAATCGACAACAACAACATCACCGATTTCTATAAACTTTGGACCAGCTCCTTTGTTTTCAGGGTCACCGTGTGGAATAGCACCATTTGCTCCTGAAGCTACAATGGTATCGAATGAAGGCCAATCAGGATTAGACCCGTTCTCAATCATTGACCTATCTATTTCATCAGCGATTTGTCTTTCAGTTAATTCCACACCGTTGAGAACACGCCATAACTGGAAGCGCGCAACCTCTTGTCCAATGGACGCAATTCTATTCGTTTCACGAATCGACTCATCCTTGTCTGGAGAAATGCCAGTTGGGGAAGGGAACCAGCCGTTCAGTGCCCTTTCAACTTCAGTTTCACACGCAACAGCCATCGGACTCAGCATAATGAGTACGAACATGTATGCTATTGTGCGCATGTTAGGGCCAATTCCTCATCATTGAAGAAGGATTCGCAACCGCGATTTAACCATTCAGTGCGCCTTTCAGGCGCCCGCGCCGGGAATCGAACCCGGGTCGAGGCATCGACAACGCCTCATGATAACCGCTACACCACGCGGGCAGCAGGTCGCCCAGCGGCAACCGCTATTTAAGCCGCACTCAGTGGCCCCAACGGGGAGAGAACATGGCCGGTCCAAAAACATCAGCAAAGAAGGCTCGAGAGGTTGCAGAAATCACAGCAGCAGATGATATGTTTGGGGGCGCTTTTGACGGCCTAGATGGCTTGACGCCACCCGTTGAAGAAGAATCTGCAGAGATTGAATCAACGGAAGAACAAACAATCGAAACGGAAGAAATAATTTCTGAAGAAGCAACCGAGGAAATCGAAGAATCCGAACCTGAACCCGAGATCCCCTCGGATTCTCCATCAGGGTCTCCAAAAGGACCCCCTCCAACCCCTCCATCTGGTCCACCAGCAGGCCCACCATCCGGTCCACCAGCAGGCCCACCTTCTGGCCCACCATCCGGTCCGCCGGCAGGTCCACCTTCTGGCCCTCCAGCAGGCCCACCTGCAGATACCGAACCGGCTGAAGAGACGATAGTTGAGCCAGTAGAGGAAGCGGTTGTAGAAGAAGCGGTTGTAGAAGAAGCACCAGTCGAAGAAGCTACAGTGCCTGAAGAAATAATAGAGGTTGTAGAAGAGGTGTCTGAAGCAGAACCGGAAACCCAGGCCGAGGAAGTTGTGGAGCCAACCCCTCAATTCGAAGCACCTAAACCAGAAATTTCTAATCGCGCCAAGGCTGCTGAACAAGAAGTAATTAGCCTATCAGGGGAAGTAAACAGCCTACGCAAATCCTTAGCAGGTGCTGCAGAAATAATCGAAGAATTGGAAACCGAGCCAATGCCCCCTGCAGTTCTAGCAGCCGACATAGTTGTCCCAGACCATCTTGTTGCAGATATGGCAAGATTAGCACGTCAACTGGACAGAGAGCATCTTGTTCGTGCAAACATGGGTTCGATTTCGATGTTACATCCTGGAATGCACGGAGTAATGATTTCAACTCGAGACGGAACTACACTTTCACGCTTGAATGAACGCGGACTTGTCGGTGCACGCTTAGGCCAACAGGCTCCAGAAGGGGCACCTACCGATTGGCGCATCCTTGAGGTACTACTAGCATCCACTTCATTGAAAACCGGAGGCCCCGCTTCTTGTATTCACATGATGGGACCTCATACCACCGCAGTCAGTTGTGAGAAGGATTTGATTCTCTGCTCACCGATAGACGAAGTTGGTAAGAAATTACTAGGTAAGATTGTAATCGTCGACCCAGACGATGAAAATCCAGATGATTTCCTTAGACAAACCGCTGATGCACTGACGCAAGGCGGAAGCAAATGTGTTGTAATTCGCGGATATGGAGCATATTGCGTAGGAGCGGATCTTGATGATGCTTGGGCAAATGCGGCAATGTTAGAGCACAGTATGCGAATCGTCTTACTTGCCCGCCAAGCAAATCTCAAAATTTGATTACTGTTTATTTGAAAACTAATTGAACTTTCTCAGTAACCCTTCGAAAGAAACTTGTGGGATATATTTCTCATGTAAGATTGCCAACGGTATCCAAATAGCGGTATGGGCAATAGTCAATAAAAACGCAATATATATTCCTAATTGAGGTCGATTTTGCATTTCAAATGCAATAACCCCGAGTATTACAAAATGTACGACATATATCGTTAGCGACAATCTTCCAGCCGGCTCTAGCCACGAAAGCCTCCTTCCACCTGTAGGCTCTCCGCCCGTCATTTCATTTCCTTCCAATAGTTTGAATAAAATTATTACAAAAATAATTGAAGTAAATATGAACGGAGTATTCGCTGGGAAAAACGTGAGTATTGCATCACCAGTTGTTAGTGCCCACGGAATGTCCTTGTAAATTGAGAAAGCCATACTTATCCCAATCATCACCAAACCAAGTGCGACTATTCTTCGAATGGCCAAATTATCTCTATAATCTTCAATTAGGCTACCGAGAACTACGAATGCCAGCCAAGGTAATGCAGGATACGTTCCATTTAGTAAAAGCCGATTAATCCATTCAGCAAACCCCTGAGAAGAAACCCGTTCTATCCAATTGAACCCAACACCATTCATATCTCCAATTAATAATGGTGAAAACACTAATAATAACATCAGAAGAACTCTTTGTCCATTCTTTAGGAATATCAAAACAGGCCCTAAAAGGCAAGCTAGGGCCAGTAAGGTCAGCACCCCGGGGGTCATCCATTCGAAGCGCCCTCCTCTTTCCAGCACTAGTGCCGAGTTGACAAATAATTGACACAATACTAGAATTATAAATCTAGGGAGAATCCAACGCACCCATGAAGAAAAATCACTATTTTCAGATTCACTCCTCCTCTTCGTACTACTATACATCCCCCAACCAGAGATTGTTACAAACAGTGGTGCGGCCATTCCCCCAATTGCTGCCGAGACAAATGCAAGTGGGTGACTAATAGAAATTCCTTCAGGTGGGATTATTGCAGCAGTATGCACTTGAACCATACAGAGTATCGCGATAGCACGAATACGATCTATATGCCTGAGTCTCACAACCACTCCTCCTAGTTAGACTGGTAAAGGCGCAGACGATTGAACCCATCGCAATGCTATGCACTACCTTTGGCCCTACTATCTGCTACGCGATGATACAGGCAGCAGACATTGTTGATGCGATAGCCTATCTTTACCGATATGATGACAATTATTGCACTACTTGGCGAATATTTTTCCTAGGAAGGCGTGACTGAGAGTAAATATCTCTGGCAATTATTGTTGCTCATCCCCTTTAGGGAGGGGGTAGTTTTCGTAGGTGTAACCTTTTTAGCCTGATACCAATGTGCAATTGTTGGTGATATAGTGAATACTAAGACAATTTCCACGGGCCTCGTCGCACTGCTTATGATAATTATGGCACTCGCTCCAGGCGCAATTAATGTAAACGAATTGAACGAATTGAACGATGAAATAGATACTGAATATGGACATCCACAAGATGCAAACGGTACCGCAACAATGGGTGGTATCCTTGCTTGGGATAAAGATACAAATGCTGCCAGTTGGACCTGTGAGGGCGGATTAGCTCTTGTAACAGAAACTAACTGGGGAGATTTCGTAAACTCTACTGATAATGATCCCCATAACTATACTTCATGGGGCATAGAACTAACATCAGCAGGTTCGTATGAGGCTCATAATGTACCTGCGGGGGCATGGGTCGTTACAGCAGGACTAACCTGTCTTGATAATGATAGCAATATGCATGAAGCAGGTGGCCAATATAGAAACGCTGTCACAGATATTGAGCCCGTAATGGTCACGATTGAGGATGGCGAGTATATTGGAGATGTTAGTTTCACACTAATGGAGTGGAATGAATATGACGAACCTATGTTTATCTGTGGCAATGGTACTGAAATTCCATTCGAGTGGGTCAATGACGGCGAGGAAGATTGTGATGATGGTGCAGATGAGCAGCAATATGATGTGGATGGAACTGAAATTAATTGGTTCGATTGTCATGGTGGTACTCAAGTTTGGATCCATCAAGTAAACGATGGAACCGATGATTGCCCTGAAGGCGATGATGAGATGCCCGGCGATGATGAGATGCCCGGCGATTGTCCATTCATGGATGGTCCTGGAAGTCCTTGTGAACCAGTTACAACTAATCCATGTATGACAGATGACGAATCTTCAGAATGTTGGGATTATGTGATGGAATACTGCGAATCTAACATTGATGACCCAGGTTGTGAAGACATGGGCGGAGACCACCCTACATTTAGCTGCGACAACGGTACTCTAATTGCATTCGGAAAGGTCAATAACGAAATTCAGGATTGTGAAGATGGTTCTGATGAGCAACAGTATGATGCTGCAGGCGAGCCAATCAACTGGTTCGATTGTAATGGCGGCACTGTAGTTTGGGTTAATCAAGTAAACGACGGAACAGATGATTGTCCTGAAGGCGATGATGAAACGCACTATGTATTCGGCGGTTGTCAATTCGACCCAACAGTTCCTGGAAGTCCTTGTGACCCAGTTGCTACTAATCCATGCATGACAGATGACGAATCTCCAGAATGTTGGGATTATGTGATGGAATACTGCATGAGCCACGATGATCCAGGATGTGAAGGCCTGGGCGGCGAAGATTACTTGTTTATGTGCGGCAATGGTACTACAATTCCATTTGACAAGGTCAATAACGGAATTGAGGATTGTGAAGATGGTGCAGATGAGCAGCAATATGATGCAGCAGACGAGGAAATCAACTGGTTCGATTGCTATGGTGGAAGTCAGGTTTGGATCCATCAAGTAAACGATGGAATCGAAGATTGCCCTGATGGCGATGATGAGATGTCCGATGACGACGAGGAAGGAATGGAATGCGTTGAACGGTTTATCGAATTCCACCTTGTAACTTCTGAATTCGGCGGAGTTAATTTTGTCTTTGACATGATATGTGAATTATCCATGGAGCAATCTAATGAATACCGTGAGTTGGTTGATATATTGCTTGGAGATGGCGATGGATTCATCACTGCTGAAGAAATAGAGCTATTCATGATAAGTATGGATACTTGTTACGATGATGATGGTACTGTAATTGACTGTGCTGGTTCACCATGTTACGATAAAGATGGTACTGAGATGGATTGTGATGATGATGGTGATGCAGAAGAATGGTCAATCAATGGTGTTGTCATGGAAATGCACGATTCCGGTATGGAGTTTGACATAGACAGTATCATGAGCGGCGGTGCCATTGAAATGAGAACTGGAATGACTAGTCAACATGTTGATCTTGTTGATGGAGAAGACGAAGTTACTGTACAATTCGAAAAGTTAGATGGTGATGATGATGATGACGAATGTTTCGCAGTTCAAGTAATGCCTTCTGGAGATTGGGCTCCAATCTCAGTTCAAGTCGAGCCTGCTGCGGAGTGGGAGATTGATGGTGATGGTGACGGAACTGGCTATGATTTCTATGGATGTTCAACTCCAGATTCATTTACTGCTGTATTCGAATACACCGGTGATGGACACCCTAACGGTGTAGAGAATCTACCACCAATTTGTGAATTCATGTGGTTCATGGCTAACGATACAGCATTCGAAGATGGTAGCCTTGTAACCGAAGGCCCTGATGGCGATGTCGAGATTGAACTTGGTGCAGGATCTTACATGATATCTGTTTGGTGTAAGGATGCAGAGATGGATTCAATACAAGTCAAGTGGGAAGCACCAGAACTCAACCTAACCAACACTTATGATGGTGTTGGAGAAGTCAATGGCTGGGTAATGTTCATAATTCCCCCAGGACTTTCTGAAGAGATTGTCGTTCCATATAAATGGAGTTCTGAAGAATGGAACGGTAGTGGAGAATTCATTATCATTCTTGATTCAGGAGAAGGCGACGGAGGAGATCTTGAAGGCGATGGTGGCGGCCTACCCGGCTTTACCAGTCTGATGACAATTACTGCACTACTTGGCGCAGTGTTCTTCCTCGGAAGGCGTGAATCAGAGTAAATCTCTGACGATTATTGATTGCTTACTCCCCGTTTGAAGGGGTTGCCCCAATATCGCGTAGCTTAGCACCGGCCTTAGTTGAAAGGCTACTAAATTACGAATTAACCGAATTTTTTATGCTCATGAAATAAACACTATATTAAGAGTAAAAGTATATTTTTTCTGAATTAGGTTGGAAAATTATGAATGGACAATTAGCAAAAATCGGATTAGTAGCAAGTATGTTATCGGTAGTGGGATCTCTGTATCTTTACTTCGTAGGCGACGACAAGATGCTCGGCATCTTCGTAGGTCTATGGGCCCCGACATTAATCTTAGCAACTAAAGGAATCGAAGAATGGATTGAAGATAAATCCTAAGATCTCCTGGATTCACAATAGTTCAGGTACCAACTGGACTCTACCTTCGAATTGATTTTATAGGACTCAGTTCTAATTTTAATTCGAATCCAATTTAATCAAATTGGTATGCAAGTTTAGGGGTAAATAGTATTGCACATAGCCTACCAGTTACCCCCGGCCATAATATTAGAGCGGCAAATGGGAACAGGGGCCCCCTTTGAATCGAAAATCGGCTCAACCCTTATGCAACCTCAATGACTGGGACTGCCATGGTCGAGATTCAATGTCCACATTGCGATGAGGATATTGAATTAGATGACGGCGTTTATGGTTCATTCGATTGTCCTCTTTGTGAGAAGGAATTCTCATGGGAATCGCCATCAATATGGACAGCAGATAATTTCGTAAAGTGGGGGTACCGCTTTGGACTTGGATTTTTCATATTATCAATAATTAGTGCTATATTGCTGTGGACTACTCAAGGTATTAGAAATTGTGAAGTTGGAGGAAGGGGGCTGTATTCCATTCCCGAACCATTTGAGTGTGGGGGCTGGATCGTTGTTTTCTTGGTGGGTGGCTTCTATGCAGTTTGTATTTTGATATTACCAGCCATTGTTCATATCCTTCGTAAAATTAATGATAAAATAAAGCAACTAACTTCACAGGGCCAGTAATTCGATTTACATCTTGCAATTTCAAGATAGATTAGGAATATTCTAGCCAATGCCAGTAATATGATGGGGCTTCAGTAGGCCAGTACAGTCACTAGCGGCTAGAACGGCCCACTCAAACTAGAGGCTGAGGAGCTGTCATGCTCCAGGTCGTAGTGGGTTTGTGCCAATCTCGAACTTGATCGGTTTCAAGGCGTAACTGCAAACCCTCACCAGCCTCAATGTCGAAATTCAGCAATTCAAAAGGTACGTTCAGTTCATTGAGTCGAAAGGTCTCATCAAAAAGAGTCTCTTGCTCAATCACCGACCCATCGACGGTGCGTTCGAGGAAAACACGAAGATGACATTCTTGTAATGGATTGCGCAGAGAGCAAGACTCACTGCTTCCATCATGCTCCACAGTTACAATCCCGTCGTAGGAAATCATGCCCTCTGATGGCATAAGGTCAATAATTGTGGATTTTGCAGTAGGTGCACAGACACACTCCATGTTATCAGACTCTACAGTGACCTTCTTTTCCACAGTAATTTCTATCGTAGCAACTTCAATGGAATCAACTGAATTTGATGTTGCCGTTACCGTGTAATAACCAGGTTGTGCGAAAGCATGGGAGGCCGTTAACCCAGTCCCAGCAGCCCCATCGCCAAAATCCCATGTCACAACATCCCCAGCGTAATTCACTTCAAACAAGAACTCGTAGAGACGTTCAGTGATGGCTTCTTCTTCATCGTTGTCCCCTTCATCAATCTCAACGAGAGTGTACTCGTTGACCCCGTAAACAATAGGGGCCTCGATGGAGAAGAGGCCCGAAGACGAAGATTCCGAGGTATTGATGGACGTAAAGACGGCACCAGCCGCCGCACTGAGAACTAATAGGAAGACAAGAGTTGCTGCAGACAGGGTGTACTTCATGCTCCTAATATCGTGGGTATGCTTTTGAACATCTGTTTCTTCAATACGTCATGAAACTCTTTGATAACAAACCAAAGTACAATCTTGAAATCGCATAAAATATCTCGGCGCTACCCTTTATTGGCAGGTATGTGCAGCCACTTATTCATCTTCAATTAACGGGGTGATGCTTGATTGGAGGCCAGAATGCTGTTCAATAAACATCCAATGAAAATATGCACCAAGAACTATTGCAACATGAAACACTTCATGCGGACCAAAAACCCCTGGGATGAAAAACGGCGGTTGAAAGTATTCGAAAATGGCTCCTAAACTGTATGCAATTCCACCGTACCCCAGAAAACGCACGGCATGCCACCCCGTTTGTCTAGCAAGCATAGTTCCTGATACCACACCCATCCAGCCTAGTGCAAGGTAGAAGATTAGCCCGAGCCATTCGGGAAAACCGTCGAAGAATATAGTTTTCAAAACGACACCGGTAATTGCAGCAGTCCATACAATGGCCAGAATACCCCAGCGCCTCCATCCAGTAAACAAGATGATCTGAATTGGAGTAAATGTTCCTGCAATCATTATCCAAATTGCTGCATGGTCGAGATGTTGTAACACATATCGGGGGGTTCCTCCTTGATCTAACAAGTGATAAACACCACTCATTGAGAACATGAAAACTGCTCCAAAAACAAAGACACTAAGGCTTATTTTAGTAATGAAGTCGCCTTTGAATTTGTATAGCATTATTGCGCCAAACCAAAGACAAACACCAGCAGCTGCAAGGTGGAGAAGAGAACTAACCGGGTCGGAAAATCCGATAAACGGGGTGACTGGATAATGTGGCATTTCGCGCAAATAATCACCTATTTGTTAATTGAAGAATTAGCGTATTAGGCATCCTTTGATTTACGACAAACTTCAACAAAGTTGGAAAACATCTCATTTCCGAATTCAGAATCGTTGACTTCAGGGTGGAACTGTAACCCGAATCTGGTGCCATCTTTATTTTCCATGCCTTGTATTTTGCACGATTCACTCGAGGCGGTGATAAAGAATCCATCTGGTAACTCATGAACTTCGTCGTTATGGCTTTCCCAAACAATTTGTTTTTCCCCAGTATTTGCGAAAATCTCGCCTCCGCCCTCAACTAAGTCGATACTCATGGCCCCATATTCTGGTTCAGGAGATTCCCTAGCGTCGCCACCGTAATGGCGTGCCATAAATTGGTGTCCAGCACATATTCCTAAAATTGGAATCTCTAATTCTAAAAATGCAGCACAATTCCCCAGCCCTCCAGATAACCCAATACGGGCTGCACCACCAGATAGGATAAGTCCGTCCAATTCCCTCAGATCTTCAATCGGAGTTGTATTTTCAATTATTTGTGTATCGACACCAAGGTATCGCAGCATACGCCATTCACGGTGCGTCCACTGCCCTCCATTGTCTACAACATCGATAACGAGTTTGCCCTCTGCCATGCTCTTGTCTCGCCGCGCGCCACCCATGAACATTCCTTGTGTGAAAGGACACCTTCAAAGAGGGGAGGCTGGTCGCGCAGATGAGAGTGAACATTATGGCTGACCTCACTGTTGATTACAAGTGTGCCAATTGCGGCACCATCCAAAGTTTTACCCGTGACCGAGAAGGCAAGTGGCAACCTGCCATGACTTGCAAGTCTTGTGGGACTCGTATTTTCCTCAAACTGCGAAGAACAGGGCATAAAATCCTTGATGCAGAGTGATTCTACACTAAAGCAAACCGAGGGGTTGAAAGACCCACTCCCAACAATCCTTACGGATGGCATCGTGGCTTGAGACTCATTCGCCGCGCCGATTCGATGAATTGGCGATGAACGAAACGATTCAAACCAACCTACGCAAAGTTGCGGTACAAGCAAACCCGCCTCATCTAATTCTGGCTGGGCCGGCAGGTGTTGGTAAGACGGCAGCATGGCGCTTAATCGCTCGGCAAATTTTGGGCCCGTCTTGGCGATCGACTACCCACGTTCTCCAAGCAAGAGATTTAGCTCGTAGTGCTGGAGCGATGAAGACCTTCGAAGATTTTTTGCGACCCGAGGGGTCATCTTCGAAGGACACTCTGGCTGGACGCTCTTCCCTCGATTCATTCGATTCGAATATCACCACGGCAGCGGCGGGAGACATACCGCCTGCAGGGGAGGAAAACCATGAAGCCAAGAAAAATTATTCAAGCAAAGTATCCCGTTTGATTATTATCGAAGACGCCGACCACCTCGGCCCGACACGACAACCATATCTTCGCCGAATGATGGAATCCACATCATCAACATCGAGATTCATATTTACGGCCCGTTCCCCCTCTCGGCTAATCGATGCTTTACGCTCACGCTCGAAGCAAGTAAGAATTCCAACAACAACCAAGCAAATAATTACCAAACGACTCGAGGAAATAGTTGAAAAAGAAGATTTAGCACCAATTAGGGGAATCCTTGGGGACATTGCACACGTTGCAAATGGCAATCTTCGCAGAGCGGTATTTCTTCTTGAATTACTCGCACGTAGAAAAAATCTTAACGATAGGCAAAATTTGCAAAAAGTAGTTGCAGCAACAACGCTGGTCGGTATACAACAAGTATTGGAAGAAGCAATTCGAGGAAGAGTTCACGACTGGCGTTGGGAAAAGCAAGCTGGGCGCAATAAGAGGGTTCTGAAAGGAGCCCTAGGCACGCTTGATCAGGTGATGAACGAACATGCATTGGAAGGCGACGACGTGGTTCACCACATCCATAGATTACTAACAACGGGGCGGCTTTTACTCGACGAATCTATGCTCTGTGAACTATTGAATGCATTAGCCGAGTGTGATGTAAAATTACAGACTTCAATGCACGGCAGAGTTCAATTGGAGGAATTTCTCCACAGAGTGAAAGAGATATCTGCGTCTCAGACAATATAAGCGGAAATAAAGAGCGGACACGGCAGGATTTGAACCCGCGATCTGCGGCTTAGGAGGCCGCCGCCTTATCCAGCTGGGCCACGTGTCCAACCCGTCGGTGAGGCCCCCCTTTCAACAACCTATCGCTAGTAAAAAAATCACCCAAAGTGACATACCTTCGCAACATATGGACGTACTACATGAGTAGCGACTCATCGGCGAAGAGAGTCATCCCCGGGACAGGGTCTGGCTTACCAAATCCTTACAGCAAGGATTTCGACCGAAGCGAAGATTCGATATCAAACACTTTACTAGATTACGAATCTGCTGAAAACCATCGATTGAAGTATGGGAAAATAGCCTGCAAGCCCGTAGTACTGATGATGAGGCGATTAGCAGGGTTGCTAATGGCGATAACCGCTCTTTCGGGAGTTATTGCACCTAACCAGCCACTAACTAGGCCAACATCGATGATACTTCTTTGGATTCCCATGCTGCTAATTTCAATTGGGCCGGCTTTCATTGCCGCGGAAAGAGCGGCGACAGCCCTTGCATTACGCTCCTCTCTTTGGAAAGAAGAAGCCATTGTTAAAGGTGTGAAAAGAGATATGATGGCCGAGCCAGGGATGGATAGAATAAAAGCGGGTTTAAACGATGTCAGAATACATAACGCAACAGCATCTATTCTTGCAGCAGGTTCACTTTTCCTTCTTATTTTAGCAGCAGGCCTTGAGCCAAACGGTTTAGCCTACAACCTTGTCCTGTTAATCACATTAACAACCAGCCTTGCTTTATCGTTCCATGCAATATTTACTACAGATGATATCAGAAAATTAGGGGACGACTTACCCTACTTAGTGTTACATTCACCAACTCATCACCCAATGCAATTAGACACGATTTTAGGAGATTTGGTCTATGCGCATTTAGACCCTGACCATTCCTTGCTGTGGAGCATCTGGGAAGACCAGATTTCTCATTCAATTCTTCCAGGAGTAGATCAAAAACAAGCTAGGGAGCGTATTTTGTATTTGTTACACCTGAATAGTCGCGGTAATCTCAGTGAGGAAGAGACACTTAGCGAGTTGAAAGAATTCATCAAACCCCTAGCAATAAAAAATCTATTGCTAGATGAAAACACACAATTCAATTGGGTTAGG
>Ga0308018_10001220_pt1 | contig 12133 bp, 5 predicted proteins | sample Neamet282_FD_203130 | JGI IMG/M metagenome (GOLD analysis project Ga0308018, IMG submission 203130) | Marine microbial communities from water near the shore, Antarctic Ocean - #282 | ecosystem: Environmental > Aquatic > Marine > Unclassified | place: Southern Ocean | collected 2014-10-01
TGTCCGAATAATCGCGCCGTCGCAGTCGCAGAAATCTGTATGTGGCTATGCGTAATGGCTATGCGTAAGTCTGTGTATTATTCACTGTTGCTGCAGGGGGCGTACCAAGAGCGGTACTTGGCCAGCATCGCCTTGGAGACGGCGAGCGCGTCGCCCGTCACGGTCGTGGGGAATTTGTCCGTCGCCATCTGCCAGGCGTACGCGTGCTGCGCCTTGAGGAGGTTGACGGCGCTGACGTTGAGCTTGCCGCCGGCGGCGGCGTCCGCGAGCGCCTGCTTGGCGACCATATCGACGCGCGGCGCGTAGTAGCTGCCGACGAGGCCGCTCCAGTGCTTCTGCGCGTAGTCGTCCGGTCCGCCCGGGTAGCCGACCGCGCCCTTGGGCGTGGGGTTCCACGTGGTGAGCTGCACGCGTGCGTTCCACTCGTAGAATCCGGCGCACGTGGCGATGCCGTAGCTGTTGTCACAGTCCGCGCCGCCGTCGTCGGCGAGCGCGCGCGCCATCTCGAGCCACGGCCCGAGCAGGAACGCGGAGTCCGTGGCGACGAGCGCGTCGATGTCGCGCAGCAGCTCGGCGTAGAACGCGCCGCTGGCCGCCACGGCGGCGGCGTCGAGCTTCTCGGCGCCGAGCGCGGCGGAGAAGTTGAGCGCGGCGGGCGGCGTGAGCTGCGCGAGCAGCTCGCGGCCGAGGTCGACGAGGTCGTAGCGGAAGGTGACGAGGTTGGGGTCCACGGCGTCGCCCGCGGCGATGAGCTGCTCCCAGGCGCGGAAGATCTGGCACAGCGTCGCGTTGGGCGTGCGGTTGTCCGCGTGGAAGCGCGAGACGGTCGTGCGGTCGCCGACGAGGTGCCCCACGGCGGTGTTGTCCTGCGTCGCGGCCTCGCCCTCGGACTCCACCGCCGGCAGGTGCGCGTACGCAGACGCCACGAGCAGCCGCCACGCGCCCGCCACGGCGGCGTTGGGCGCCCCCAGGCCGTAGCGGCGGTGCGAGCGCGCCACCAGGTGCCCCGCCACGTCCGGCACGCGCGCCTCGCGGAAGTTCTGCCCGATGACGAACTCGTAGTACGCGGGGTTCTGGTCGATGCCCTCCGGCGTGAAGCCCGTGCCCCAGACGGAGCTGGCCACGCCCGAGCCGACCGCCTCGCCCGCGCCGGCCTCGCCCCCGCCGGGCGAGGCCGGCAGTCCGGCGAAGGGGATCTCGTTCACGCGCGCGAGGCTGCCCTTCATGCCGTCGGTGCCGCCGAAGTTGTGCAGCGTCGTCCAGATGAACTTGGCGCCCCAGTAGCTCGCGTTGTTCCACTTCTGCCACTCGCCCGCGCCGTTGACGCTCATGTCGATGATGACGAACTTGTCCTGCGGCGTGGCGTCGACGAAGGCGCGCAGGTGCGTGGCATCCTCGTGCGTCACCCAGTCCACGATGGCCCAGCCCTGGAACGACCAGATGGCGTCGGGGTCGGTGCGGTTCAGCCCGCCGTACGCCGCGGCGCCGCGGCGCAGCCACGTCGGGTCGGGGAGCACGGGCACGTCGGCGCTGGCAGGCGCGCCGCCGCCGCCCCCCCCGAAGCCGCCGTTCACGCCGTCCACGCCCACGGCCACCGCGCCGCGGGCGGGCGCCGCGCCCCCCCCGCGCGCGCCGCGCTCATACCACGGCGCCGTCTTGCCGTCGAAGTAGCCGTCCAGCTGGTACCAATGGTCCGTTCCGAAGTCGGCCGTCAGCACCCGCATCCACTCGTCCGCCACCTGCCCGAAGGCCGGGTCCAGCGAGTCCATCCACGCCGTGCCCTTCTTGTTGTCCGTCATGTTGCTGTCCGACAGCACGGCCTTCAGGCCGATGGGCACGTTGCCCTGAAAGCCGGGCAGCTGGCCGACGATGCCGAGCGAGCGGTAGCGCGCCAGGATCTGCTTCTGCAGCGCCCACTGGCTCCGCATGAAGGAGCGCGGCAGCGGCCCCGCGATGCCGGAGCCGTACTCGTTCTGCCCGCGCGACCACGTGAGCAGCGCCGGGCCGTTGAACCAGGAGCGGATCTCCGTGTCGCTCAGGCCGAACTTGCGGAAGACCTGGTACTGGATCTCCTCCTGGCCCGTCATGGCGAGCACGAGGTTGATGCCGGACGCGGCCATCCAGTCGATGAACGACGTCCACTCCGCCCACCCGTACCACACGAGGGAGTACGAGTGCGTGCACACGTTCATCATGTAGCTCCACGGCGCGATGCGCTTGCGGGTGGCGGCGGTGGCCTTGGGCCAGGCGGTGGGCAGGAAGAGGTTGGAGTTGCCGCCGCGCGGCCAGCCGATGGTCATGTTGCAGTCCTGGCGCAGGTACTCGCCGATGGCGAAGGTGAGCTCGGAGGCGCTCGTGCCGGCGATGGCGACGGTGCCGTCGGCGGTGTTGGCGGTGGTGAAGCACGGCGTGTTGGCCGGCACGCCGTCGCAGCCGCCCACGAGGGATAGCGCGAAGTGCGACCGGGAGTTGGGGATCAGCCGCTCCACCACGTCGTACGCCGCCGACACCGTGCCCACGAGCTGCGGCGTCGGCAGCGCGGCTCCCAGGGCGGCGGAAGACAGGCAGGACACGATGGTCACCATCAGCGCAGAGGAAGGGCGCGCCATAACCCTCCCTAACCCTGGGTGCGGCAGCGCTGCTGAAGTCCGCGTAAAATAGGAGAGCCAATTACAGCTGTATGTTACAGAGGGCAGAGGCAGAGCGCGCGTGCTCGCTGGCCGCCGCCGCAGCGCTCAGCGCGCCTTCTTGGCCTTGGCCGCCGCCTTGGCCGCCTTCTCGGCCTTGATGGCGTCCGCCAGCGCTGGGTACTTCTGCGTGAGCGTGAAGCGCGTGAGGGCGTCGACGGTGCGGTACATGAAGAAGCAGCCGTTCCAGATGTTGTGGACGCCGATGAGGAAGTGCGTGACGCGGTGCGCGGCGGAGGAGAACGAGGCGGGCGACGTCACGGCGCCGAGCATGATGACGTAGCCGCTGACGACGGCGAACGGGCAGCGGATCCACACGTTCAGCGTCTGGTTCGTGCGCTTCTCCAGGCCCGCGGCCCACCACTTCTGCTTGACGCCCACGAGCAGCGCATAGTCGATCATGCCCGGCACGCCCATCAGCGTGAACACCAGCGTGAAGTTCAGCGCCGGCCCCCAGCCGTAGTGCAGCCCGTGCGCGCAGGCGAAGAAGGAGGGCACGTGGTGGATGATGTCGATGCCCTTGACCTCGAACGCGAAGCAGTGCCAGATGTGCACGGCGAACGTCAGGCCGATGCCCACCTTGGAGCCGCAGGCCAGCGCGCCGGACGCGCCGAAGCACGTGTTCGCGTCGAGCGGGTTGCCGAACGCGAAGAAGCGCAGCGCGTCGTGCAGCGAGGCGGCGATGATGAGCGCGTTGAGCACGACGTGCATGGCAAAGTAGCGGCCGGCGAACCAGCGGCCGACGAGCAGGTCCACGGTGGCGCACACGCCGACGCCGGCGAAGACGAAGAGCATGCAAAGGCCGAACGCTTCGAGCGACGGCTCGGTGCCCGGGGGCGGCGACACGACCGCCCCCAGCACGCGCGGCGACAGGGTCTCGTCCACCAGCGTGGCGTAGAGACCACCCAAACCGAGCGCCCAGGCGGTGGCATAGTATGTCAGATCGCTCTTCGTGCTGTTCGCTCCGCCGTCGCCGCCGCCCTCGTCCCCCTGCTTGGGGTTGGCCACCGTGCGCCCCGTCAGCGTGTCGGACATGGGGGCGCTCGAGCGTCCGAGTTTGCCGTCTGCCATTGTTTGGTTGCAACAAGATCGATCCCTTTTGTGGTCGGGGTTCTCGCAATCTTCGCGCTTCCGTGCGGCGGTCCCGTGCCGATTCAGCTGCTCTCGCAGCGGACGTCACGGCCCCGGTTTTTGGCATCTACGGTTTCAGATCCTCCCAGGTGTTTGTTTCTCAACGCCTATCTCCCAAGACTTCGTCGTCTCACCCTCCAGCGTGAGGAGAGCGGCGCAGGTTTGCCGGGGCGCAACCCCTTCTCTTATTTTCTGTTCCCCCCCTACTGCTGCGGGAGAGGCGTGCGCGCGCATGGTGGGCGGGTGTGGGGGTCCTCTGGTGCACATGGAGGCGCGTTGCGAACGGTTGCAGCATGCACTTCGCTCAATATTGCTCTGCCAATTTTCTGGCGCTGAGAGGAAAGAGAGCATCAGCGCGATGGCGGCGACCCAGGACTGGACCGAGTTCACGGACGCCGACTCGGGCGAGCCGTACTTCTACAACGCGTCGAGCCGCGTGTCCTCCTGGACCACGCCGCGCGGGGCGACGGTGGTGGCGCCGGCTTTCACGGACGACACGACGCCGCCGGTGCCCACGCCGTGGGAGGCCGGCTCGATGGTCTGGGTGCCCGACGAGGACGAGGTGTGCAACCCCGCGTGGGTGGCGGGCGACGGCTTCTGCCCCGGGCACGGCGGCACGGTGGTGTTCGACCAGGGCCCCGGCGCGGAGGAGGTGTCGCTGACGGCCGTGGAGTCCGCGGCGCTGCTGCCCATGGAGCCGAAGGTGCTGGACAAGTCGGTGGACGACCTCATCACGCTGGACGACCTCAACGAGTTCGCCATCCTGCACAAGCTGCGGCTGCGCTACGGCGACGACGAGATCTACACGAACGTGAGCTCTGTGCTGGTGTCCGTCAACCCCTTCAAGTCGCTGCCCATCTACGGGCAGGACGTCCTGCGCCGCTTCCTCGACCCGGAGAGCGACAAGGTCAAGCCGCTGCCGCCGCACATCTGGGGCCCCGCGCGCCGCGCATACCTGGCCATGCGGCAGGGCGAGGACCAGTCGATCCTTGTGAGCGGCGAGTCGGGCGCGGGCAAGACGGAGGCCACGAAGTACATCCTCCAGTACCTCGCCGACGCCTCGAGCCTCGTGGACACCGGCGCCGCCGACGCCGCCGACGCCGCCGGCGCGGCGCCGCGCCAGCGCAAGGCCTCGAACGTGGCGCTGCCCGCGGGCGGCGTCATCCCCGCGCTGCCCAAGCTGGAGCAGCAAATCCTGGACGCGTCGCCGCTGCTGGAGGCCTTCGGCAACGCCAAGACCGTGCGCAACAACAACTCCTCGCGCTTCGGCAAGCTCGTCTCCGTGCGCTTCGACGCCGCGGGGCGCGTCTCCGGCGCGTTCGTCGAGAACTACCTGCTCGAGAAGTCGCGCATCGTGGCGCAGGGCGAGGGCGAGCGCAACTACCACATCTTCTACCAGCTGCTGGCCGGCGCTTCGAGCCCCGGCGAGCGCGCCGCTGTGGCGCTCGCGCGCGACGGCGTGGGCGAGGCGTGCGGCCTGATGGGCAACACGGACTACGGCTACCTCGACGCGGCCAAGGGTGCGAGCACGGACATCGCCGGCCGGCCGGACAACGCCGGGTTCGAGGAGGTGCTGGGCGCCATGGCCACCATGGGGCTGAGCGACGCGGACCACGCGGACGTGTTCCGCCTGCTGGCCGCCGTGCTCAACATCGGACAGACCAAGTTCGTCTCGGCGAACGACGCGGGCGCGGAGACCACCACCATCGACCGCAGCGACAACGGCTGCTTCGCGCGCGCCGCGGCGCTGCTGTGCGTGCCCGACGCGGCGCTCGAGAAGGCGCTCTGCTACCGCAAGGTCGGCGCGCGCGGCGAGACGTTCTTCACGCCCAACTCCGAGCACACCGCGCTGGAGGTGCGCGACGGCCTGTGCAAGAAGCTCTACGCGAGCCTCTTCGACTGGGTGGTGCAGAAGGTCAACGCCAACCTCTCGGTGGGCATCGCGGGCGCCGCGCCCGAGGGCGATGGCACGCACTACATCCGCGTGCTCGACATCTTCGGCTTCGAGTCCTTCGAGACCAACTCCTTCGAGCAGCTCTGCATCAACTACTGCAACGAGAAGCTGCACTACTTCTTCAACGAGCACATCTTCACGCTCGAGCAGGAGGAGTACGAGCGCCAGGGCATCGAGGTGCCCACCATCGAGTTCGAGGACAACCTGCCCACGCTCGCGCTCATCGACACGGCGCGCACCGGCCTCTTCGCCATGATCGACGAAGAGATGAAGCTGCCGGGCGGCAACGACGAGGGCTACCTGCGCAAGGTGCTGGCGGCGCACGCGGGCAAGGATGCGAGCACGCAGCTCAAGAAGACGCACGTCAAGGCCAAGGACGCGCGCATCTGCTTCACCGTTGTGCACTTCGCCGGCGAGGTTAACTACAACGTCACCGACTTCCTGGAGAAGAACCGCGACCGCGTGCCCGACGACGTCAAGGAGGTCATGTCCACCACCGAGAGCGACTTCGTCACCAGCATCATGGAGGACCAGGACGAGATCGCCGCCGCCGCCGCGGCGGCCGCGGCGGCGGCCGACGGCGGCAGCGGCAAAGGCGGTGCGGCCAAGAAGAAGGCGCCGGCCTCGCTCGGCGCCAAGTTCAAGAAGCAGATGTCGAGTCTCATGGAGCAGCTCGTCTGCACCGCGCCGCACTTCGTGCGCACCGTCAAGCCCAACGACCTGCAGTGCGAGGCCGTCTTCGAGGCCTCGAAGGTGCAGTTCCAGCTGCGCTGCAACGGCCTTATGGAGGTGTGCGCCATCCGGCAGGTGGGCTACCCCGTGCGCCTCGCCTTCGACGACTTCGTGGCTCGCTACGCGCACCTGGGCGGCGACGGCGCGAAGGACATCGACTCGCTCTGCGACTCGCTCAACCGCATCGGCGCGCTGCAGCGCGACCAGTGGGCCAAGGGCAGCACCAAGGTCTTCATGCGCGTGCGCTCCATGCACCGGCTGGACCACTGGGAGGAGATCTGCGCGCACGCGCTGAAGGTGTTGCACCACTTCGGCAAGGGCGCGGTCGAGATCGCGCGCTACCGCTCGTACGGCCGCATCCTGCGCACGCTGGCGGATGCGGTGGCGGCGCACGACCTCGAGGCGACGGAGGGTGCGCTCGAGCAGTGCGCGTCGCGGCTGCCGGGCGGCGGCGCGCACACGCCCACGGTGAAGAACGCCAACGCCATGCTGCCGCAGCTCAAGGTCGAGCACAAGGCGAAGGTCGCGCTGCGCGACGCCGTGGCGAAGCGCAAGATGCCGGGGCTCGAGAAGGCCGTGGCGGCGGCCGAGGCGATGGGCGAGCCCACCCTCGACGCCAGCGCCGAGATGGCCGACGCGCGCCGCATGGTGGCGCTGCTGCAGAAGGAGGACGGTCTGAAGAAGGGGCTGCTGGCGGCCGTCGAGTCGCGGGACCACGCGGCGCTGGCGGCGCTGCTGGCGGAGAGCTTGGAGCTCGGCCTCGACGGCGCCGAGGTGGAGGCGGCGCGCGCCTTCTCCGCCGGCATGGAGGCGATGCGCATCCACCTCGAGGACGTGGCGGCGAGCGGCAACGACGCGGAGGCGATCGATGCGGCGCTGGCGCGCGCAGAGGCGGAGTTTGGGCTCACGGCCGCCGGCGGCTGCGCCGAGGCGGCGGCGGCGGTGGCGCGCAGCGAGCGCATCAAGGCCGTGCTCGCCGAGCTGCGGGAGGCCGTCGGCGCCTCCAACGCGGACGCGGTCGCGGCGCTGCTCGAGGGCGCGGTGGCGGAGCTCGGGCTGTCGGGCGCCGCCATCGAGGCCGCCAAGGCCTTCGAGGGGCGCGTGTCCGAGCTCAAGGAGGGGCTGGCCGCCGCCACCAAGGCGGGCGACATCAAGCAGCTCGAGGCGGTGCTCGCGGAGGCGAAGGAAGCGGGCATGGAGGACAGCGCCGCGTACAAGGCGGCGCACGTGGCGCGCTCGCGCATCAACGAGGTGCGCCACGCGCTCTCCGAGGCGTGCCAGACCAAGAACAAGATGCGGCTCAACAAGCTGCTCACGGAGGCGACGGAGATGGGGCTGGAGACGGCGGAGGTGAAGCAGGCGCAGGGCGTGCTGCTGCACCTGGAGCTCGCCGTGGCGGTGCGCGCGCAGGACGGCGAGTCGCTCGCGTTGCTGCTGCAGCAGGCGGAGGCGCTGGCGGTGTCGTCGGAGCCGGGCACGGAGGGCGCCTTCGACATCCAGGGCGAGGGCGTCACCGTGGCGCGCCGCTGCAAGGAGCAGTTGGACATGCGCGGCCGCGTGCGCGACATCCTGGACGAGCTCAACTCCGGCGGCAACGAGTTTGACGACGGCACAACGGACCAGGGCGCGCTGCGGCGCGAGCTCGACGAGCTGCTCGCGCAGGCGCCCGCCATGGAGCTCGAGGGCGCCGCGGAGTTCGCCGAGGCCGCCACGCTCGTGCAGAAGCTCGAGCACGAGGGCGAGGCGCTGGCGAAGGTGCGCGCCGCCGTGGCCGAGAACAGCATGGCGGGGCTGGCGGAGGTGCTGCTGAACATCAAGGCCATCCCCGCCATCGACTCCTCCGACGAGGTGCGCGCGGCCAAGAAGCTCTACACGGAGCTCATGGAGCGCTTCACCAAGGAGCGAGGCTCCGCCTGCGAGGGCTACCTGCGCAAGCTCGGCGCGCACTTCCGCGCGTTCCGCAAGCGCTTCGTGGTGCTGAAGGACATGCAGCTCGTGTACTACGCGTCGGAGAAGGATGCGCGCAAGGACGTCAAGCCCAAGGGCAGCCTGCCGCTCAACTCCGTGAGCTCCGTGGTGAAGGACGCGGACGACCCGCTGCTCTTCAAGCTCGTCACGCCGACGCGCCTCTGGCAGTTCAAGGCCGAGGACGCGGCGGACCAGGCGCGCTGGGCGACGGAGCTGCGCAACCTCGCGCTCGCCGCCGTCTTCATGCAGCAGCAGGCCGACGACTCCACGTGGGCCACGCGCCACGCCGGCCGGGGCACGGCCACGCAGTCGGCCAAGCAGAAGGCGCAGCAGGCGGAGAGCAAGATCATCACCATCAACACCATCCAGGACATGGCCAGCCGCCCGCGCAACTCCGACACCAAGGTGCAGGTGGACAAGATCCGCGAGGCGGCAGCGGCGAAGTGGGTGGGCGAGGTGGCGGAGGATGTGGTGGCGCGCAAGGGTTTCCTCTTCACGGGGCAGCTCATGGTGAAGCAGGACCTCGAGACGTACGAGAACCTGTACAAGCCGAGCAAGTGGGACGGCTACTTTTTCGTGCTGAGCAGCAAGAGGTGCGTGCGGGGGCGCGGGCGGGATGCTGCGGCGGCGCGCGCGCGCCGGACACGCGATGGCGCAGCTCTCTAACACACACGCACACTCCCTCTCTCCCTCCCTCCCTCCCTCCCTCCCTCCCTCCCTCCTTCCCTCCCCCCTTGCAGCACGCTGTACTGCTTCGAGGACGAGACGTGCGCGCAGCTCATCGGTTGGGTGCTCATCACCCCTGACTCCACCGTCTACCCCACGTCGCTGGCGCCGTACTCCTTCCAGGTGGTGACGCCGTACCTCGTGGCGCACCTGGACAGCGAGACGGAGCAGGACACGGTCAAGTGGATCCGCTCGCTGCAGAAGGCGGCGAAGAACTCGCCCGCCGACCACCTGCCTGACAAAATCCTGCGCGCCGGCCGCAAGATCGCGCTGGAGGAGAACCTGTACGATGTCGTCTTCAATGAGAAGAAGCCGCTGGGCATGAAGCTCAAGCCCAAGTCCAAGCGCTGGGCCATCGTGACGCAGGCCAAGCCCGATTCCGGCATCGCCGTGGGCTCAGTGCTGGCCGCGGTGAACGAGCAGCAGGTGCACACCACGGGCTACCACCAGGTGGTCACCGTGCTCAAGCAGTGGGCGCCGCCGCTCAAGCTCACCTTCCGCGCGCCCCCCAAGGGCGGCGGCTTCCTCCAGGAGCGCACGCCCACCTCCAAGAAGTGGAAGATGCGCTACCTCGAGCTGGGCAGGTGAGCACGCGGAAGTCCTTGCTTGTTTTACTCAGCCGCCGTGTACTGACCACCCCCCCCCCCCCCTTTTTTTTTCCCTCCCTCTTCCTATCACAGCGGCACCCTGCAAGTGTACTCCACCGACGACGTGAAGGGCGTGTCCAAGAAGGCGAAAACGACCGAGCGCTACTCCATCGCCATCATGAAGGAGTTCCTCGACCTCGAGGGCGCGTGCATCCGCGTGCTGCCGCGCTCCGAGATCGGCAAGGACTGGTGCTTCGTGCTGGTGGGCGGCACGGGGCAGCTGGTGCTGCAGGCGGAGGACGAGCACGACATGCTCGACTGGTGCTCCATGCTGCACTACGCCAAGAGCATGGCAAACACCGGAGACTTCGTCATCGACGCGCTGGCGCACGCCGCGGAGAACGAGGACGAGGCGACGGCCAAGGCCGCGGAAGCGCAGGAGCGCGCGATCGCCATGATGGCGGGATCCGGCACGCAGAGCCTGTTCGAGGGCTACATGAACAAGTTCGCGCTCGGCATCAAGCACAAGCGCCGCATCCGCTCCTGGCGCAAGCGCTACTTCGTGCTGCAGGAGGAGGGCGAGTTCTTCCGACTGGCCTACTACGAGAACGCGGACCGCGCGCTGCTCAAGGGCACGGTGGACCTCAACCCGCAGATGGTCGTGGACGTGTCGGAGCTGAAGGAGAACGCGCTGCGCATCGCGGACCACACGACGGAGATGGTGTGCCAGGCGCCGGACGAGGCGACGCGGACGCAGTGGATGGCGGCCATTCGTCAGTGCGTGGACAAACTCAAAGGCCAGGCGGCCACGGGCAAGACCGCGAAGCCGCTGCGGGGCAAGGCGACCAAGCGCGGCAGCTGCTTCACCTTCGCACGCGACGACGGCGGGGGGGGCAACCCTATGCTGTCGGGGGCGTTGGCTTCGGGCGGCGTGGGCGGAGGCGCGGCAGAAACATAGGGTAGGTGGGGCGCGTGCCCGGAATCTTATAAGTGTGAAAGTGTGCTGGGCGACGGCTTCCTGTCGTGCACAGAGTCATGTGTCCGAGACCTAAGATTAGCGCCGGCCACGAGTCACACGACGACGATAGTACTGTACTCAGATTAGCAAATCCTTTTGTAAAATATAAAACAATGTGTTCTCATACACTCTCCTAACTCCTAACTCCTAATGCATTTTTATTTTGTTGTTGTTGATGAACGCCCCCGGTAACCCTTCCCTGCTCCATCGCTGCTCGCCCCACGCACACGAAGAGAGTGGCAATCTTCGTCGTTCAGCGTTCAGGAGATGTTCGTGCGACGGCAACCACAACCGCCACGATCAGGAGCACGCGCGACACGTACCTGGCGTCATCTGTGGCATGCGCGCCATCGTTCACGGCAGCGACAGCGGTGCAGAAGTTATTGTACTCCCGCGGTGCGATGGATCGCCCAGCCACATCTGCTCTCACCAGCGCACCAAAGGCCGCTAGCCAGGCACGGCTCCGTTGGCAGGGGAACGTGGCAGTACTCGAAAGAGCGCGGCACACTGCAAACGTCCGCTGCGCCGCAAGTTTAAGGCGCCCCCATGCGCCAATTTTGGAGTACTCCCACGTTCCCCTGAGCGCTCTTTCGGCGGATGCTAGTTCATCGGTGAGAGGAGAGGGCACACCAGTAGCCTGCGGGCCTGCAGGGCCTCCAGCATCCCCCGTGCACGCACCAGCAGCGCGCAGTCGTGCAGAGCATTCCACGTGTCCCCGGCTGGTCGCAATTGCCCATGGCAGTACCGCGCCAGCTCGAATGTTGGCCCCAGCATCGATAAGCTGCTGCACGACCAGGTCGTGCCCGTGGTAGGCAGCAACCCCCAGCGCAGTGAGGCCGCCACGCCTGGGGCCAAGGATCGAGCGGAACGATCGGTTGGTTGCATCAACTCGGGCACCCGCGGCAACGAGGGCAGCCACCACTGCCGTGTGCCCGCTGCACGCTGCATGATGCAGAGCAGTCTCGCCCGTACAGTCGCTCATGTTCACGTCGGCACCTGCTTGCACGAGAGCGGAAACAACGTGGTGGTGTCCGAAAGTAGCTGCGCTGTGCAGGGGTACTAATTCTAACCGCAGTGCGGCAGTAGGCGCGCCTGCGGCAGCCAGCTGTGCAATGAGGTGGTGGTGACCGTTAATTGCAGCTGCGCGCATACAAGAGAAGCCCTGCTCCCCTCTGAGCGATGCACCACCAGCAATCAGGGTCGCGAGCACGTCGCCTTGGCCGCAACAGGAAGCATCGGTCGCTGGCCATCGCCCGGAGATGGGACTCTGCCTGTTCACGTCAGCGCCAGCTGCCACGAGCAGCTTGATCATGCGCAGATCAGCAGCTGA
>Ga0308018_10001221_pt1 | contig 12133 bp, 4 predicted proteins | sample Neamet282_FD_203130 | JGI IMG/M metagenome (GOLD analysis project Ga0308018, IMG submission 203130) | Marine microbial communities from water near the shore, Antarctic Ocean - #282 | ecosystem: Environmental > Aquatic > Marine > Unclassified | place: Southern Ocean | collected 2014-10-01
GTTAGCGCTCGCGAGCTCATTCTTTCTGCGTGGCTGGCCGAGGTGCCGAGGTGGGATGGCCGATTTGCCTTGCTTTGGGCAGTGGCCTGTGCGCCTGCGATGCTGCGCGGCTCCCGGCGGAGGCGTGGTTGCGGCGCTTCCACCCATCGGGGCTGCTGTTGAGGTGGTGGGCTTCGACAAGCCGTCACTCAGGCTGCGCGTGCTGCAGGCTGCAGCTGCCGTCACGTCAGCGGCGGCGGCGGCGGCGGCGGCTGATCTGGAGTTCTTCGCTTTGCCGACTGCGCCATCCGCAGCGGGGATGCTGAGCGCGTTGCTGGCGCTCCATCTGCCGGGGGCGTTTGAGGTGCGGGCGACCGTGTCAGCCGTGAGCGATGGCGCGCTGCAGTCAGCTCGCGAGCCGCGCCTGCCCGCACCGCGAGTGCCGCCGCACGGCATCGGCACGCAGCTAACGATGCGCTGCGACGGCGAGTGCAACCGCGGGGAAGTTGTGGCGGTCGATCCGCTGCGGCGCGAGCCGTACTGCGTGCGCTATGCCGAGACGGACGACCTGAACCGCGAGAGCCCGGAGTGGCTCGCCATCGAGAGGCGGGGGGCGGGGGGCGATAGGAGCACGGCAGCAGCACGCGCCGCGGAGGGGATGGCGGCGGATCGCGGCGATCACGGCGACGACGAGGAGGGAGAGGAAGAGGAAGACGAGGAGGAGCATGCGGCGCGGCGCGGGGGCGCGGAGGCGCCGCGCTGGCAGTGGCGGCAGGGCAGCGAGCCCCCCGACAGCTGCACAATCGAGCACACGGCGCTACCCGCGGGGCCGGTCCAGATCGTCGAGCTCGTTGTCTTATTCACGGTGCACACGGAGCTCGTGCCTGGCGTCACGTGCCTGCCGCCGCGCTTCCGCAGCCAGTTTGTCACGGTGTTCTCAAACCTGCGCAGCGCTGCGCACCGACAGCAGCAGCAGCAGCAGCAGCAGCAGCAGCAGCAGCAGCAGCAGCAGCAGCAGCAGCAGCAGCAGCAGCTCGATCACGACGAGCAGCCGCGCAGTCTGGCGCATGTCTTTGCCCGCATCCGGCCCGTGCCGCGGCGGCGCGAGGAAGGCTTCGTGCCCGGACCGGGCAAGCGGCCGCCAGCGGCAATTGCTCTGCACCGCGACGGCGGCGGCGGTGGCGGAGGCGGCATGGCGCTGCTACCGCAAGAGCTGCTGGCCTACGCAGGTGGGTGGCTCCGCGCGCGCGACCACTTGGCCATCAGCGCGTGCTGCCGCCACATGCACCGCGCCATGGAGCGCGCCTGCGTGCCCGGGCTGCGGCTGGGCCTCTTCCCGCACCAGCTGGCCTCGCATCGTTGGATGCAGTGGCGCGAGCGCGGCTCGCCGGGCAGGGGCATGTGCGTGATGGGCGGCGCCTGGCTGGGCGCGCTGCAGCCAGGCGGACCGGCGGAGGCACTGGGCGAGTCGGCGACCATTTGCCAAGACCAGACGGAGCGTGTGTGCCGCGTGCTGCTGGTGTCGGCGTGCACGCCACCGAAGGCGGTGACGGTGGATTTGCTGACTCTGGAGGTGCTGAGTGGTCGTACCGCGGACGCCGGACACTTCACCAGCGGCGGCGACGGCCGTCTCGGCACAGCACCGCGCTTCGTGCGTGGCGGCTTGCTGTGCGATGAGCCGGGGCTGGGTAAAACAATCACGGTGGTGGCGGCCCTGCTGGCCACGGCGGGGCTCCAGCCCCGGCGGGCCGTGTGGCTGGCCGCGGATGCCGCTGCACGGCGCGACGCGCTGGCCGACCGCGCGTGGGCGTCGCTGGACCCTACCGACCGGCGCAAGGAGCTGCTCGGCGTGATGACGGCGCTCCGCAGCAGCTGCGCAGAGTGGCAGTACGCGCTGTTCGAGAACCCCGTGGATGCCGAGAAGCTGGGGCTGCACGACTACCACCGCACTGTGAAGAATCCTATGGACCTGGGCACAGTGCGCGCACGCGCCTCGGGAGGGGAGTACGCCCCTGTTCCAAGCGGGCGCGGGCTTGCTGCCTTCGCGCAGGACGTGGGGCTCACGTTTGAAAACGCGATGCTCTACAATGCTGCTCCCGATCACGCGGTGCACGCGGCAGCACGTTTCATGCGTGACCGTTTTCGAGACCTCATGGACAGGGGTGGTGGCGGTGCTGCTGGCACGGGGCTCCCGGGCCAGGGCGGGCGAGGGGCGCGCCGCAGCTCCACGTGCGACGGATTCCTGTCGCGGTTGGGCGACCGGCTGGAGCGCGCTGCACGGAGCGCCGCCGCCATCGGCGACGAGGCTGCTATCAGTGCACGCCGCCGCCGCGCCGCACTGCTGCCCTCCGCTGCCAACCTCATTGTGGTCCCCGGCCCGCTGCTGCAGCACTGGCGCGAGCAGCTGGAAATGCACGTGGACTGGCGCTTCGTGAAGTTTCTGCCCCCGTGCGTGGAGGCGGAGCGAGCGGCGGCCGGAGTGGCACCACAAGCTGCGGACTTTTGCGGGGGCACGTTCGGCAGCTGCGTCTACGTCGACGATACGAAGCAGATGGGCTGCAAGGACGCGCCTCCCGCCCCGCTCATGGCTCGCAAGCTCATTGTGCTGACCACGGTGGACCGTCTCAGCGCGGAGCAGCAACGGCAGTTCAAGCAGCGGAAAGGCGGGGGTGCGGGTGCGGGAAGCCCCAAGCCCAAGCGCAAGCGCAAGCGCGCAAAGGCGGCGGCGGCGGTGGCGCAGGAGGACGCGTGGGGCGAGGAGGATTACGTCAGCCCCTTCAACCGCGTGGATTGGCTGCGTCTCGTGCTGGACGAGGCGCACCTGGGTGCGGGACTCACCTCGAACTTCAGCATGCTCCTGTCGGGGCTCGATTCTGAGCGAGTTTGGGCTATGACGGGCACCCCCGCAAAGGAGACGAGCTGCCAGGTCACGCTGCGGAACCTAGCTGGGCTGCTGCGCTTCTTGCGGCAGGACCCGTTCGGCTGCCCCGAGACCCGAGGTATTGGGACAGATGGAATGCTGATCACGAATGCTGGCAAGCGCGCGTGGCAGGAGCTCGTTGTCGAGCCATTCGTCCGCGGCAGGCTGGCCGCGGAACACCGGCTCGTGTGCCTGATGAAGGCCCTGATGGTGCGCGCCACCAAGGCCGACGTGCCGGAGATCCCCTTTCCGATCCGACGGCTGGTGCTGCTCGACATGAGCGAGGACGAGCAGCAGTACTACAACACACGCGTCTCGTTCGTGAAGGTGAACCTCGTGGTGAGCGTCAAGCCCGACGGGCGCGTGCAGACAGAGAGTCTGCTCCACCCCAAGAACATGAAGCCTGCGCGCCACCATGTCAACATGCTGCGGCTCATGTGCTGCGGTGGCGGCTCGCAGCAGGCCTCTATCACGCAAAAGTACCGGGGCGAGGCGAGGGAGGTGATGGTGAACGCACCTTGCGACCAGCGCGCGTGTCTTGGCCGCAGTCGCGGCGGGCAGCATAGTGTTGACTGCCCATTGTGCTGGGAGGAGGGGCGAGATGCTAACGGCACCTACCGCCGCCGCACTATGATTGGGTACGGCGCTACCCAAGACCAGGCGGATCGCCTTGACCGGTTTATTGGTCGCTGCATCACAGGAAAGCAGACACGCTGCGGGCGCTGCGAGATGCCGCTGCTGCTACTGCTGGTCACGCCGTGCGCGCACATGTTCTGCCCGGATTGTATGCGATGGGGCTTGGAGAATACGTTCACCGCCCGCGTGCACAAAGGCGACCCTGCCAAGACGGCTTGGCACGGGAAGTGCTTGGAGCCATCGTGCGACATGTGCTTCACATTTGACGAGCTGCAGCTGCTGCAGGTAAGCCGCTCGCACGCTCGGCGAGCAACCGCCGCCGCCCGCCTATGTAGCTCATGGTGTAGCTGACCCCCCTGGCCGTTCTAACCCATTGCCCTGCCGTTCGGTGCAGCCCGGCATCGAAATCAACTGGGCAGAGACGCAGCTGGAAAAAAGTGCCGAGAGCGCCTACCGGCAGCAGGCGCGAGCGCTCCAGTCGGGAGCGGCGCCCGGATCTTTGTCATCAACAGCAGGAGCCGCCGCCGTAGCAGCCCCCCCTCCGCGATCTATTTGGGACGCTGGTGCTGAGGTTATGGCAGTCACGAGCCCCGCAACATCCAGTCTGAGAGAGCCTGTGCAGTCACAGTATGAATTCCAGGGCGGCGTGAAGTCCGCCTACATCTGCAACCAAATCCGGGCACTGCGCCAGCAGCGAAAAGAGAGCAAGACGCCGAATTCGCCAAGTTTTCGCCGTGGTATGAGAGCCAGTGCGGTATTCTCGCCTGCGCGTGTCGGCGATGGGACTTCTGCAGAGCACGCACCGCTCATCACAGGGCCAGCGCCGATCAAGGTGATCATTTTCAGCCAATTTCGGCAAGCGTTAAATCTCGTGGGCCACGACCTCATCATGCAGTTCGGCCAAGACGCGGTGTCGGAGTTTTTTGGGCTGTACCGCACGACCGAGCTCAGAAAATTTCGCACGGACGAGCTGGAGACGTGGGTGTGCCCCAAATGCACGTACGAAAACGCTATTGTGGAGAAATCGTGTCAGCGCTCCATGCTGGAGCTGCGCCTCACACAGCAGGCCGCTGCTCAGCAGAGCACTGCCGCTGGTGGCTCAGCAGCAGCGGTGGCGGCAGCAGTCGCGGGCGCAGGGCCGGTGGCAAGCCAGGCGGCCGCTGCCGGCAGCGCAGCCACCGCCCAACCGGCTGCTGCTGCTGCTGCTGCTGCTGCTGCTGCTGCTGCCACACCGCGCGTGATGAAGGTGCGCGCCGATGATGTGGCGGGGCATTTCCTGGGCAAGCGCTATCGGCTTGGCGAGGAGGTACGGCTGGTTGCAGGTCCCCACACAGGCCGCTCTGCCATCGTGCGCAACAGCTTCAAATGCGCCCGAAACCGCCAGCAGGCTCAACTGCGAAAGCGCAGCGTGGACTGCTTCGCCATGCTGCTGTCGAATGAGGGTGCCGTTGGCTTGGACTTGTCCTTCGTCACGCACATCTTCCTCCTCGACAAGATATGGAACCCGTCGCTAGAGAAGCAGGTGATCGCCCGTGCGCATCGTATGGGTGCCACACAGCCTGCTGTGATCGACCAGTGCGTGATGCGGAACTCTGTGGAGCATCTGATGCACGAGTTTCGGGATGGTACGCAGGACAATAACGCCGTTGCAGCTGATGCAAAAGACAAAGCCAAGGCAGGCAAGGCGAAAGGCAAAGGGAAGGCAAGCTCTTCAAAGCAATTCCAGCCGCCGATGCTGCGAGGCAAATCGAGCCCGACCAAGAGCTCGACAAGTGCCGCGTCCAATGCCGAGGAGTCCAGCATCGACGAAAAGAAAGTCCATTACCTGCTGCAGAACGCTCGCATGATTCGCACGCAGAGTGCGGAAGCGGCGGGCGGGAGCGAGCTGGAATCGGGGGACCGGCGCGTGCGGTTCGCTGCAGCGAGCCCCGCGACAAGATTGTACGTACCGGATCACCACGCGCTCGACTACGACGACGACGATGACGACAAATGACAGATATTGCACAGCTGTGAGCTGTGAGCTGTGAGCTGTGAGCTGTGAGCTGTGAGCGTGTGATGTGCGATGAGTGTGAGTGTGAGTGTGAGATGTCCGATAATCTTATTACGACCACCTTATGACTAATCTTAGAGATCCTGCACGCTCAGTTTAATCGTCATCATCTCCGTACAAACCACCCTCAACCAAGCCGTATTTCTTGTGCAAACACGCAAACAGCACCACTTCCTGCCCTGCCCAGTCCGCCAGGATTGTGTCCACCTCGTGTAATTTGGTGGGGTTGTGCACAGCGTAGAATTCGAGAAGCTGCTGCCGCGTGTCGCAGTGTGTTGGCACGGGGCTACCCCATGGACTCACCCCTCCGGTACCCTCTCTGTGATCCATTTCTTCGAAGTCAAGCTCCACCAGCTCCGTCGCCGCTGAGTCAGGGGACATGCTTTCTGCGGCGCCCTCCTCCTCTGCAGGGGCGCATTTGCTAGGCGGCGGCACTGGTGGGGTTGCCGCCGCAGCTACCTGCTGCCAGCCCTCAGCCTCGTGCTCTTCACCCTCCTTTTGCAGTGGCCGTGGGCTCGCTGGCAGCGGTTTGGCGCTTGCGCTGCTGCCATTGTACAGCTCTCGCAGCTCGCGCTGCCAGCGCCCCGCACCGCCGGAGTTCGCCGCAGCGCCAGAATCCAGCCATTCAACCGCTGCGTCGCGCAGCCGAGTCGCCACTGCGCAGTGCGCCGCAAACCGCTGCGCAGTGGGGCTCAGCCACACCTCAGGCAGCCGCTTCTCCAGCGCCACCTGACCCCGCCCGCTCAGCCGCCGTCGCCGCTGCTGCCCCTCCTCCAGCTGCCCCGCCCCCCCGTCCTGCGGCGCCCAGCCCGCCTGGATCAGTGCGTGCAGCGCGCGGCACCAGCGCGACAGATGAGCGGCCAGTTTCGAACAAGAGCGTGCCACGGCCGCCGGCGCCAGCTCGGGTGCCGTCGCCACCTCCGCCAGCAGTGCCCGCAGCCAGTCACCTCCGCCGGCCACGCGCTGCACAGCGGCTGGCGTGTCCAGGTGCTGGAAGCGAGGCGAGCCAAGGAGCGCGCGCAGGGCATCCCATGAGACGAGCGGCGTCGGCACCGATTTAGCCGACGTCTGCCGTGCAGCGGGGGGGCGCTTTGCAGCTGGGGGCCGCTTTGCGAGCCCCGAGGCTAGAGCGACCGCGGACAGGAGGCGGTGCAGCAGCCGCGGCGGCAGCGCGCCGGAGCGCAGTGCCATGCAGAGCGCAGGCGGCAGCCGGCTGCCGCCATTCGCGTCAGAGTGGAGCTGCGACAGCGCAGCCGCAACCGTGGCGGCGTCCGCGTTTGCGGAAGCGCCCGTCGCCACGGCCTCCGCCTCGGCGGATGCGGCGCGCAGAGCGCGACGCGCCTCTGCCAGCCGCGGCGCCCAGAGGAGCGCGGAGGAGCATTCGGCAGACCACGACCGCGACAGCAGTGCCAGGCGCGCCGTCGGCAGCGCGCCCAGGAAAGGCGAGACCAGTGCAACCTGGATTGTGCGCAGCCCCGCCGTGCCCAGCAGTAGTGTGTTGCCGTCCGTCTTCGCGCTCAGCTTGGTGGCCTGCGCATGGAGCTTTTGCAGCTCCCCCAGCAGAGCACGCCCTACACCGCACTCCTCAATCGCGACCTGGTCGGCCCGCCGTCTCCGCCATAGCAATTGCTGCATGCTGCGCAGCAAAACTCGATTTCAGCAGTTGTGTCCCGTTTTGTCACAGAGGCTGCGTGTGCTGCGTCGTTCGAACGCCCTCGCCGCTCAATGTTGAGCGCATCGCCGTGATTTGCAGCGCATCTGCCTTTACGATGTGGAAGGTGCCGCCAAAGGCGATCTACGAGCCGCCCGCGATCTCGCCGTCTAAGAGGAAGCCGGCCGCACCCCCACCCCGCGCGGTGATGCCAGTGCAATCGCGCAAGCCCATGTCGCTGGCCGTCCGCGTTCCGGGCGAGTTCTTGCCTCTGGTGTTTCGCTTCCCTGCAGTGCCGGACGGCGTCACGGTGGGGTGGCTACTCAGCGAGGTCTATCGGAAGGGCGCCGATGTGGACATTGCGGGGCTACGGCGTTTGCCGCGCAGTGCTGCCGCAGATGCTCCAACACATCGCGCCCCAGCTGCCTTAGCTGCCGCGAACCCCGCGCCGGACGCGTCTACCATCGCTGCACCAACAGCAGCAGCTGCTGCTGCTGCTGCTGCTGCTGCTGCTGCTGCTGCTGCTGCTGCTGCTGCTGCTGCTGCTGCTGCTGCTGCTGCTGCTGCTGCTGCTGCTGCTGCTGCTGCTGCTGCTGCACCAGCAGCAACCGCTCCTGCTTCTGCTGCCGCTGCTACCTCCGAGGATGGCGGCCACACGGAACGCAGTGGCTCTCTGGAGGGGGAGAGCGAATTCGAGGCAGCGTTCGACGCTGGGTTCCAGATAGACGGCGACGAGAACACTACCGATGGCGGCAGTGACGGTGCCGACGGCGGTGCCAGTGGCGACGGCGGCGACAGCAGCGGGAAGCGCGATGACCCCACATTGGACACGACGGTTGCTACCACTGCCACTGCCGCAACCGCCACAACCGCAAGCAGCAGCAGCAGCAGCAGTAGCAGCAGCAGCAGCAGCAGCAGCGGCGGCGGCGGCGGTGGCAACACGGTGGCTGCACCGCTGATCGACCTGCCTCTGCTCGACCTGGGAGCGGAGGTGCGCGACGTCCTAGAGGACGGTGACGTGGTGGAGGCGGTCGTGCTCGGGCTGCCAGGTTCGCCGCCTCCGTCATCGCTGTCCCCGCGGGGAGGTGCGTCTCCGAGCAGAGGCGGCAGCAGTGGCGAGGACGGGACGGCTGAGGGGGTGCGGGCGGGAGGAGCGGCGGTGGCGGCGGCGGCGGAGGCGGAGGCGGAGGCGGAGGCGGAGGCAGGAGTGGGTGTTGATGGTGGCCAGCGCCCGAGCACGCCGCCCCCCGCGTTGAAGAAGGCGGGCCTCGGCCTGCGCGAACGCGCCGCCTCTGCTGTTTTTCGCGCAAACCAGATGGTAAACGCCATGGCTGCGGCTGAGGTGCGCGGGCGCGCGGCCTCAGTGGCGGCGAAGCCAAAGGGCGCGTCGCTCAAGTGGGAGGCGCCGCCGCCGCCGCCGCCGGAAGACATGACAATAGACTCGCCCAATACGCTGGAGGACCGCAAGCACATCGCGAGCATTGAGGTCTTTGACATGAGTGACGACAGCAGTGGCAGTGGCTCGGAAGACGAATTTTGATGAATAAAAGATAAAAGCCTCTCTCTGAGCTCTCTGATTCTGATTCTCCAGCTTGGACATGGAAAATGTTGACAAATTGTATCAGGAAGAACTCACACGTCACACTCACACTCACACCATCACGTGAATAGCACTGTCATCATCGCCCGAGAAGTCGGCCGACGCATCGCTGTCGAACTCGTTGCCCACAGCTCCGTCGTCCGACGAGTCTAGCACACCAGCGTCGCGCACCCCAAGCCCCTCCTCTACCTCATCATGGCTCGCAGCGTGGAACTCTGACAACGTCTGGGTGCCGCCAATCTGCTGGAGCATCGCGGGCTTGCGCTGCGCGTAATCCATCTTGGACTTGTGCTTGGCATCATACGGTGCCCTGCAGAGACCGCGCGGCGAAGGCGGTGGCAGCACAGCAGTGTCAGGAACAGGCAAAGCGCGAGGCTACGCAGACGCAGGGCGATAGCGCACTCACCAGTTGACAAAGTACAGCTTTGACACCTCACTGCCCGTGGCCTCGTCCACTTTGCGATCGTCAAACAGCGCGAAGCGGCAGTCGCCAAGTGGCAGGCAGAAGCAGAATTCGGCGCAGCCATCGGTTTCGGAACCCACCTGGTCCACCAGCACTGAGTTTGGTATCGACAAGCTGCGCAGTGGGACATTTGATGGTGAGCAAACGAAGTTGGCTGGCCACAGGCGAGCAGCAGACAGCGAGCAGCAAGCTGTAGCGGTACTCACCTATCCAAGCAGAAGCTCACCCAGCGAGCGCGCCCCGAGCGCACCAACTCGACGGCAGCCGTGCACTTCGACAATACCAGCGGCGCTCGCACCACGCCCGGAGGCGCAGACGGTGGCAAAGGTGGTGGCGCCTTCGGCGGCGGCGGCACATTCGGCAGCGGGGGTTTCGTCGAAGGGCGCCGGGTTGGCACGAGGCCGGCTGCAACCCATTCCCGCTGCAGGGTCTCTGCACGGTGGCGCACCGCGCTGTCGGCGTGCTCGCACAGCTGCGCCACGGTGGCCGCCAGACCTGAGTCGCGCAACGCCACCGCCGTCCAACACTCGCGCGCCTGCTCAATGTGATCGAATTTGCGCTCTGCACGGCGAATGTCGGGCGCCATCCCGCTGCCTGGTTCGGGCATTGAATACTGCTTCAGCGGCCCACACAGGAGCTCCAGTCGTCCGGTATCGTCCTGTTGCTGCTGCTGCTGCTGCTGCTGCTGCTGCTGCTGCTGCGACGGCGCCGCCTTGGATGGCGATAAGCGAAGCTGGTCCATAACGTCTCCATAACTAAAGGCCGCTTGGTCCTCGGCGTGCACGCTGCTAGCGCGGTTCGCCGCCAGTGCCGCATTTGCCGCCGTTGCCTGGGTGGCAAAGCCCGCCCCTGAAGAGCTGCCGCCGCCGAAAAGCTTCGCGATGCCACGGGCCGGCGGCGCACTGGATGGCAGCGGCGGGGCCGGCGGCGGGGCCGGGTTCGAAGATAAGAAATCATCGAGCTTCGAAGCGCGGCGCGACGCCTTGGAGCGGCTGGGGGCTGCGCTCGTGCCGCCATCTGCAGATGTCGCCGAGGAGCTGGCGTCTGAGTCATAGACATCTGCAGGCTGTGCCGCACCTGCCGCGAAGAGGGCAGCGGATTCCTCATCCTCCTCAGAGGAATCGTACAAGTCGATCTCGTCCTCCGCCGGGGCGTTCGCAGACACTGCACCGGGGATGAGCGCGGGGGTGGACGTGCTCGCACGGATCCAATCGTTGTCATTCTTCAGGTGCGCCGTCGGGGCACCACGGTTGATGTTGAGTTTCGCAAGGTAGGCAGCCTTGCGCTTCTTCTTAGCCACTTCGTCTGGATCAGGCTGCGCCGCGTGCGCCTCAGCGTTATGAATAGCCTGGCCGAACAGCGCTTCGGCTTCCGCCTTGGCGCGCGCCTCAGCGTCTGCCTTTGACGTCGCCGCCTGCGCCTCCGCCTGCGCAAAGAGCTCTGCCGCCTCTTGCTCCGCAATGCGCTGCGCCTCCTGCACCTCCGCCTCGGCCAGCGCTGCCTGTTCCGCTTCGTGCCTTGCCTTCAGTTCATCGGCGCGCCGCTTCGCATCCGCAGCAGCCCGTGCCTCATATGCAAGCATCGCCTCCGCGGCTTCAGTCTGTGCCGCTGCCTCAGCAGCTGCCTCCTCCGCCTGCTGCTCCGCTGCGGCGGCCTCCGCCTCCTCCGCTTCGAATGCTGCCTCCGACGCGGCCAGCGCAAGCGCCCTGCGCGCATTCTCCTCTTTTTCCTCCGCCTCGAATGCCGCTGCCTCTGCAGCGTACACCGCCTCATCCTCCACCTCGTCTTCTTCCTCGTCGCCGAGATCGCTCAGCGCTTCCGAAAAGTCGACGTCACCGTGGTCGAAACCGTCGCCCCCACCCCCCGCGTCACTCTCCGTCTCAGTTACCGTTTCCTCGGCAGACTCGCCTTCCTCATCGCTCGTGTCTTCCTGAAGGACACTCGCCTGCTGCAATTTCTGTTGCAGCTCCATGTCCAGCATCGCCTGCTGCAGTGGCGTGGGCGATGGCTGATTTTCAGCGTGGTGCAGTGCCGCCTCAGCCTCCTTCACCTCCACCTCCGCTGCCAGCGCATCCGCGTCCGCATCTGCCTCCGCCTTAGCCCCCGCTGCTGCCTTCGCAACGGCAGCCTCAGCCTCAGCAGCCAGGGCCGCCTCCAGCGCGGCGTGCGCCTTGTCCTCGGCCTCGGCGCTCTTGCGCCGCCGTGCCTGCTCCCTCTGTTCCATGTCCGCCTGCGCCTTCGCAATGGCGGCCTCCGCTTTGGCCTCCGCCGCTGCGACTCGCATCTCGGCGTCGGCAGCTCGTGCCTCGGCTTGCTCCTGTGCTTTGATCGCGGCCTCCCGAGCCTGCACCTCGGCATCAGCGCGCGCCTCTGCAGCCGCCTGAGCCTTTGCCGCAGCTCCCCGTGCCCGTGCCTCGGCCGCAGCCCGAGTTTCCGCCTCCGCCTTTGCCGTAGCCTCAGCCGCCGCTCTCTCCGCCTTTGCCGTAGCCTCAGCCACCGCTCTAGCAGACGCTTCGAAGGCAAGGCGCGCCTTTGCCTCCGCGGCCTCGGCTGCCGCCTGCTGCTTTGCCTCCGCATCGGCTTTAGCCGCCTTTGCCTCAGCGGCAGCAGCACGCCGCGCCGCTGCCTCTGCCGCCTCCGCAGAGGCACGCACTTGCGCCTGCGCTTCTGCCTCGCGCTGCTCCGCCTCTGCCTCGCGCTGCTCCGCCAGCACCTGCGCAAGCTCCTTCGCCTGCTCAATATGCTGTCGTGCGAGCTCACGCTCGCGCTCCACTGCCGCTTCCTTCTCCTGCGCCGCCTCGGCCTCTTCCTCCTCCTCCTCCTCCTCCTCC
>Ga0308018_10001228_pt1 | contig 12111 bp, 15 predicted proteins | sample Neamet282_FD_203130 | JGI IMG/M metagenome (GOLD analysis project Ga0308018, IMG submission 203130) | Marine microbial communities from water near the shore, Antarctic Ocean - #282 | ecosystem: Environmental > Aquatic > Marine > Unclassified | place: Southern Ocean | collected 2014-10-01
CCTATTTGTGTCATGGACATAGATGTTCTTCTCATGGGCGACTACGAAAGGATATTTGACTATCCTATTATGCGTGGACAATTCCTTGCAATGCCTGGCTGGTGGAGAGACACAAAGAAAGAAGGTTACTCTATCAACGGTGGATTCTTTAAGTACTATCCGAAGGACTGTAAGTATATCTACGATAAGTTTATGAAAGATATACACGGGTGGCAGAGACACTACATTGATAATGGGGTTACAAAAGGCCCTGTTAATGGAGAGCAGTACTTTGTCGAAGACGCAGTATTACAAAAATTAGAACTTATCACATTACCCAAAGAATGGTTTACTCGCTGGGTTGTAGACTCCGATATTGTAGGTAGGAGTATGACTACATGGCAAGTACAGATCACACGTAAGTATCGGGAGATAACAGGGAACGACTATATATTCCTTGGTGGTGAGTTTCATCCAGATATCAAATTCGTACACTTCACACACAGAAATAACAAGCCTCATGAATGGGAATACTATGAACAAATTCGTTTACGTTAGTCATGAGTTTCGTACTCTATATCAGAGTATGTACTTCAAGAATACTCAGAAGGTCTGGGATACTTCTTGGGCAGATGAAGACTTTAAAGAACAACTTGAATTTAAACTTCAAGAAGAACAACATATGCTTAGAAAATACACAAGGCCTCATACTGCATACCTTAATGATATAGAAGGTGAGACTGAGCTTGTATTCAACATGAGTATGAAACATTTTGGTGAGCCCCAGAAATATGAATGGACTGCTGATCTGACAGAGAAATTTACAGACCTTCTTATGGAAAAAGCGATATCTATTAGAGACAAGGGTAGAAAAATTCAAGTATTATATTCTGGAGGAATTGACAGTTCTGCAGCACTACTTGCTTTATATGAGGTTTGTCCTAAAGATCAGATTGAAGTTGTCATGGGAAGAACTGGCGAAGGTGGTGCTGGTTTTAGAGCTAAAGATCAGACTGATCCTGTAAAGCAAAATCCTTGGATGTTTGATAATATTGTAAAACATTTGGATCACACATTCACTGATGATTTAAATGGTTACTGTGATCCTAGCAAATATGTGTTTGTCACAGGCAATGAAGCAGATCGTTTATTCGGGTCTACTGGTTATACTCTAATGACTCAATACTCTAAACCAGATGGTGCTGATTACCAAGAACATTGGGGAAAGGCCCCAACTGATGAACTTGATGAAAATTGGCAATGGAACCAAAACAGGTGGTGGGGTATAACTAGGTACACATATCTTATGCAATCTTTTCGTATGATGGCAAACATTTCATGTGATAAGATTGATATGGACAACTACCAGCCCATGTTCTTTGATAGAAAGATGTTACAATTTGCTATCAATCTACATATCCAAAAGAAACATAAGTGGTACAACTGTGGAGCCTTAGCAGATGAGAAGAAATTTAGAGATGGAAAGATGTGGATACGTGACGCTATATTTGATATAACTAAAAATAGTTGGGTATCATATAACATGCATAAGACTATTTCATCTGCAACTGATCTTAATAAAAGGCAGTCTGTTCCTCTGCCATTGCGCTTGAAGGTGTTAGCAATAACAGAAGATGGTACAGTTGTTAATAGAAAAAATTTAATGGAATATGTCTGTAGGGAGTCTTTTACGATATGAAAAAATTCTGCTATGTAAGTAATGATTTCAAAAATGCTTGGAGAATATTTTTTGCCAATAAGAAGATGTTATGGGATACCTCTTGGGTAGACGAATCTGTTTTGAAGAGATTCTTTGAACTTTATAATAAAGAGAATTCTGATCTGAAGAAGTACTCTCGCCCAGCTAACTGGTATCTTAATGACCTAGAACAAAAGGATACTTATTTGTTTCCTATGGCACAATCACATTTTAACGGTGCTGGCCAGAAGTATGAATATACAGAGGGGTTGCCTTCTCTTAAAGATATCTTATTAGAGAGAGCCGCTGAGATAAGGGATCAAGGAAAACCTATTGAAATATTGTATTCTGGTGGGATAGATAGTTCAGCTGTAGTTCTTGCTTTTAATGAAGTATGTCCCAAAGATCAGCTGAAGATTTGGATGGCAGGAGATCATTGCATCACCAACAACAAAAATCTTTTTGATAAAGTTGTTAGTAATTTGGAATGGGAAATGACAACAAATCTAAATGGTTGTTGTGACCCTAGTAAAAATGTATTCACATCTGGTAATGAAGCAGATAGATTGTTTGGTGCTGATGGTTACACTCAAATGATGGGACACTCAAAACGAGATGAGAATAGTAAGAACGGATATAAGATACTAGGGCCAAATGAACCACCCACTACAGATCATCCAGACAACTGGCAGTGGAACCAAGACCGATGGTGGGGTATTACTAGTCACACATATCTAACACAGTCTTGGAGAATGTTACGTAATGTTGAATGTGATAAAATAGTTATGGATAATTTCCAGCCTTTGTTTTTTGATAAAAGAATATTACAGTATGCTATAAACATCCATATGGATGGAGAAATGAAGTGGTACAACTCTGGTCTATTGGCTGACCCTCAGAGATACAAAGAGGGTAAGATTTGGGTAAGAAATTTTGTTTATGAGATGTCGGGCGATAAAGAATATTCTTATAATATCGGTAAGACATTAACTACTGTATCAGATATAAACGAAATGTTTAAGTTACCACTGGCTCCAGACTTTAATGTTCTTGGTGTTATGGACGATGGTACTGTTGTAAATAGAAACAATATGATGGAATATATGACCAAAGAACACACATTGTTCTCTAATGCTATATAAATATAAATAGAACAAGAGGAGATTAATAATGGCTTTTACATTAACTACAACGTCTGTCGCAGTTAGAGATGACACAAGCACACCGTGGTTCCATGAAGTTGATAATGATGCAAGGACTGCCTTTTTAGCTTGGCGTGATACAAATTATATCGACACCAATAAAACTTCTGCATGGTCGGCTACTGAATCTGCTGATGAGACAACTCTTACTTCTGTACGACAATTTGTAGACAGGGATGGGATAAATGCATGGTTAGCGGAATCCAATGTAAAAACTCAGATGGCTGCTCGAAAAGTGTATGAAGATGCAAACGGAATTACTAGAACAGGCACAAGGATGCTTTTAGGCAGTTACCTTGCTTTCTCTGGTTAGTTTATTCAACAAATGATTCTATACCTTGTTCTTTATTATACTGAGACAGCAATTCTCTTCGTGCCACAATCACTGGGTCTTCTAGATAATCAATGTTGGCTGACTTGTCTTTAAACAGAGTACGAGACGTTTTTGACAATCCATCCTTAGACATCATCGTATTGGTTGTAATCATTTTGCCAGTATCTCTATATGTTTCCATAATATGTGCTTTGTGATCTTCTGATTGCTCTGACCATTCTACATCAACACTTGGTCTAGTCTGGATCAGTATAGTCATATAACCTTTTACTTGAGCGTCAGTCATTTTCATTCGTTCAAATTTCTGTATAGCATCTGGTTCATCGTGACGCAGAAGGCCTCGCTCCTCTCGTATTCTAATAGAGTTAGCAATAGAAACTCTGTTCAATACTTCAACAACATCAATATCAATTTTCCAAGGGACATGCTTGTGGTAGTGAGTGAGCAATTCTTCTAGTCCATTCCAACCAATCCAACGGTGAACCATTCTAAATTCCCAGTGAGGATTACATTTGGATTTTGCTTCCCAATCTATTAGTCCAGTAAGATTTCCCTGCTCATCTACAAAAATATTCTGTCGCCACAAGTCTCCATGAATTATACACCGTTCTTCACCCAAGGGCCCTTTTAGTTCTGCTAAGTCAAACAAAGCATCTTCTATATATTCGTCTTTAGTTGCCATCGGCATTAAAGACTTTATTACAGAGTGCATTTGGTGTGGACGGATACCTTTGACTCTGAGCTTGGTACTGTGTAATTCTCCCAACAAATTTCCAAGTTGCTCGTTGAATTTACGACTAGGCATTATAGGCCCACCCTTACCATAAGTATGAGCGAGCTGTTCGCCTGGCACGTGCTGGCCCTTTATCATTTGATCTAAAGTAACCATTCTTCTATCTCCTTGTAATTCGTAAATATTTCAGAATAATCTGGATAAGGTATTACTCCATCCTTATCTAATTCTTCATATGTAACAACAGTATGCTCAAGTCTGGACATAAGCATGTTTGTGAATTCTTCTCTTGCCTTGTATTTATGCATCTGCTCGATTGAACCTGTAAAGGAATGTGGTTCTGGGGTTGTTCTCCATTCATAATTATACGTACAAAATTCTCTTGGAGCAGGATATCCAGGCATACTACAAAACATGGCCGTTTGTTCAAAACAAAAATGAGATACTTTATCGTGTTGTTGAAACCAAATTAGAGTGAAATCTTTCAGTATTTTCTCAGCAATGTCAAGTCTCTTTTCTACAGGAAGCTTCCATTTCTTGGGGGTATTGGTTAATTGTAATGGCATACACTTAACAACATATGGTAGGGGGAAATTGTGGAGATGATTTAGACGCACACGCATTTCAATATCTGTTAACAAATCTTCATTAACATTCCAATTAATATCCACAGTCTTAGTTTTAAGCTCTGATTTTAGTTGGAGATTAACCATTTTGTTTCGGCCAAACCATTCATTACCATTTACTAGGTCTTTGTCTTTAGCAAACTGCTTAAGAAAATAGTAAGAACCAGAACGGGGAGTACAGACGATGCAATATTCACTCACTCAAACCACCCTTTAATCTCTTCAATATTTTCAAATTTCTTTTCATAGTCTATGCCCATCTTAATTGTTAACACAGTTTGCACAGTGTTGTCAACCTCTAATCCATACTGCTCTTGTAGATGAGCAAGAGTACTTAAAGGATCATCTAGAAAATTCTCAAACGCTACTAGAGCTCCTTCATTGTGAGTATAATAGAAATCCCAGAACTGTTCTAGCTTAGTCATAAACCTATCATATTCTTCTTTGGTAGCTATGAGACTATTATCTTTAATCTCTGGCCTCTCAGATGCGTAATGAATGTGGTTGACTTTTGTTCGTAAACGTGTTATATGACTCAAAAATTGTGATAGTACGTCTTTTCTATACAACCAGATACAGGGAAATCCACTAATCATTTCCCCGAAGTGTTGATCTTCTGGTAGGTAGTGGGGAAGGATTTTAAGAAGGTGTGGTTGTGTTGCCCAGTTCTGCTCATCTATATCTTTATAGTCATTCTTCTTTAGCCATGAGGCAGGGTCATATAGTCCGAAGGTGTTGCAAAGGAACCTACGGAAATACGTGCTACCACTCCTAGACGTTGCAATTAACCCTATTCTCATGTACCTATATATAACTATGAAAGTTATTGAATCTACATTCGAGGAAGTGTTTCCTGTCTGGCGTGACAGACTGTGGCCCAATAGGATTAGTGCAATTGAACCTATGAGTAGTCTGTGCTGGAGGCAACCAAAAGATATAATAAAGGACAGTTCGATATTCGATAAGTATGTCCCCAGTTTCTTTGCTTTGAAGATAGATGATGAAATTGTTGGAGTGAATAGTGGATTTAAAACAAGTGAGAAAGTTTATCGTTCTAGAGGATTGTGGGTAAGTGAACAACATAGAGGTAGGGGATTTGGCCAACTTCTTTTGTTACAAGCAATAGTTCAAGGTAAAAGCGAAGACTGTCATTGGATATGGAGTATGCCACGAAAAACCGCTTTGGGGTCTTACGAGAAGGTAGGATTCAAAAAAAGAGGTAAGTGGATAGACCAAAAGGTAGAATTTGGGCCCAATTGTCTGGCTACCCGCCAGATAATATATAAATAGAGGACAGGAGATAGTATATGGCCATTCCAACAAGTAAGACTACTTTCAAAGAATACTGCTTACGCTCATTGGGTGATGGTGTTATTGATATTAACATATCAGATGCCCAAGCGGATGATCGAATTGATGAAGCGATTCAGTATTTCTCTCAATATCACTATGAGGGAATTGAAAGGATGTACTTAAAACATCTTATCACACAAGCAGATGTAACTAGAGCTACATCTAACACAGCATCAACTGGAACCGATCCAGCAGATGACACTATTACTGCGAGTTGGTTAGAAGGTGGAAACTATATTCCTCTGCCAACTTCTGTCATTTCTGTCGTTCAAGTATTTCCTCTTACTGGTACTGGTACTGGGGCAAACATGTTTGATGCCCGTTATCAGTTACACCTAAACGAATTGTTTGATCTCTCATCTACATCTGTTATTCAGTATGAGATGATGAAGAACAACCTAGATTTCCTAGAACACATTCTCATTGGTGAAGCACCTATCAGATTTAACCAACATCAAAATCGTTTATATATTGATGCCGATTGGTCTACTGATTTTGTTGCTGGTCAAGACTACATTGTTATTGAGTGTTTCCGAAAACTAGACCCAGCAACATTTACAAATGTGTATGATGATGTTCTACTGAAACGATATGCGACTGCTCTTATTAAGAAACAATGGGGTGCAAACCTATCTAAGTTTAGTGGCGTTGCAATGCTAGGTGGTGTTACCATGAACGGTGAAACCATTTACTCCCAAGCGCTTGAGGAGATTACCAAGTTAGAGGAAACAATCTTCTTACACGAACCTCCAATACTTATGGCGGTAGGATAAAAAATGGCCGTAAATAAACACTTTCACACCAGTGGGCGGACTGCTGTTACGTCAGAACAGAATCTATATGCTAACCTTGTATCTGAAGCAATTCAAATCCACGGGCATGATGTGTATTATCTAGATCGTACTCTTGTTGCAGAAGACACTGTGTTTGGTGAAGATTCTCTATCTAAGTTTCAAACACAGGTTCCTATAGAAATGTATATGGAAGACAATCAATCTGGGTTTGCTGGCCAGCAAGAATTGATGAGCCAATTTGGTTTACAGAATTTGAGTGAGGCAACCTTTGTCGTAAGTAAGAATCGTTTTCAAGATAAGACTAAACAGATTACAATAGAGAGTGGAACAGACACTTCTTCATCTGGAGCAATTGAGATGGAGAGTGGAACGCTAACAACGCTAGACGGCGGGTTTCTTATTTCAGAGGCAGATGTTTCTGATTCCGACAGACCCCTAGAAGGCGATGCAATCTACCACCCTATCTTAAAGAAATTATTTGAGATCAACTTTGTGGATCATGACGATCCTTTCAATCAATTAGACAACAACCCTGTATATAAAATGCGTTGTCGTTTATATGAATACAGTTCAGAAGCACTGGATACTGGTATATCTGCAATTGATGCTATCGAAGATGCCTTGTCTACTGACACCCTTGGTTATCAAATTTCATTAGAACAAACTACTGCTCAGAATGAACCATTCAGATTAGAATTATTTGCTGATAATGGTTTGATTGCAGATGAGGATGGCGATAATATTATAGGTGAGGATGACTCAACTTCAGTTGGTGAGAGTATTCTTATGGAACACAATATCGATACTGGTCATGGAGGCTGGTTAATTTCAGAGGACTATATAATAGGAACAGGTGGTGTAAACACTAATAGTGTAGATAAGTCTGCACAAAATGAATTATTTGACGAATTGGATGATACGATCTTAGACTTCTCTGAGAAAAATCCATTCGGTGATGCTGGGAGTAGTTAATTATGTTAGGACAACAATTTTATCACGAAACAATTCGAAAAGTGGTTATCGCTTTTGGAAGCATGTTTAACGATATACATTTAGTACGAAAAGACAACGAAGGAAACATTGCACAGTCAATGAAGGTTCCCTTGGCTTATGGCCCAAGACAAAAGTTTCTGGTTAGGTTGCGAGAAGACGCAGACCTTACGAAACAAGTTGCTGTTACGTTGCCTCGTATTGGTTTTGAGATTAAGGGTCTGACTTATGATCCTGCTCGTAAACTAAACCGTGTACAACAGTTTAAGAAAGTTAAGAGTGGCGCTTCTAAGCAACTAGACACACAGTATATGCCTGTACCTTATAATATTGAATTTGATTTATATATCATGGCAAAGCAATCTGATGATGCTCTACAAATTGTAGAACAGATTTTACCTTACTTTCAACCAGACTATACGGTAACTATTAATGACAATACTGATATGGGAATCAAACGAGATGTGCCCGTAGTGTTGGGTGGTATTACGTATGAAGATACTTATCAAGGCGAGTTTGAGAGTAGACAGACTTTAATCTACTCTTTGCAAATGACTGCTAAGTTCTATCTCTACGGGCCAGTCACTTCCACTAAGGTTATCAAAACTGTTCAGGCAGATTCATTCGCTGACATGCCAGATAAGACACCTACTAGGGAACAAAGATATACGGTTAGTCCAAAACCTGCTACTGCTAATGCAGAAGATGATTTTGGTTTTAACGAATCTAGTTCATTCTTCCAAGATGCGAAGTCCTATGATCCAGAAAGTGGAACCGACAAGTAATGTCTTCTGATCCGATAGGTGAAGCTCTTGGTGTAGTCGAAGAGATTACTAAAGAAGTTGAGGTAATCGGCCCAACTTCTAGATATCCAGCGGAGCTTACAGATGGAAATGATGATGACATCGAAGCAGATTATGTTCATCAAAGAAAGATGTTTTATGCTTTGGTCGAGAAAGGGAGTGCCGCAATTGATGGAATACTCATGCTTGCTAAAGAAGGCGAACACCCCAGAGCGTACGAAGTAGCGGGACAACTGATAAAGAATGTTGCAGAAGTAACAGAGAAATTAGGCGATCTTCAAGAGAAAATGAAGAAACTAAAAGAGGTTCCAGGCAATGCGCCGAAGAACGTCACAAATGCCCTATTTGTAGGGTCAACTGCTGAATTGCAGAAAATGTTAAAAGGAAAGTGATAATTATGAGTTTTTTAAAACCAGCATGGTTCGAAAAGTTTCCAAGGACAATTGCTAAGTGCATAACTTGGAGAAGTTGGATGATGATTACCAATAGCGTTATAGGTTGGATCGTCACAGGAGATTGGCTAAAGGGTCTAGCAGTAGGTTTAATGGCACTAGTCATTAACAGTATTTTGTATATCCTACACGAAAGGCTCTGGAATCGTTGTGATTGGAAGAAAGTTTCTTCTGATACAGATGATATCCTATTATAAATAGATACAGATATAAAGGGAGACTCACATGAAAACCATTCGTTGGGTGCTAGCACACGAACCTATTGAATTATTTCTTAGGGCTGCAAAACATTTTAAAGCAACTATGGAAGAGAAGATGCCGGGCGCTATTAACTTGGAAATCTTAACTCTATCAGAATATGCCGAGAAGTACAAGCCTGGCGAGAAGATCACAAAACACGATCTTCTTCAATTGATGGAGGACGGTGAGATAGAAATGTCTCAGATGTATACTTCTACTCTTGGACGTACTCACGCAAAAGATATGTGGGCCCTAGATATGCCGTTCATCTTTAAAGATCACGATCACGCAAAAGAAGTGCTTGAGGGTGATATCGGTAAGTCTCTCCTTGCTGGACTTAATAAGAACAGTAATGTTCAAGGCCTTGCGTTTACCTACTCTGGTGGATTTCGAATGATCCCTGCTAATGTAGAACTACACAAGATTGAAGACTTTGAAGGTCAGAAGTTGCGTTGCAACAAATCTCCTATCGCAGAAGAAACTCTTAGTGCTGTTGGTGCTGTCCCTGTTCCTATGGAACTTGAGCAGATCAACGAAGGTGTACAGGGTGATATCATTGTTGGTGGTGAGTCTACTTATCCCCGTTTCTATGGTTTGAAACAGAATGAGTTCATGGACACAATCAACGATGCAGAACATTCATTGTTCCTTACTACAATTCTTGTTGCTAAGGATTTCTGGAACACTCTTGAAGACAATCTTAAAACTGAAATTGAAGATGCATCTTTTGATGCAGCTAGGGCAGAACGTGTCTGGTCTGTAGAAGACATTGACATCGTTAAGTCTAAATGTGAAAAAGATACCATTAAGGTAGTTACTATGTCTGATAAGGAACGTCTACGTTTCAAGAAGGCAACTGAGTATATGTATGAAAAATATGATGATATGTTTACGCCAGGGCTACTTCAAAGTATCAAATATGATGCATGAAGATTTTAAATCATCTTTTAACACAAACTGAAGCATGTAAAAAAGAACTTAAAAATTATAATCCTCTAGATTTTGATAATATAGATGATTATAAGAGCAACCATGTTGGCGAATTGTTTAATAATTTTATTTGGTCTTTGAGTAAAACTGTTGACAATGATTGTGCTATTGATCGTACAGGTGAACATAATTTTTTAAATGTAAAGTATTCTCCTATACCAGAAATTCCTAAAAATTGGGATCGTGATTTTGCAGACATCTGTGATGAAAGAGCTTTAGGTCTGTGGAGTTTAGGTAAACCACTACGGGTTTGGTGGTCTGGTGGAATAGATAGCACTACAGCTCTTACAGCATTAATCAATACTAAAAAATCAGAAGATGAACTTATTGTTTATATGGGCAAACCATGTATAGAAGAATTTCCCTCATATTACGAAAAAATTAAGAAGATGGGTATAACCATTGAATGGAATACTAAAGAAAATATGTTTAGTATGGATAAGTGGGATGGGTCTGCAATTAATATTACTGGTGAATGTGGTGATCCTATGTATGGTACTTTTGTAATAGAAAATCATATAGAGGAACTAGATGATCATTGGCACAAAACTTTTGATTATCAGGATGTAAATTTTGTATATAGAGATAGTCATTTGAGAAAAAGATTTATGGATTTTGCAGAGAAACATGTTTCTAAATGTCCTTTCGAAATTAAAACTCCTTTCGATTTTACGTGGTGGGTTGCATTTACAACTAAATGGCAATGGACAGAGTGTAGGTGGTATGGTTTTTTGGATGATCCTTCTAGGTGGTATAATATGATATCATTTTTTAATTATCCAGAATTCCAGTTGTGGAGTATGACAAAACATCATTTGAAACATAGAAATACGTATAAAACTTATAAATGGCCATCTAAAGAATACATATATAAATTTAATCCAGATGATGACTACTTAAATCATAAGACTAAAGAAAAAAGTCTACCTAAAACTATGGGCCCCGGCGGGTATAAACGTAATTTTATTTGTTGGGATGATGGCACATACTACCCTTTATTAGATACTGGAGAAACTACTGGTGTTATACCAACAGATATATCTATTTGGGAATTATTTAATAAATCTGAATGTGATAAATATAAGAAAATGGAGATAACTCATGTATGAATATAGATGTGTAATACTACGGGTAATTGATGGGGACACGGCTGATGTGGACATAGATATGGGTTTCGGTGTGTGGCTTCGTAAACAACGTATTCGTTTTTATGGTATCGATACTCCTGAGAGTCGTACAAGAGACTTAGAAGAAAAAAAATATGGTCTTATGGCGAAAGAAATAGTTAAGAAGTGGATACCAGAAGGTTCTACTCAAACACTCATTACTGAAAAAGATGACAAGGGCAAATACGGCCGTATTCTAGGAAAATTCAAGATTACTCATGAGGAAGAAGAAACAACTTTAAACGAGTGGATGATCAGACATCACTATGGTGTAGAATATTATGGTCAGGCTAAACAAGACATTGAAGAAGAACATCTAAGGAATAGGGAGCTGGTTAATCCTGATATGTCAAAGCTCTTTATTATGCACTAATGACTGATGATACAGTATATCTTGGAAACCCTAATCTCAAAAGGGTTAATGTTGCTCAAGAGTGGACAAAGGATCAGCTTGCTGAATTTGCCAAATGTATGGATGATCCTCAGTACTTTATAGAGAGCTATATTAAGATTGTTTCTCTAGATGAAGGTCTTATACCTTTTAAGATGTATGACTTTCAGAAAGATATGGTAGGGACGTTTCATAATAATCGTTTTACTATTTGTAAACTACCAAGACAGTCAGGCAAGTCTACTATTATTATTGCCTACCTTCTACACTATGTATTATTTAATGCTTCTGTGAATGTCGCTATACTTGCAAACAAAGCTGCAGTTGCTCGTGACTTACTATCACGTTTGCAGCTTGCT
>Ga0308018_10001229_pt1 | contig 12080 bp, 20 predicted proteins | sample Neamet282_FD_203130 | JGI IMG/M metagenome (GOLD analysis project Ga0308018, IMG submission 203130) | Marine microbial communities from water near the shore, Antarctic Ocean - #282 | ecosystem: Environmental > Aquatic > Marine > Unclassified | place: Southern Ocean | collected 2014-10-01
GTGGCGCCTAACTCAGGGTTGCCGGCAGCACGGTTAGCCTCGCCTTGCTCAAACGCTATGTCCTGAAGTGTAGTCTCAAGATCACCCCGAGCATTAAAGTCATAATTAAAAGGCAAGTAATTAGGGTCTTTTCTCAGTATTGCATCCGTCACAACGTTTCTACCGGCCGCGGCGCCAGCAGACTTTGGTGTGCCACCAACAGTATTAATAAGACCCTGGGCCGCTGCTTCCGAGGCAGTAAGTTTAGCCATTGCTTTCTCATTTGCAGCATTAGAATCAGTCTTTAGTATTGTTCTTTTGCCAACGTGATTAGGAGCGGAAACATACCCTTCCGCTTCTAACTGTTTATTTATTGCGCTCGCTTCACTGTAATTTATTCTCAGTTTGCGTTGCAAATAAGAAGCTGAATTTTTGTTGTCTGCCGCCATAATAGCTATCGCAGCGGAAACATTTTCCGGCCTAGAAAGTCCGTTCCTATCAAACTGCGTTGGTGCCGCATCCACTGCGGTGGTAGGTGCAACATCAAGTAGCTCTTCCGAGACAGTCTTTACACCAAGGGCCTCATCTAACGCTGCCTTTTCTGTGGTTGAAGCATCTACAACAGGAGATCCCGCGACCATTTCAGACGCCATTTTCTCATAATCTGTTTGTGTAGGAACCTTGACGCGATTAACAGTGTTGCCAAACTTATCAACCTCAGTACCCAATTCCTCTTGGGTCTTTCCTGCCACTTCCGCGGTAGTAGGTGGTTTTGCCTCACCCGTCTGTTTAACAGACGCTGCCATCTTTTTGGCCGTTGGAGTTTGGGTATCAAATGGTTGGGCCCCAGGAATGGGTCCGCGATCCACTGGAGCGTTCGGTTCAGGAGGTGCCCGTTGAGGAAGAATTAAGGATTCTTGATTAACGCCCGGTATGTTAAGAACATCATCTTGAGGTACAGTAGGTACCGTGGCAATGCCGCCCGGTGCGTTGCCACTAGCCGCTGCCGCAGTAGGCTGTCCACCCATAATTCTTCTAGCAGTGCCACCAAGGGCTTTGCCCAAACTCTCCGCAACGCTGGGAGCTACAGGGCCGCTGGGAGTTACAGGGCCAGTGCCAACATCCTCAATCGTAGCTGGCTGAGTAGTTGGTAGTGAAGCCAATGGCGCACTACCAACCAAAGACAATAAAGCAGTGTCAGCATCCCCAAAACCAACGAAACCACCGGGTGCTGCCCCGTCTTGCAATAAAGGATTCGTGTTTATTGCTGCCGCAGTTTGAGCAACAGTAGGCTCCGCTACAGTCTCAGCAATAATCTCGCCAACCATGCCGCCAATCTTGGTCTTGCCAAAAATACCCAGACCCAACGCGCCCAACGCCGCCGAAGGCAACGTGGTCTGCATCTTAGCCTTCTGAATAACACCCTCTAACTGACTAGGGTTAATTGCACCAAAATCACCAGCATCAGCACGGGCGCGGATCTTTTGCTCCACTAACCCTGAAACATCGCCAGCAGTCGCAGCACCAGCAACCGCCATGCCGAGATATGGATTAAGCGTACCAGCAGCAACCATAGGAGCTACGCCGCCCAAAACTTGCGCCGACTGAGCCATGAAAGCATCAGTGTTAAACTTGCCGTCAAAAATGGCGCCCTTAAAACCGTCCTCCATAATCTTGGAAGATAAAGCCTTCTTGGTTCGGTCATTTAAACCAGCAGTCGTATCCTCTATAATCGCGGCAACGCTGTCCTCTGCCTTCTGAGCTAACTGAGCAACAACGTTAGGGTCTCCAACCATCGTAGGCACATTACGCTGGATGTTAGCAGCATCCGCCAAACGTGGATCAATCGAGCCCTCACCGTAACCAGTAATCTCCGAACCCAAAGGCATGGCCTCGTTTAACCGAGCCATGTCCTGCGCCGCAACAGCCATTAACTTAGCCGTGTTTTCCGCACCAAGTTTACCCGCAAGTCCATACATCAAACGATTAGGGCGCCCTACCGTGTCATCCTCCCCAGCCCGAGCAATTCTTCCACGTTGGTTGGTAACAGGATCTATAGGCCCATAACCTTGTTCAAACGCTTCCCGATCACCCTGACCCTCAACAACAGAGCCGCGACCCCCAGGAATTGAACGGCCCGGAGCAGGAGATGGGGTAGGAACAACAGGGGAAAACGTGGGAGATGGTCCGCTAGGAACAACAGGGGAAGATGTAGTCTCCAACTGAGCGTTATCACCCAAAACATATTCGTTTAATAACTTCCCAAAACTAGTGTCACCCAAACCCGCCGAGGCATAGGAACTAGCATCAGCCCCGTCAAAAACAGTCTGCCGACCACCGTCCCCGCGCTGAGAACCTTGAGGGATCATATCCGCTAAAACACCCGCGTCCATGTCAAACGCAGCGGGGTCCGGAACCCGCCGAACAGGAGCCCTCCGCTGAGGAACATCACGGCTCATGTCTACAGGATTGCCAAAGCTACCAAAACCTGTGCCCATAGAAGGAGTTCCCCGAGGGGGATCCGCTAACATAGGATCACCACCGCCGGGGAAAGTATTAGGACTATAAGTACTAGGACGAGGGCCGACCTGATAAGGGCTCATAAACATCCCAGGATCACCAGTGTACAATGTATCGTAATCAAGATTAGCAGGGCGTAACTGTGGACGTACAATCTTCTTAGGTACAACAGGGGCAGGCTTGCCACCACCGCCGCCAGAACGTACCGAGGCACGGTCCTCAGCATTCTCAGCCATAATCTGGTTTACAACATTAGATCTAGACCACCGTGAACCAGCAACCGTAGCACTGCCGTCCCGAGACTTAACCGTCCCCTTCTTAGTAACACTGTAACCAGCAGCCTCTAAAGCCTGACGCTGCGAATTGTTAATGCTCTTAAAACTAGAGGCTGGGCGGTTCAAACTGTCCGTGCCGTCAAACGAACCCTTAATACGCTGCGCTATGGTTCCCGGTCCAGGAATGGGCTCACGACTAGGGCTTGGTCCACCGCCACCACCACCGCCAAACGGATTGCTAACACCAGATAAAGGGCCACCACGAAATTGTGGGCCACTCGCACCAGGACCACCACCGTCAAACATATCCTTCAAACCAGTGTACTTGGTTCCCGCAGTGTTCCGAGAGGTGGCAGCGCGGTCCCGATCACGCTGGGCAACCAATTCACTAACCCTAGACTGATCAGGGGTATTCCGGTCTAACTCAGCATTAATTTTGGTCTGCGTCTTCATCTCGTTCTTAGAACGACCCTTGCTGCCATCGCCGCCGCCGCCAGCCGTATCACCACCGCCATAAACAATCCGAGGTTTCAAAAAGTTCATCATGAATCAACTACCTTTGTTGGGGATCGAGGCAAGCCGTGATCCGCGGTGCGAACATATCCTGTCAATCTCAGGGAACTCACGCTTGAAAAATCCCCGGATATCCCTTGAAATATACAATACATCAGAAACACCCCCCTTGGCAATCATATCTATAACAACCAAACACTCACCGTAATCACGGGAAAATACATCCCAACCACTATACTCATTGGAAATGTACTCAGCATCCGTCAAAAATGCCCAACTCACAAAACCCATGTAACGATCACCGTCCCAATAATGACGCAACCGACCAGCTTCATGAGCCGGTAATAAACGCCAACCAATCGTCCGACTAGGAAACCCGCAGTACGGAGCCTCAGTACACCACAAATCTAACGCATTCATAAAACCCATTGAAATTATATACCGCATATTTTGAAGGCCAATCAAGAGTCATGAACCGGATACAACTTAAAGAGGAACCCGAATGGAAAAACACCGGAATGATTTTACCGGACCTACTATATGTGGCCGCTACGCCGAGCATAGCCCCAGTTTAGGGGGGTATGGGGTCGGCGTATCGCTCTCGATTCCCATGGCATCGCGCCAAGTTACCCCTAGACCGGAGCGACATAGCGTCTAGCTGCTAGTGCCATATGTAAATTTTTTTATCTATACGCACCGATATAGGCCGATTGTGTATTGACGTAGCGATTCGTTTGCTATCTAAATTTATTTAGACGCACCGAAAGGCGGTGAGTCGTTCAATCAGTAGATAGGAAACACAATGTTTTTTAAAACCACCGATCACTTCGCAAACGCGGCCGCTATTCGCGCAGAGTCAGCCGCCGCGCAGATCGCGCACAATGCGTGGAAAGCTGAAATGGCCGCATATTGGGCCGTGCAAGATGCGCAAATGGAAAGCATGCGGCAGACACTGGCGACTATCAAAGCAGAAATGGACCTTGAAGGGTTCTAGGACTGATATCTTCGGTACACTGGCGACAGTGTACCGCGACATATCAAACCGATATGAACCAGTAGATAGGAAACACAATGTCAAACCTAACAAAGACTCTAGAGATTGCCGCGACACTCGCACAAACGACACGCGGCCAGATAGCAGACCTTGAAGCGCAAGCTAAAGGTATCAAGGCGCAAGTCGCCAAGTTGGAAAAGGATGCTGTTGAGGCGGGTCTCTTGATAGTAACCAAAGCCCCTAGCGATGTAGAGCTTGCCCCTGCAAAAGACTCATATCGCGATATCGGTTTAACGACCAATCCTAAGCAAGGCGGTGAGCGCCCTGCGTACCTAACGGCTCTAGAATATCGCGGTGTTGGAAAGTTCTTCGATAAGAACTTTACACTACGAAATAAGACTACCAAAGTTTGGATCGATCTAGGCTAGGCGAGATATGACGTGCCCCTCTTGATTGAGGGGCATTCACATATCAATCCGATATGAAACCAGAAAGAGGAAACACAATGCGTATCAAGTTAGAATATATCGAAGTTCAAATGTTGCTTAGTGGTCTAGATGCAATGCATCTGCCTACGGCATCGCACGATGATATTAAAAAGAAACTGTATCGCCGGCTAGAGCGTATGGAAGCTGATTATACCGGATCCTATGCCGATACTGCTATCGGTAAGAAGATCGAAGCGGCCGTTGATAAGGTCGACTCATAATGACCTTGTATCAATCTTTATTGTTAGAAAGGTTGAGGCGCGACCTTGCCATAGAACATTGGCAAGGTAACGTTGATAAGAACGGCAATGCCGTCGTTCATATCTGGAATATTCCTGTAACAATACCTTACCATTAATCTAGACCAGCTAGCCTACATGATGTAGGCTAGCGATACGTTAACCAGAAAAGAGGAAACACAATGCCTAATCCATTCGGAAAGACTCGCGACCAAGCCAAGCCATACGCTATCTATAAGCAAGGGCCCTTTGAGTGGCGCGTTCTTAAAACATACAAGCAGCCAAGCAACGAAGCGAAAGACGTATACGCGCGCTGGTATCTATCTACCAGTTCACCCCATACATACGGGAGCGGAGAACTAGGCGATGGCTATGCGAAAGACATACGGGACAATGCCGTTCTAATCCAAGCCGAGCCAGAGTGGTTAGAACACTATAGCCAACACGGTGTTGGCTATACCTAGGATCAAGGGCCCTTCGGGGCCCTTTTTTTTGTGCTGCGTTAGGCGCTTACAGGCGCCCCACCCACCGGCGAACCCACCGCTCGGCCGGCCCCAAGGGCGAGGGCGCAGGGCGCAGCGAGGGCGCAGGATCGGCAAGCGAACGCGCAGGGCTAGCGAGGGCGCAGGATCGGCAAGCGACCGACCGGCTAGCAGGGGCGCAGGATCGGCAAGCGACCGACCGGCTAGCGGGGGCGCAGACATACCGGCCGGCCGGCCGGCTAGCGGGGGCGCAGGACCGGCGCCCTGGAATCGCGGGGCTCGATACCTGTACCTGTTTTTTATTCCCGATATAGACTGACAAAAGTGTTGCGCTGCGCGGCCTATGATATAAAGTAATCATACGTTAACCAGAGAGAGAGGAAACCGACTCATGAAATCCGGTATCATATACAAGGGGCAAAGCCTATTGGATGGTAAACCAGTGGTTGCTATCGCGACCTATAGCGACCGCAATATAAAAACTGGCAAGGTATTACAGACCTATATAATCCGCTCCGATATCTCCCCCTTAGACGCAAGTAAGACGGGCGCAGACTTCAGCATTTGCGGAGACTGTAAATTTCGCGGCACGCCAACGACGGATCCGGTGCGCAAGCAAGCGGTCAAGCGCGACTGTTATGTTAATCTCGGGCAGGGCCCGACTATAGTTTACAAGGCATTGTTGCGGGGGACTTATCCCATGGCAAACACTAAGGCAGACCGCGCAGCACTAGGTGCCGGCCGCGTGGTTAGACTTGGAACCTACGGAGATCCTGCCGCTATCCCGTCATGGGTATGGGATCAACTATTAACCGGTTGCGAGTCTCATTTAGCCTATACTCACCAGTCAGGATTTCGTCCAGACATTGCAATGCAAAGCGCAGACACCGAAGCGCAAGCGGTTGCGTTCTGGAATAATGGGGCGCGAACCTTTCGAGTCATTACAGACATAGGCGATATCGTAAAAGGGAAAGAGATACTTTGTCCCGCAAGTAAAGAGGCCGGCCGGCGCGTACAATGTAACGCTTGCAAATTGTGCGGGGGCAATAGCACGAAGACCTCAAAATCAATTGCCATTGTTCAACACTAATGGCACAATCAACGCGGGGACATTGTGTCCCCGTATCAGCAGTAGGAAATCAACACATGAAAAACATCACGCGGCACACGGGGAAAGTAAGACTCATAGAACGGTTGCCAAATTCTTTAGACGGAAATCCTCAGTTTATCCTTGGCATAATGGACACCCCAAACAAGGGGCTCGGCTGGACGTTCCGAACACCCAAGGACAGTATGCTTGGGTATGAAGTGCAAAACTACATCGATAAAGATGTTAATGTGACCGTGACAATTGGAACAAGTTATAACTGCACTATGCTGAACAGCCTAGAGATAGCATAGGGATAGGGGCGCCGTTGGGGATTTCCCTGGCGGCGCCCTAATTTTTTTTACACACACACATTAGAACGAAGGCGCAGGGCGCAGGGAAAGGTTAACAAACATACCCTAAATGTTAACCGCCTAGCGGGGGCGCAGACATGCGGAGCCCGAACCTCGATGCGGGGGCGCAGAAACTAGGGCGCAGGGTCGCAGACATTTGAGTAATGATTAAGCAAGCGGGGGCGCAGGGCCGTGAACAAAGCCGCAGGGTTCGCGTACACCTGACCAGTGCCGCCCTTTAGGCCGCGCTCCATGAGGCATGGACCCTGATCACCGTCAAACAAATGTAGTTCCTTGGTCGAGAGGCTCTTAACCAAGAAGAAACACAGGCCCCCACGCGACCAATACTGCATGTGCCACGCGACCTGATGAGATCGGAGGCCGACTGCATTACTTTTCGCTACCTTCAATTCTAACCAGAAGGGCAGACCATCCCAAACCATATGCACATCAGGAACACCTCCCCCATGCACGTTTTCAATTCGTGTTGCCGCTGTCTTGGGAGGCAAGTTCTGCCTTATCGTGTTCCAAAAGTTTGCTTCTGGTCCCTTCGACATCGGTCACATCCTTAAAGTCAGCGTCGATCACAAACGCCTGTGGGAATTTCTTTTGTAGATCCGACAGGCGGCTTACTATTTCATCACGGGACATCTGGTCTATGGTGTGTGTTTGTTCCCGCCTGTCTACAGTAAGACCCCCAAGTGCCGACCGTATCTTTTCAGCATTAATAGCGGCAGAGAATTGACCCGCCTCTTCTGCGCCCTCAGATAGCTGGTGTAGGCGTTGCAGTTGTCCGATAGTGGACACCCCATACCGGCGTTCTCTTTCATCGCGCATCTCTTGGATGTACTCAAGCACATGTGGATAGTCACGCCCGTTCAGCAGTTTTGAGGCGGTAACGTTTGCCACATCCTTGGCGTACCCTGCCTTTCGTGCGCTCTCGGCGTTAGAGTAGATGCCTTCCACAACATGACGCCCAAACGTCATTTGCCTTGGTGTCAGGGTTCTATCGTGCGCTGCCTCAATCTTCTTTTTCAGCGATGCCATGTCATAATCCTCAACGTTTACAGGAAGTATAGTGACCGCTGCGCTGTTCATCAAGTTTCCATATAGTATATTCCCACAGGAAACCGGACGGGTTGGACCTAAAAATCTAGGGAAGGGCAGTACGAGGTAACTCATGACACTCATGACACTATCATGACACCTGTCATTAGTATGGTGTCATGACAGGTGTTTCTTATAACCCATTGTCCGGGCTTAACAATATTTCATCTTTAGTATACTCATGACACTCATGACACCAAAACCCAATAGTTTTCAGTTCAAAAAGTTTTAAAACCTCCAGCTACTCCCTATAGTGAGAACACAGAAACATTTTGACATCGGGCCGTGCTGCGTCTACCTTGATTCGTGAGGCATGATGCTTCGATTAGTAGATAGGAAGATAGAAGATGAAACTCCAAGATATTTTTAACAAGGCATCGGCGCATTTATCCGCGATGGATGGACCGTGCATGGATGGTTCTTCGTGCGTTTACCGTGATGGCAAGGGCGGCATGTGCGCTGTTGGTGTGTTCATTACTGATGAGCATTACACTTCAGCGATTGAGAACTTAGGCATTGCTGATAGTAGCAAGGGTTCTTTGGTTCGACAGGTTGTTGCGCGGTCCATGGGTCTGGATGCATTAACCAATGAGCAAGTCTCGTTGTTCTCTGCCTTACAGGATGCCCATGACGATTGGGACAGCGAAGCCGGTGCAGAATATGAAGATCACTCTGAGGTTATGCAGAGGAATTTAGAGAACGTCCGCAACCGTTTTGATTTGGAGTGCTTGTCATGAATTTGGAATTGAAATCGATCAAGTACACTGCATGGATGTCTGAGGAGACATTGTGCTTTACTGCCAATCTTTGGGTAGATGGCAAGGTCTTTGCTGAGGTTAGCAACGATGGTCGTGGTGGATGTCACCGTATTTACATGCATGACAAGTCTGAGTTTGGGAAGGCTGGCAAGCGGACATCTTTTTACCGTGTGTTCAAGGAGGTTAAGGCTCATTGTGAGGCGATGCCTAATCTTGAGCCGTGTGAATTGTTTGATGATGGTTTGCCCATGGATTTAGAACTGTGGTGCAACATGGAAGTTGAGGCATTTTTGGCGCGGCGTGATTTGAAGCGCAAGTTGAAGAGCCATGTGTTGTTTCAGATGCAAGGCAAGGACGGCATTTACCAGAGCAAGTACCACCCTACCGTGACGGACGGCACATGGAAGAATGGCCGGCGTATTTTGAACGACATGTCTGAAGCGGCGGCTCTTTCTATCTGGAGAGCGAACTGATGCCTCGTTATAGAATTATTTTAGAAGCAACGAACACCTTTTTTATTGAGGCCGGCACTGAAGAGGAAGCAGAGGAGATGGCACTTTCGCTTGGGGTTTTTGAAACCTTAGACGGGGCGGACATTGACGTTGCTCAGATAGACGAGGTGTTAGATGCCTAGGTTTGATTTCACACCTCAAGACCCTCGCAATATGGCGGGGGTTCGTGCTTTGTTGGTTGCTGTATACGAGCGGTGGATTAATGAGAACGGCTTTGCTGATTATATTGGCGATGCCATGGATTTGGCTTTGGAAGATTCGGCCACCCTGTCTCATTCTCAGCGCAATTTCTTGAATGCATACATTAAATTATGGGAGGCTATGGACGATGGCGATTATTAAATCGGAACAATACGTTGAGTTGTATTCTGAATTGGCAGAGTTAATGATGACGTACCTTAATGCTGCCGCTACGATTGAGGAAGATCTGCTGATTTATCAGGAAGAAAACGGAGACCTTCGTTACACTAAGTTAGGTCAGCAACAGTTTGAAGACTGCGTTTCGGATGTTGAGGCTGTTTTAGCGGCGAACAATATCATCAAGGGCTCGACATGAGTGCGTATTACAATGAGATCGATCCCTTTGCGGCTGATTGGTTGCGTAATTTAATTAAGGCGGGACACATCGCGGACGGTGTGGTTGACGAGAGGAGCATAAGCGATGTCAGACCAGAGGAACTTTTTGAATTTACTCAGTGCCACTTCTTCGCGGGTGTTGGCGTCTGGAGCCACGCACTCAGGGGCGCGGGATGGGACGATGATAGACCGGTCTGGACGGGTTCCTGTCCGTGCCAGCCTTTCAGCGGGGCAGGCAAGAGAGCGGGGATTGCTGACAAGCGGCACTTATTCCCAGACTGGTTCCACCTCATCCGCGAGTGCCGCCCTTCAACGATCTTTGGAGAACAGGTTGCGAGTAAAGACGGCCTTGGTTGGCTCGACCTTGTACAAGCTGACATGGAAGGAGAGGGCTACGCCTTTGCACCGTTCGATCTCTGTGCTGCGGGGTTCGGTGCGCCGCACATCAGGCAACGTTTATGGTTCGTGGCCCACTCCGACCACGCGGGATCACAAGGGCGGATATCAGGGTGGCCGCATTCGGAACGGCAAGATCAGCACGGACACATTGGATGTGACGGCACAGTTAGCGGGATGGACAACACCATCGGCATCGGACGGGACGCGGGGCGGCACGGGGATCACGGCGGGGATGTCGGGATCGAGTTTGACGCAACTTTCGAAGATGGTTCAGGCTCAAAGACTAACGGCGTCTGGGGAGATGTTGATTGGCTCTTCTGCAAAGATGCCAAGTGGAGGCCAGTTGAACCCAGCACTTTCCCGCTGGCTAATGGGATTGCCGGCCGCGTGGGACGATGCCGCGCCTATGGGAACGCGATTGTCTCGGAAGTCGCGCAAGGATTAATCAGTAGTTTTATAGAAGGAGAGAGAGAATGACTGACGAACATGAATGGCGTGAGTACAGGAAACGCATGAACACTTTAAACAACGCGGCGTATGCCGCTGTTGGATTGTGCCCACATAAGTATCCGCACCCTACCTTTAAGGCATTGGTATGGCTTGCTCGTGAGATCGACGCTCTAATTGATGATGAGACATGGGGCAGGGATAACATGCCGCCGGCTGAGTGGGCCGCTGCGGGTGGATTGAAAGCATTTTGTAAGGAGGAAGAGAATGATCAAACCCAATCGTAACCACCGAAGAGCGGCGGCGAAGGGGATTAAATCACCTAGAGCGACTTGTAAAATAACTCCTCGGGCCCACAGAATGGGTAGAGGAGGGGGGACACAAAGACACCAAGACACCACTTTATTTCAACAAAGGAAAGAAGGAGAGAAGTAATGGGATTAGATGCATATTTAATTGCGGAGCGTAACAACACTACGCTGAGTAAGGTTAAGGACAATTTCATCCCGATGGAGCGGCCAACGGAGGCCGTTCATGTTCGGAGTGAACACGGTGTGGTGTCACGCGCAGAGGTATGCTGGCCTATCAAGACTGTTCGGTTGGAGATTCAGTACTGGCGCAAGCACTGGGATTTGCATGAGCATATCAACAGTACATACGCATCACCTGACGAGTACAACAACAACCCTATGCGGGTTGATTTATCTCCGGAGATGTTGCGGGATATTGCGGCCAAAATTCGCGGGTTTTCTAGCGGCGGTGATTTGATTGAAGATCCTGACCCCCGCTACCGTCACCATACAGAGAGGGAGGAGTACGCTAAGAAGTTTGATTTAGCTGCGGATTGGATTTTGTTCGATCCGTGGGACAGGAATGTTTATTATCGGGGAGATTACTGATGTTGTATAGGAACGGGTGGCAAGACAGCGAAGTTGCTACCAAGTATGTGTATGCGCGTTTGAGCGAGATATTGGATGAGGCGGATGACAATCAAATAATACAAAAACTGTCTATGTTTTATGATGAAATATCCCAAACCTATTTTGCCGACACTGGAAACCAGATTGGTTCACCTCATGACAGAACAGGTACGGAGAACATATTATGATTGATTGTCCGGAGTGCGTCCACACGGGACACAAGGGTCAGGTCGAGCGGGAGAAGTTTGAATGTTTCGGCGGGATCTTTGAGCCGGTGGGATACTGGGTTGCTTGTGACAACTGTGATGGTTCTGGGGAAATTGAATATGGTGGCGGTGACCAAGAATAATAAAACCAATCCGACCGTTGACGAAGAGCAACACCGAAAACAAACAATGAGAAACAAGCAGTCATGCTCCATGCGCTACCGA
>Ga0308018_10001239_pt1 | contig 12020 bp, 10 predicted proteins | sample Neamet282_FD_203130 | JGI IMG/M metagenome (GOLD analysis project Ga0308018, IMG submission 203130) | Marine microbial communities from water near the shore, Antarctic Ocean - #282 | ecosystem: Environmental > Aquatic > Marine > Unclassified | place: Southern Ocean | collected 2014-10-01
GCTGGCCCTGATCCGGGTGTCACAGAAGAGGGGGCGCTGCGGATGGCGCGGGCGTTCGTGGTGCCAGAAGACTTCGGCACGCCACCCGGTGCTATCACGCTGCGTGGAGCGTACAACTTCAAGACACCAGAGGGATGGGACTCGGTTTACACGCCGGTCCTCAATATGGTGGATCGCCCGGTCGCTCCCATGCTCATCGTCCGCGTCGAGACCGACTGGTACGCGCACCAGACCGAGTTCAGGTATGTCCTTCAGCCCGGCGAAGGCCTTCCGGGCAGCCACAATCTCCCGATCGGCCAAGTGCACTTCGTCCCACGCGAAGAGGTCGTTCTCGTCGAATGCAACTCAAAAGAGATTGAGGAGATCCGTGACCAGCGAGAGCAGTTCAATACCGACAAGGCTGCGCATCGAACTACGACGCGCTTCGGACTGGAATACAGCCCTCACTACTCCAAAGAAAGCCGGACGCGGCGATAGGTGGGAATGGGTGGTCCTCCCCGGGCACGAAGAGCGAGCGATGATTGCACGTGTCCGCTTTGAACGTCGGCGGCCCTGCGGTCACCCGTATCCCGTAAAGTTGTGAGAGGGTGCTTTTAGAAGTCGGAGTGAGGTTTCATGCCCAGTCTGGCACTCCTTAGTATTTGCGGTGTCGATGTGCCTGCCACCTTAATCGAGATCAACGAGGATGATCCCGCCCGCCCGAATCACACTGAAGGCCTCCCCGAGAGACTGCCAAACGCCCGATCAGCGGCGGTGCGGAGTAATGTCAGTTCAGCGTCGCCGTGCACCGTCGAGACGAATCCCGCCTCGAAAGGCGAGGGGGCAAGGTAAATTCCACCATCGAGCATGGTTTGAAAAAATTGAGCGAATAGATCTCGATCCAGCTCTGCGGCGGAATCCCAGTCTGATATGCGATCCGATGAAAGGAAGTATCCGAACATGGCTCCCGCGCTCGCCACTGAAATCGGAACCCCTGCCTGGGCGGCGGACTCCCGGAGGACGGCCGCGGTCTCTGCCGCGGTTTCTTCGAGCCTATCCCATACCCCGGGTTCGGAAATAGCCATTAGGGTCGACAGTCCAGCCTTCATGGCGAGTGGATTTCCGCTCAGGGTGCCCGCCTGATACACCGGGCCGGATGGAGCGACTAGATCCATGATGTCGCCACGACCTCCAAACGCACCGACAGGAAGCCCCCCCCCGATCACCTTGCCCAGTGTCGTCATATCCGGTGCAATACCGAACCGACCCTGAGCGCCGCCGAGGCCCACCCGGAACCCTGTCATCACTTCGTCGAAAACCAACAGTGCCCCGTGTTGTGTAGTAAGGTTTCGGAGAGACTCTAAGAATCCTTCCTCCGGGAGCACGAATCCCATATTCCCCGCCACGGGCTCCACGATGACTGCGGCCACCTCGCCAGGAAAGCTCTCGAGGATACTCCGAACCGAGTCTGCGTGGTTGTATCGCGCGACGAGGGTGTCGGAGACGGCACCGCTAGGTACGCCAGGAGAGTCGGGAAGACCTAGGGTAGCCACACCAGAGCCCGCCTCGACCAGAAGCAGATCGGCATGCCCGTGATAACAACCCGCGAACTTCACAATCTTCTGTCGCTTCGTGAACGCACGAGCTACACGAAGGGCGCTCATGACGGCTTCAGTCCCCGAGTTGACCATTCGGATCTTTTCGATCGAGGGCATCGCATCGCAGATGAATTCCGCGAGTTTCACCTCATCTGGGCAAGGTGCACCGAAGCTGGTACCTCGGTTCAGCGCATCGGTCAGGTCCGACACGACGCGGGGATGAGCGTGACCCAAAATTAGGGCACCCCAAGACATTACATGATCAAGGTATCGGTTACCGTCGACATCGATTAGGTAGGCGCCCTCTCCCCTCGCGATGAACCGAGGGTCGCCCCCTACTGCCTGGAAGGCGCGAACAGGAGAGTTGACGCCACCCGGGATGGTCCTTAGGGCTCGCTCGAAAAGTTGTCGAGATCGGTTTGATGTCATTGGCCGTGCCTCACCCCTCGTGCTTCATGAGTCGAATCGCAGCGTCCTCACCACTTCGAACGGTGTCAGGAATTCCGACCCCGCCGTACGAGCACCCCGCTAAGAAGAGTCCTGAGAGTTTGTGAGCCTCAGACTGCACGGACGCCACTCGGGCTATATGGCCAACAGTATAGGCGGGCATGCTGCTTTCCCAACGAAAGACGCGCCACCACAATGGTGCTGCGGTCAATCCAACCGCATCACGAATCTCGTCCTCGAGAATGGCGAGCAACTCCTCTTCACCCTTTGGCCCCGCTGCCGGAAGGTGCGGATCCCGCACGAATCCGCGGAGCAGGACCTGACCCTCCGGCGCCCGTCCGGCGAACTTCCGAGATGACCACGTGACACCAGCCACCTTTCTACTTTCAGAGATCGGATTAAGGTATCCATGGCCCTTAAGTGGGCCATCGAAGGCGTCTTGTTTGAAAGCCGCGGTGACTACGCTGGTCGAGGTGAACGGAATCTGACCAAGCTCCATCGCAAGATCTGGGTGTCCGGGCAGTACGCGCGCTGCGGCCGGTGCCGGCAAGGTGAGCACGACAGCGTCGACTGTGAGCGGCCGACGGTCTTCAAACTCGATGACCCACCTAGCTTCGGATCTCCTAACCGAGGTTACCTCTGTGCCAAGTTCTACTTTTGCACCTGCGGCAACAACGGACGTTTCGAGCGCGTCGATTAGATCTCCGATTCCATTTCGAAGTGAAATGAAGGGTGCCCCTAGATAACGCTTGTCGCTCTTGGGAGGGCGCTCGCGGGCAAGGGCGGCTAGCCCCCGTCCGACGCTACCGGATTTCTTCTCCGCCTCGACGAGAACCGGAAAGGTGGCCTCGACACTCAACTCTTCGGGACTGCTCCCGTACAATCCACCGAGTAGGGGCTGCATTAATCGCTCATACAGCTCGGTCCCGAAACGACGACGCACGAAAGACGCCACGGTCTCATCACCCCCGTGCTTGCGTCGGGGAATAAGTGGCTCCATGGCGACGCGAGCGCATCCGAGAGGACTGAGGATCCCTGAACTCCATAAGGGACCCATCTGGGTGGGAACCATTCCGCTTAGTCCGTCGGGAAACGGTACCAATCTTCCAGAGCGGCGAACGAACGCCCTCGGTTTCTCTGGTTCGCACGCGACCAAATCGTCTTCGAGGCCCAGCTCCTCAACTAGTGCTCGGGCCCAAGGTTTCCGAACAAGAAAGCTGTCTGCGGACCCCTCGACAGTGAATCCATCGAATCTCTCGGTCACTATCTTTCCACCTAATCGATCACCGCGCTCGAGTAGAACGAGGCGACACTCGAAGCGACGTCCCGAATCGCCTACCAATTCCAGCCGTGCATCAGGGTGAAGCAACCGATGCGCCGCGGTAAGGCCAGCGAGTCCGCCGCCGATCACCGCAACGGTCGGTATATTATTTTCCATACTAGCTCGACCTATCACTGCTCCACGACCTGAGCGTATCGAGTACCACGGAGATGCTGTCCATCGGCGTTTTCGGCGTTACCCCATGCCCAAGGTTGAATATGTGGCCAGGACGACCATTCGCGCGCTCTAGGATGTTCTCGACGCTCGCCCTTAAAACGTCGTGCGGAGCGAAGAGTACGGTGGGATCCAGATTTCCCTGGACACCCTTCTCCCGACCGATCCGAGACCATCCCTCGTCAAGAGGCACGCGCCAGTCGAGTCCGATGACATCGCCACCGGCCTCGCTCATGTCCGGTAGAAGTTCCCCGGTTCCAACACCGAAATGAATCGTGGGGCAATCAAGCTCCGACAACGCGTCGAAGATCGCTGACGAGTGAGGCTTGATGTAGCGGCGATAGTCGCCCGCGCTCAAGTATCCGACCCAGCTATCGAATAATTGAAGCACCTGTGCTCCGGCCTCAGCTTGCGCGGTCAAGTAGGAAATCGTCATCGTCACGAGCTTCTCCATCAGAGCTTGGAACGCAGCAGGCTCGTGATACATGAAGCTCTTCGTCTTGATAAAGTTCCGCGTCGGTTTTCCCTCAATGAGATAACTCGCGAGGGTGAACGGGGCGCCGGCGAACCCTATGAGCGCTGTTTCCCTAGGGAGTGCTTCGCGGACGAGCCCCAAGGCCGCGAGTGTAGGAGCGACGCACTCGTGCGGATTGAAGGGGCGAAGGGCCTCTACGTCCGACATAGATGAGACTGGGTTCCCGATTAATGGCCCTACGTCTGGGATAAAGTCCAGATCAATACCCATGGGCACGACAGGCAGCAGGATGTCCGCAAAAATGATGGCACCATCCATGCCGAAACGGCGGATCGGCTGAAGTGTGACTTCCGCCGTCAATTCTGGATCCGCGCATATGTCCAGAAGGGTGTGATGCTTCCGCACAGCTCGATACTCCGGAAGGAATCGACCAGCCTGCCGCATGAACCAAGCTGGCGTACGGTCCACCGGCGTGCACCGACACGCCGCTACGAGTCTTGTCTCGCTCACGGCCAAAGGTCGTCCGGACAATCGCTCGGCGCATGGACTCCCACGTGAACAGGCGCGTCCAAGAGCGTATAGGGCCGAGCGGCGGTTGCTCTTAGTTCGCGGACCAACGCCGAGAATCGCGGCAGATCATCGGATTCGTAAACCACAACGAATTCATGATCCTGTAACCCGGTAGAGTAGAGAAGTAACTGGGAGATTCCGTCGTAGCTTCGCCCAATTCGTATATGCTCGTTCATCATCGCCTGACGACCAGGCTGGTGAATCAAATACCACTCCGCGGTCTTGGAGAACGGATAAGCGATTAGGTAGGGCAATTTCACAGAATCGAATGGATCAATCCGCCCTGCGTCACGACCGCCCCGGTATTGAGTCCCACGCGTGAATCCCCAGAGGACGTCGACCATGGTGACGTACCGTCGGAAGGGCCTCAGCGCCCTAGAGTACGCGTCGAAGAATGTCTGCGGATTCTCCGACGCTTCCATACGGAGCGCGCACCATAAAATAAAGTCGGTTCCTACGCGTGTTGGCGAAGTTCGGTAGTGACGAACACCCTCGGCCACGCGCCCCATGTGGTCGATCCAGGAAACTTGGAGGTCCGAGCGTTCTTCATCGCTTAAGCGCCAGTAGTCCTCTGTTAGTGAAAAGATGCCGAAGTGATTGAGTGAACTCTGCGGCTTTTCTTCTATGGCGTCGTTTTGCGTAGCCACTGGGCTACCTCCTCGGCGTGATAAGTAATCAAAAGATCTGCCCCGGCTCGCTTCATACCTGAGAGGGATTCCATAACTACAGCTTGTTCGTCCAACCACCCGGCGCGCGCTGCGGCCTTAACCATGGAGTACTCACCGCTGACATTGTAGGCGACGAGTGGCATGGACGGGAACGTATCCTTCAACATGCGAACGATGTCCAGATAGGCTAATGCCGGTTTTACCATAAGAAAATCAGCTCCCTCCTTCACATCAAGTGCCGCCTCTCTCAAAGCCTCGCGTGCGTTGGCCGGATCCATCTGATGGGACCGACGGTCACCGAACGAAGGCGCTCCGTTCGCCGCGTCCCGAAACGGTCCGTAGTAGGCGGAGGCATACTTCACCGCGTAAGACATAATGGGGACCTCCGAAAACCCGGAAGCGTCGAGTGAACCGCGGATGGCACTAACCATTCCATCCATCATTCCAGACGGAGCGATGACATCGGCACCACTCTCCGCCTGAGACACCGCAACTCGGGCTAGCAGGTCGAGCGTTCCGGGCAGGTCCACCGACTGATCGTCGCGCAGGATGCCGCAATGGCCATGGTCCGTATATTCACATAGGCACGTGTCCATGATTATGACCAAGTTCGGGCACCTAGCGCGTATCGCTCGCGCGGCTCTTTGCACCACGCCGTCAGGGGCGAAGCTTTGGCTGCCCCCAGAATCTTTTTGATCAGGAATCCCGAACAGAATGACGGATCGAATTCCGAGGTCCGAAACGTAGTCCGCATATTTCGCTGACTCATCCACCGATCGCCGAAAGGTGCCGGGCATAGACGCGATTTCCGACACGCCATCGGCGTCCGACACGAAGAGTGGCAGGATCAAGTCATCGATGCAGAGACGTGTCTCGCGGACCATTGCACGCAGTGTCTCTGTCCGCCGAAGCCGCTGAGGTCGTTGTGGGCCGGTGCCGTCGTTCACCATCGTCACACTTCCCACCCGTCGTAGTGATCCAACGCCTCGACAAGTCCTCGGAATGTCGACTCGGTGGCCTCGACATCGACACGGACACCGAGAGCTCGAGCAGCATCAGAAGTGACGGGTCCTACCGTGGCGACCACGGTGTTCTCGATGCAACCCGGGTCATCAGAACCAAGACCCTTGAGGAGACCTCGGATACTGGATGGGCTCGTGAACGTCATAGCGTCTGCTTCCTTTAGGCTCGCCTTAGCGTCTGCGGTAATCTCTACATACTCGGTTCGGTAGGCTGAGACGGCGTCGACCCGCGCGCCTCGAGATCGAAGGAGCTCGGGCAGACGTGGGTCTGCAATATCGGATCGTGGCAATAATACGCAGCCGCCTTCAACGTCCCCCATCGCGTCCGGCAGTCGGTCGGATCGATATGCGTGAGGGATTGCCGAAACGGTTAGCCCCGCGTCTTCCATGGTCTTCGCCGTCGACGTGCCCACAGCGGCGAGACGTATATTGGCCCAGGCCGAAAAATCAATCCCAAGTACAGCGCACCGACCTAGAACGGATCGGACACCGTTCGCACTGGTGAATACGATCCACTCGTATTTGGAAGCATCCTGAAGGGCGCGATCCAATGGCCCGTGCACGGCAGGCGGAAGGATCGCGATCGTGGGTACAAGTACAGGCTTTGCCCCGAACTCCTCCAAGAGCCGACCTATCTTCATAGTTTGAGAGGAGGGCCGTGTCACAACGACCCGACGTCCGGTGAGATGTCTCATCCCAGAATCTCCCGGGCACCCAGGCGAAATGCCTCTGCGGCTAGCGCTCGGGCCAAGGGAAGTGGATCCGATCCACGTCTCGATATTTGGATGTGGGCGCTTCCATCTACGGCTCCGACGAATCCGGTCAGCTCGAGTGCTCCACCTTCAGCCGACGTAGCCAACGCACCCACTGGCAAAGAACACCCTCCGCCCAAGGCGGCCAAGAACGCGCGCTCGGCTTGGACCTCTGTCCGAACCTTCTTGTCATCTATGAGACCAAGTAATGTTCGAACCTCGGCATCGTCCTCTCGGCATTGAACGGCCAGCGCCGCCTGTCCGGGCGCTGGGACGAAGTCGTCCACGGATAGTAGTTCTTGTATATCGCGGGTGAGGCCCAAGCGATTTAGCCCGGCGGCGGCGAGTATGACCGCGTCGAGTGGTCCATCGATAGCCCTTCGCACCCTAGTCTCGACGTTTCCGCGTACCGCTTTGATAATCAGGTCGGCCCGATAGGCCTTGATTTGAGCAGCGCGCCTAGGGCTCGACGTGCCGACTTTCGCGCCAATAGGTAGCTGAGCTAGTCCGCCTTTCTTCGAGGACACAAGTGCATCTCGCGGGTCTTCTCGACTCAAGATCGCGGCAGTCACGATGCCAGCATTATCCTGGATCGGAAGATCCTTCAACGAATGCACTGCAACCCTGACCCGTCGGCCTAGAAGCGCCTGGTCGATTTCCGAAGAGAACGATGCTCCGCCCAGATCAGATAAGGCGGCGTCGAGGCTACGATCTCCCAGGGTAGATAGAGGGAACGGGCGTGCACAGACTCCGGAAGATGCCTCTCGAAGCATCTTAGAAACGTGCTCCGCCTGCCATAAAGCGAGGGCAGAAGCACGTGTCCCGAGCAGAAGTTCCTCTCGGACGGGCTGTGTCATCCCCCGTCCGGACTCGACAAGTCCTCACTTACTCCGGCAAGGCCGAACAGCTCACGCAATGCATCTGACATCCGATGAGAGTCTTCGTCGCCTGCCTGCGAACGCAATCGAGTCGACGGGTCGTGAAGAAGTTTCTTCACCAGTGCGTGGCTGAAATGAGTGATTCGAGATTGCACTTCGGGGTCGATCCCATCGAAGTCGCCGAACAAGCGGTCCACCTCGTTGGTCCTCAATAATTCTGCTCTCTGCCACAGCGCAGTGAGTAGGGGTTCTATGAGGTCTGTCTTCATCGCTTGGACATACTGACTGACCTCTTCTTCGACAATCTTTTCCGCGCGGCCAATTTCTGAGTGGCGCCCTCGCATGTTGGCGTCACTCAAATCTCGGATCTCAGTTAGTCCGAGCAATCGGACGCCTTCGATCGACTCGACCCCTGGCTCGACGTCGCGAGGGACGGCTAGATCCACGATCCCCATGGGTCGATCCTCAAAACGCCCGTAGGCTGCTCGTGACACGAGGTCGTGACTCAAGATCGGCGTCAACGACCCCGTCGTCGTAAATACGATGTCGGATTCGGCCAAGAGTTGGGAGAGGCGTTCGATTGGGGCTGCACTCGCGCCGAAATCGTTGGCAAGGTTCTCGGCGTTCTCCATGGTCCGATTGACGATGGTTAGCTCGGCGACTCCTTCCTTACGCAGCGTACTGCACACGAGCCGACTAACCTTTCCCGCTCCGACCACGAGAACACGCTTATTGTCCAGAGAGCCTAGCTCACGCTGTGCGAGCTCGACGCCAACTGAGCCCAGACTGACACGTCCGCGACCAATCTCAGTCTCAGCTCTAGCCCGACGACCGGCCCTACGAGCGACTTCAGCTAGGGCGACCAGCGCCCGGCTGCCACCTTCGCCATCGATTGCGCGCTTGAATCCGATCGCCACCTGGCCAGGAATCTGATGTTCCCCGATAGCCACCGAATCCAAACCAGCGGAGACTCTGCAGAGGTGGCGAACCGCATTGGGACCCCGATGCACGTACATCAAGCCGTCGCAAGGCAGGCCGGCCAATTCCGCTGCCGGAAGGAAGATCTCGGAGCGAATCCTGTGGATCATCTCCTCGGCGACATGGCCCTCCACCGCCATGTAGAACTCGGCACGATTACAGGTCTTTACGATCGCCATATTTATCGGTCGACCGCAAATCGTCCCACCGTTCAAATGCTGTTCGGCGCCATCCATCGCATGCTGTAGTAGGGTCACCACTGCCTCAAGAAACTCCATCGGAGCCACTCGAATACTGGTGCCGACGCAGAGTTCCACGGAACCCGGCTTGCTCTCGTCGCCATGGGCTTTCAGTACCTCGAGGCCGATCGGAGGAACCACTCCAGCACGCTTCGACGAAGAGCGCTCTAGATCAGTCACTAAGCCACGTCCACCAGTTTGCATCGTGAAGCACATCGACCTTGCTCTCGCCCCTGACACAGGCACGTATTAAGGAGCCCGGTCTTTTGATCAAGAACTGCGCCAATGACCATGTCGGCTAAGACACCCCTCATTCCGGGGTGCGCATGGGGAGTTCTTACGCGGTGGTATCCCATACCCCGGGCCTCGACGATCTCTTTGAGTTCTATGTCGAGTTCATCCAACGTTTCGGATTGTTCATGGATGAAGCTGACGGGAACCATGACGACATCTTTTCCTTCAATGGTGGGCAGGAGTGCCTCGTTAGAGGGCTCCGTCCACTGCACCGGCCTATTCGTGTGATTTTGATAGCCGAGTTCATATGAACTCACTCCCACCCGCTGCGCGATCAATCGGCAGGAATCCTCCACGTACTCTTGATAATGGCTTCCCTCCTGTAGATAAGAAACGGGAGTGCCGTGGGCCGAGAAGTACAGACATGTGTCCCTTCCCCCCAATTCCAACCCTCGCTCGGACATGAGTGACCGAATGTCGTCTGCCCTAAGTTCCACGTAATCGGGGTGCCGATGCCACCCACCCATGGGGATGACGTCGATCTCCCATTCGAGTGCGTCAAGCTCGCTGTGTACGGTGTTCAGAGCCGCCAAGGTTGTGGTGGGTCCACAAATCGGGTAGAGGGGTAGAGCCACCACCCGGTCTACCTCTGCATCACGGCATTTACGTAAGGCGTCGGCGATGCTGGGCTTCGTGAACTGAGTGCCTACAAATACGGAAGCCAACTGCCCGCGCTTCTTTAACTCATCCTCTAAGGCCTCCCCGTGGGCGTGAGCATGCTCGTTCATCGGAGAACCCCCGATATTCCGATACACGTCCATGAGACCTGGCGCACGGGCCTCGGCCAACTCCCTGGCCCGCTTTCGACCAGTCCCGGCCTCCAGCTTACGGTTACTAAGGAAGATCCCCTCCAAGAAGTCGATGACTCCCTCTGGATCGGTCCCCTCAGGCTCGCCGAAGGCGAGAAGCACGACACCTACTCTTTCCACGCTCCCTCCTACTCTTCTTTAACTGCTTTAACTGCAAAGTTTTCCAATCATATGACGTTAGACTGACCGCAGTGCGGCGACAATGCGTAGAGTTCCCATACCGACGGTGGGTATTTTCACCCACCCCATGGGACTCGTCTAAGCGAAGTTAATGATTGTGAGCAGAGCCGACGACGTGGCTGGGTCGCTCGTGAGGTTCCATGAGACATGATGTGATCAATCAAGACCGCCGGATCTCGACTATCTAGCTTGTGTTAGTCCAAGGTGATGGGACTGACAGCGTCCCGGCCGAGGCCCACGATGGTGATACCGCAGGACGAGCCGAAGGGCCGTGGTGAAGTGCGCCCGATTTGCTCATCTAGGCCAGCGCTGCGAGCATTTAGCATGCAGAACAAAAACACAGCAAGAGTAAGGCGCGAGACACTCCGCATCTCATCCGTCGAAGTGGCGGGCTGGAGTGTGAGAACAGATCGTGTTCCGGAAGTAGGCGACTTCGTTCACTGCGTCGAAGGGTTGGCTAAGGTCAACAGCCTCCATGGGCGCACCAGTGACGGTAGCCGTCTGATCGGGTTGGCGCTCGTCGACTCCGATGGCCCCGCGTTCTTTGCCGCGGCGTCCAACGTGCTACAGAAAGACGACGAGGCGTAGGACCCCGAACCCAATTTCCAAAAACTGAAACTGAAGGTGTTTCAAGCCACGTCCCAGTGTGTGGGGAGCTAGTTGGGGAGCTTGACCCCACTCCTTGGCACATTCTATACCATCCGTGTCGTGGTGAACTTGGCTGAGGCCCGTTTCTCAGCTTTCCTCAAGTCTGAGTGCGGCAGAATCAGGGCATGAAGAAAACAGGTGAGTTGGGTGCCTTCGTGTTTTCACTGTTGCTGTGGAGTTGTGGGGGAGACAGTAGTCCAACCGCGTCTATTTCCACGCCAACGCCTGTAGCGACGTCGATCACCGTTTCGCCGGCCACCTTCTCCCTCCGTCGCCACGCCCATGAGGCCCAGGCCGGCACCAGCCTTAGGCTCTATTCGCTGGGTGCGACAACCCAGCTCACCGCTAAGGTCGAAGATCAGAAGGGCGCAAGGATGTTTCTTGCCGTGGTGAACTGGACGACGTCGGACGCAGCCGTGGTTTCGGTTTCCTCTAACGGGCTCGTCACTTCAGTCGCTGACGGAACAGCCACGATTACCGCGACGAGTGGGCCACTGAGTGCGACCGCGAGCGTGACCGTCGAGCAAATGGCCGCCTTACAACTGCTCACTGAATATGGGAACGTCACAGAGAACGACGTCATCACGGAAGGAATCTTCGCCGTTTGGTGGGACAAAACCTTTGACATGCGGACGCATGCGGAGGCGGCCATGGCCGACCTCCAGGCGATCCGTGACGTATCGCTGAACGAATTCGGCCTTCGGGACCCGCCCAACCCCGGCCTTGGCTCGTATTACAACGTGTATATCCATCAGCCTGGGCCGGGGAATGACAACTATCCCGCGTCGTGGGGAGCCGGGCAGTCGACCGATGGATTTGGCCGGCCGTTTCTCACCTTGCCCGGCGATTTGGCGTACAACCTTTATGGGGATCCCAACCGATTCTTCGTGGATCCGTTGCTGCTCTACCACGAAGGCTTCCACGTCTTCCAGTATTCTGCGAACTCGCCAGGGTTCGCCTACGCCGGTGACACTGGATGGTATGTCGA
>Ga0308018_10001241_pt1 | contig 12018 bp, 9 predicted proteins | sample Neamet282_FD_203130 | JGI IMG/M metagenome (GOLD analysis project Ga0308018, IMG submission 203130) | Marine microbial communities from water near the shore, Antarctic Ocean - #282 | ecosystem: Environmental > Aquatic > Marine > Unclassified | place: Southern Ocean | collected 2014-10-01
CCTGTAGCATTAGCAATTTTCATAACTGGGAAATTAGTTGGAGTATCACCGTGTAGATACACACATGTTCCGTCATTACCTCCCGCACCTAAACTTTCTACATGCAATTTTGTAACAGGCGAAGTCGTCCCGATCCCGACCTTTCCAGCATTATTAGTAACACCTGAAGGAATAATAGTCATTGTTGGTCCAAAACCTCCACCAACCGTGTTGTCAAACCCTAATTGAATACCTGCTGCAAAACTATTTTGTGCAATAGTTAAATAATCTGCACCACTTCTTGCATCTTGTATGTATCTAAATGGGGTGTTAAATATAATTTTCTTTTGTATTCCAGACAAGGTTACATCTCCTGCAAAAGTTACATTTTTAGTAGAACCATCAAAAAAAGCAATTTGATTTTGTTTACCATCTCCAACTCTAAAATCTCTATATCTTGTTTGGCCACCATTATAACCTTGATAATTAATCCAAAAATCCCTGTCGTCTGCATCATCGTTAAATCCACTTTGTAATTGATTTGCAATTAACCTTACTTGACCACCTGTAAACTCTATACTTCCTGAAAAAGTTGCTGCGCCACCACTAGCTATAATTAATCTATCACCTACACCATTTTTATTTATTCTAAAAGCATCTGTACTATCGCTTTTTAATCTATATATTGAACCACCCGATGCATTTAAAGCTATTTCTGCAGAAGCATTTAATACTTCAATAGGATAATTAGGATCCGTTGTTCCTACTCCTACATATCCTGTTGTTTGTTCTACAACGAATTTGCCATTTATATTTGATAAGTTTGCCATTTATTATTTGTTGTATTTATTTATCTTGATGTCCATATAAAAGAATATTGACTCCAAGCACCTTCATCCATAGATAAAAAATCTTGGGTTGCATATCGAAATTTTATTACATCATTAGCTGCAACTATCATAGTACCGGAACTATTAAGCATATCCCATTGACTGTTACTATTTGTTCTAAGAGAATAAAACATTGCTGTAGTATTTTTATAAATATCTACTTGAGCATAGTTAACTGCAGTAGTGCTTCGAAAATCTTGAGCTGTTGTTATTTGAAGTAAACCTGCTTTTGTTATTTTTATACCATCAGTTACAGGAACAAATAAAGCGGTATTTGAACTTTGATGGGTGGCGGAAGTTGTAAAACCTGTTACATATCCAGAATTATTAGCTATTATACCTGCTGTAGACCCTGAGGCTGCTGAAAAAGTTGCCATTTCAACATAATTAGCATCATTTATGGATAATTTTGTAGAAGGCGAAGTTGTGTTGATTCCAACATTTCCAGTAGATCCTTGAAAAACTACCTTAGCATTAGCGGGTGAATGTATATTTGTTGCTTGAGCTTGATAATTAAAAACAAGACTACTTCCTTTAGCTGGCCCGTCTGGACTTATACTCCAAACATTGTAACTTGAAGTATTCGGTCCTTGTACAAACACAAGACCATATTCTGGATGAGCAGCATCGTTATAAGTAGAAGCTAACATCATACCGGTCAAAATACCATGATTACTTACACCAACCCGTGAGTTAGCGTACATACCATTAGCACCTGTAAAAGTTGCAAGTCCAACTTGTAATTTTGAAAAAGGGCCAGTCGTTCCGATTCCTAAATTACCACCATCTGGATTTATATAGCTATTGTAATAAGAGCTTAAATAAACAGTTTTAACATTATTTGATCTATATAAACTTAAATCCCCTTCATTACCAGAATTTCCCAACGCGGCTCTTGTGTTGCCATTAATATTGCTTAACTCTATAAGATTAGCTGAAGAACCTCTTACTCTTAAGCTACCACTGTAAACTTCAAATTTAACCCCGGCAGCACCTCCTACACCTACATTTCCAGCCCTTGAAACTAAAAATCTTGGGGTGGTTTGTGCATTATCATCCCATACAGAAAAAGCATTACTACCTGACCCCACAAAAACATCTAATCCTCCTACATCATCTTTAGCATCTGTCCAAGAAGCACCAGAAGCTGAACCAACTTTTACATTTCCTTCTACTTGAAATTTAGCATCAGGCGAAGTCGTTCCGATCCCGACGTTTCCACCATCTTGAACTACTAAAGCGTCAGCATTATTCCCAACAATAGTATTTGTTCCTGATCTATAAATAATATTTGCACTATTAGCTTTGTTGTTTAAAGTATCAAATCTAGCGGTAGTTCCTTCTACAGTTCCTGAAAAAGTTGCGTTATATGATGTGTCAAGAACTAAGGCGGTATTGTTTGCTATACTATGGCCATTTGTTGTAAATCTCATTTCATTTTGAGATTTAATATACATTTTCTTACTACCTGTATTGTATATATAAGTAGAACCTGCCCAATCCCCATTAGAATAAGTAGAACCTATAGAACCAATAACAATTGAATGGCTTACATCATTAAGAATATTAAACTCAGCATAACCAGGCGCTGATGTGCCTTTAAAAGTACCTAGTACACTGCTAGCTGTAGCTTGAGATATAACACCACTAACACTTAATGCTCCTCCAACAGTAAATGATATACCAGAAGCTGTAGCTGTAGCGCCTGTAAGTGTGCCTCCAGATAAAGGTAAGTATGGTCCGCCAATAACAGTTGATCCATCAACCCAAGTTGGGGCTGCATTACCATTTGATTTTAATACATAACCTGATGTACCTGTCTGACCACTGAATTGTATACCTCCAGATGAGTCAACCGCAAATTTACCATTTATATTAGATAATATTGCCATATTATTTTATTCTAAAATCCAACGTATTCCATTGTATATATAATACTCTTCTTCCCACAATACTCTGTCTCCATCTACTGCGCCAGGAAATAATACATTCTTAGGTATACTCATAATTTTTTTTAATAAACTCCAGTTAGATTAGGTGATGAGATTTCAGCTGTTACGTAAGCTGTTCTCCATGGGTAAGGTGTATAGTATTGAGAAAAATCAATAACAGGCTGCATGTAAGTATTGGCTCTTAAAACAAGAACACAATAGCCATCAGATGATACATATGGCTGTTGTACAAAACCAGTTGTTCCATAATTTGCAACTTGTAAGCTAGCAAAAGAATTACTCCAGTTATGAAACATACAAGTACCGTGACCAAAACCTGGATAAGAGCCATAATATGCATAACCTTTTATTTCAAAGCCACCCATAATATACTCATCATTTCCTCTAGCTCCACCACCCATGTGTAAGTTTGTTTTTATATGCCTATATGCGTTTGAACTTGTTATAGGGTTGCAATGATGCCAACCTCGCATAACTCTTTTATTCTTAAGAGGACCTTGTACGTCAAGAGTTGTGTTACCACCTTGTCCTGAACCAACTACACCGGTGGGAGAAGTTGTTCCGATCCCGATGTTGCCTCCTAATGGATTTAATAATAAAGACTGTGCTACGTTACTTGTATTAACAGATTGTATAATAGGTACATCAGCATCATAATTTGTAAAATACAATCCTCCTGTTCCACCTCTTAGCGGTGTTATTGCTAAACCATAATATGCTCTTACATTAGCCAATGTTTGACTGCTTGTAGTAAAACTTCTACTTATTAAAATACCTTTAGCTACATCCGCTGAAACTTCTAATTTAGCACCAGGCACAGCTGTTGAAGTACCTATTCCGACATTTCCTCCACCAGATACAGTAAGTTTGTTGTCTGCTCCCCAAAATCCAATAGTTGCTAAATTTTGATCTAACGAGCTTTCATTTCTTACAAAACCAAAAATTGCAGTAAGTTTAGTAGAACCTGAATGACCAATTGCCATTAAAACTGTTTCACCTGTTGTTAAGTTGCCATCAAATATCTCTAAGCCATGATTAAAAGAATCTGAATTTGTTACGTCAATAGCTACTGTAGGATTATTAGCTTGTCCAACACCCACAACGTTTAGCCTAGCACTAGGTCCAGTCGTTCCGATTCCGACGTTACCAGAATTCATAACAGTCATTATTGTACTATTAGTATAAGATCTGAAATCTATTCTACCTGCACTTGCATCATTATCAATTTGTTTAATAATTGCAGTTGCACCGCTGTTAGTAATAAAGTCTCGAACTTCTGTGTAATAAAGCTGATATGCATTACCATCTACAGCAGTAGCAATATCTCCTGAAACCTGTAATTTAGCACTAGGCGAATCCGTCCCGATTCCAAGATTACCAGCTTTCAAACTCATTCTCAGGTTTGCACTTTGTGTTGCATCTGAAGTTGCTGCTCCGGTATACCAACGCATAGCGTCTACCGAATGATCATAAGCGCATGCAGCATATTTGGTTGCATTACTACCCCAAACTATTGCAGGGTATGTATCTTCTAAAAATATTGATCTGCCCCAACCACCGGTCATAACTGTTCCACCAACCACGTGTAGTTTAGCCAAAGGTCCAGTAACTCCAACACCGAAATTTCCAGTACCAGATAAATAAGAGTTTTGAGCTCCTGTTGCAAGAAATACTTTAGTATTTAAAGCAGAATTTAATATACCAAAATAAGTGTCTGTTCCTTCAAGATAAGCACAATACTTGTCGTTGTTAGCAAAATGTAATGAACTTTTAGAGGTAACACAAGGATATGAATTCGCTGCATAACCTGGTAAACTAGTGAAACCTATCCAACTATTAGCAGGATTATTAAATCCACTTCTAATAATATCTCCACTTTTTACATCAAGTTTAACTGTACCAGTAGCTGGTCCATAAGTACCAGGCGAAGTCGTTCCGATTCCGACATTTAAATAGGCATCAACACAAAAGGTATCTCCTTCAGCGCCTCCTGTCCAAGTAACCATTAAAGGATATGTTCCTCCATTTCCACCAGATTTTATAGATAACCCATTTGTTGCACCATTGCCTTCAATTTTAAGTTTAGCATTAGGCGAATCCGTTCCGATTCCTACTTTAGTAAAAGAAGATGGGAAAAAACAATTATAAGTACTTGTATCAACTTTAAATAAATCATCCCCATTATTTGCTTCAACTAAAAATCCAAAAGCACCACCACTACCTCCTCCTTTTACTTTTAATATTTCTTGTGTTAAAACACCTGAATTTGCATCTATATGTAATTTAGCACTAGGACCAGTCACTCCAATCCCCACATTACCTCCAGTTGTTACTAGGAACTTATTATTTATATTAGATAAATTAGCCATATTTTATTATTATGATGCTGCAGTGAATGTAAGAGCATTAGTACTGTCATATCCCACTTGAACTGTATAACCTATATTTTGACTTGCGATTCCTACACCTAATATATAACATTCAACAGATAATCCTGAACCTGCATTTACAAAACTTACAGTAAAATCTCTGGCAGTAGCAGCGTGTGGTCCTGTATCAATTATTTTATTATATACAGGGGTCGCATTATTTGCATGAGCAACTGTATATTTTTTAGCAACAGACGTGGTTGTACTAGTTTCAGAGGTAAACCATACATCAAATATTAATGTACCTGTAGTAGCTCTGTTTAATGTAAACGCTTTTTGAGCAGGTGATGAGTTTGTTATAGTTTGATCACCATTAAATGTTCCACCTCCTCCAGTATTTTGTGAAGGTGTTTCTATTATATTACCTGATGAATCAACTTCTAATGCAAAAGTTGGTGTTCCAGTGTTAGTACCTGATCCGTAATCAGGCATTTGAACAATACCATCATCTTTAACTTTTAATAATTCTGTGCCTGAACCTCCACTAATATGTGTTCCAATTAAAAAGAATTTACCTGTTGCTGAATTGCCTTTATCTATGTCAACTATAATACTTCCTTCACAAGCTATAGTTCCTTTGTTTCCAGAACCTTTACCAATTTCCAGTACTGTATCTACTGCAGAATCTACTTTAAGCGACATGTTACGTAAATAATTAGGACTAGCTAAGGTTCCACTTTGACTATAAAAGGTATAAGATCCAAAACTTGATCCACTACCAATTACTTGAATTTCTCCAGCAGCTGTGTTACCTGTTATCCCTCCAAACGCAATTGATGGATTTCCGTTTGTTCTTCTTAATGTTAAAACAGGATTTTGACTGGCACTAATAATTACTTTATCTGAAAAAGTTCCTAATGTTGAAGTAAGAGATCCTGTTGTGGTTAAAGTTCCACTAATTGTAGCGGCTGTACCACCAGCATTTTGTGTAATCATTGAATTACCTAATGTTGACGCGGTTGCAAACATTGGTATAGTATACTGAGTACCAGAAAGAGTTGGTTGAAAAGGTAAATTAGCTAAAGTAGATTTTCTAATAGTATTAGAATCACTTATATCATTAAACCATAAAGTGTCTGTTGCTAAAGGAGTTGCTGCAGTTAATCCTGCAATTGCATTGTCTGTACCTGTTATATCAATAGCTGTAGTTAAAGTATCAGTGGCACTAGCAACTGTACTAATACCAAAACCTCCAGCAAAAGTAGCTGTATTTGTAGAACTTATTGTTTGTGAAGTTCCTGTATCACCAGCTAAAGTCCAACTAACATAGTTATCTAAATCTGGAAAATCAACTAAATTTAATTGACCATTTATATATTGATCAGCCGCGCCTGCACCTGCTATATTAATATCACCACTAGTTGTTATAGGAGAGTTTGTTATAGTAAGTGCGTTACCTGTTTCAGTTAAACCTACACTTGTCACTGTACCAACTGTTGGTATTGCCCATGTCGGAGGTGTTGTTGCGCTACCACCTGAAGTTAAAACAGGTTTTATGCCTCCAACAGCAGGACCATAAATAAAGTTAGTTCCATCAAATGCACCTAAACCTTGAACAAGATTTAATTCTTTATTAACTCTTAAGTCTCCACTAATTAAAGTATTATTAGTTGCCCCACCACCTAATGTTGTAGTTCCTTCTACTAAGAAGTTTCCAGTTCCAGTTGCTCCTATAGTTACAACAGATGCATCATCTGCTATAAGACCTGTACCTAGCGTAGAAATTCCTGTCCATTTAGCTATTTTATTTGTAGCACCATTTCCTTCGATAGAAGAAGTATTGTCTAATTTTTGCCATCTTAAAGCTCCTAAAGTAGCATCACCGTAAATAGCCCAGTCACCTGATTTCCATTCATTAGGTAAAGTACCAGTTCCATTTGGAGTAGCAGTACCAGCTACGTTAACTACATAATATTGACCAGTACTAAAAGTTCCACTAATTAAATTTGGATTACCACCTCTTCCATCTAAACCAGCAGAACTAGGTGAATAAAATACCAATGATCTACCTGCTACCCAGCTTTGAGCGGCTCCTCCAAAAGTAATACTAAGAAAATCAGCTGATACAGCTGTAACTGTTCTGTTTCCACCAGCTGCAAATGAATCTATTACAGTACCTATTAAAATATTAAAATTAGGAACTGTAAGTACTACAGTATTAACACTAGTTTCAGCAGCTGCTGTTAAACCTGTACTTATACTATTTCTCGCGTCCCATGTACCTAAATAATCTAAACCAGGAAGTAAAGCTGTTATCTGTGTTTGAAGCTTTTCAATACCTATAATTATACTGTCATTAGCGTTGACAAGACCTGCAATAGCAGCTGGAGTTGAAAAGCCAGTTAAATATTTTCCTGTAGCAACCGTACTTGGTATAAAGCTAGGCATTCTAACGTTACCACCAGATGTGTATATATCTAATACAGATGCTGCAAAAGATAATGAAGCTCCAGCAACTAAAGTAGCTGATGTTATTGTGTCTAATACCATAGTAGCTCCTGAAATAGAAGCAACTTTTGTACCAACTGTTATGCCTGTACCGGAAACAACTTGTCCTTGAACTGGATATATTATAGAAAGATTTTTACCAACACTTGTTTCAAACACTACAGTTTTGGATACAGCTCCTTGAGCTTCTACAGTACCAGAAGTTGTAGGGTATGAAATAACATCATCAACAGTGGATATGTCTCCTTGAACTGTTAACTGTACAGCTTTGTCAGCAACACCAGGTGCATAATTAGTACTAGATGCATTTTGTCTTAAAGGACCAAAGAAACCATTAGGATTATTAGCTGTAGCATTATTAACAGTTGCTACACTTGTTAAACCACTCATAACTGATCCTTCCCAAGTAGCTGTAGTGTTTGTTAAAGGACTTCCACTAGCACCAACAAATTTTGCACTTCTTATTTGTGTATCCACTGATAATCCACTAGTTGCTAGACCACTACCACCAACCCATCTAAATGTTCCACTTCCACCTACGGTATCAGTTCCTGTCCAATAGGTTACTCGAGTGTCAACACCTGTACCTAGATTCTTAACTAAACCAGTTGCATTGAAAGTTAAACCTATTTCTGGAGGACTTCCGGCTAAAGCACCAAGTTGAATGCTGATATTATTACCATTTAGAAATTTTACTGTTGTATTTGTGGGTATTGTAATTGGCGTTGAGCCAGCAAGAGGAGTTTGTAATTTCCATGTATAATTTACTAGTTGATCCACCCAAGCAGTTCCAGTTCCTGTTCCTGTTGAGGTCAATACTTGACCATCTGTTCCTTTTGAATTAGAAGAGTCTTGATAGTAACCGTTGTTATCTATGTTACCAGTTGTAGCAAGTAGTGTTACATTTAGATTTCCAGTTACTGTAGCACCACCTAAAATTGTTTCAAATGTTTTAACATTATTGTAATATAAAAGAACTCCAGGATCATTAATGGCAGTATATTTAGTAGCTGTTAAATAATTTGCTGTACCTGTAAAGCTTGTTAAATCTAAAATATCACTTTCAATTGCTAATTTTCTTGTAACAGTGGCATTTTCTATATAAGCAGCATTAGTAGTGGAAGAATCAAAGCCATAACCTATTCGAAAAGGATACGTAACTCCAAAATCCCCCATTTTAATTCCTTTGTTGTCTCCAAACAATATATTACCATTAGTTGTACCGGTAACACCCATATCTATATTAAAACCTGGATTACCATCTAAACTTGAATCATAAGCTTTGTTTCCAGATTGTAATGTTTTAAATAAATTTTCTGGAAAAGGCTGACTTGTAATATATTTTACTATAGCTTTTTCAGTAACTAAATTAGTATTTAATCCAGGACTAGCCATTGGCCCGTTTAATGCAGCAGTGTCCCCTACTATTTTATTAATAATATTATTTGCATTACCTACTTTTAAATCGGTTAATATACCTAAACTAGTTATATTAGTTTGAGAAGGTGTTTGAAGTGTACCTGTTATTCTTGTCGATGTGAAATCTGTGAAGCCAGTACCGACTTGACCTGTTATATTAACAAGAATATTGGCTGGGGTTTGAGTGTCTTGTGTTTGAAACCCTGCTCCTTTGAATGTATTGTTAGTTAAATCAATATCTTTACCTACAGCTACAAAGCCTAAGTCTAATACTGTTTGTAAATCTCCTGTTGCTACAGTCACAAGATCTATAATACTCTGTACTGTAAAGTTTTTAGTAGGTTTACCCTTAACACTAACATCTGTTCCTAATATAAGATCAGTTCTTGTAGGCGCTACTGTTGGATATGAATATATTATTGCCATTATACTAGTTTTGTTATTATTATTTGAGCGCTAGGGACTATTGTTCCCCAATCAGCTGCTATTGTTTGTGGTTGTAAACTACCAGCACCACCTGCTCCAGGATTTTGTAGCCAGAAATGGTAGAAAGTATTTGCCGTTGCTATTTTAACGTATGATGTAATATCTACACGATGTCTTGCTGTAGAAGAAGTTGAAAGAAAAGATGTAGTGGTAGTTGGTCCAACTTGAGTGGTACCATTTTGTACTGTTTTAAAGTTTAATTGTATATTTGTACCACTAGTGGCTTGGGCATAATATACTTGTTGTATAATATAATCACCTGAATCAATAAAAACAACTTTACCTACAGCATCTATAGTTACACTAGTACTTGCTGTGATTGCAGTGGGAAATAGTAAAACAATACCGGCATCACTTACGCCAGGTATTATTGATGTTGTATTAGATGAAGAAAGTTTTTGTATGTAATGTTGGTCAACCACCTCTTTTATTGATGTAAGCGTGTATTGTACCGTGGGATTGCCAATTACTGGGTCTCCAGCTGCATCCACATTGTTAGATCCTAGTATTTTATCCGGTAATTGCGGAGTAACTATAGGATAAGAAGAAATTATTGCCATGTTTGTTTTTTTTTATTGCATTATGGGAAAGCAGACTTTGTTGAAGCGTGCTTGGTTACTAATATCACATGTTTTTGCACTACTTTACTCTTATATATAGAAGGATACTCTAATAGTGTGACAATAGCAGGTTACTCTATACTATTAATAGGCTTATGTCACAGAAAACACGTTGTGTATATAGAAATATAGTGTTACCCCTATCCTCCTGACTATCAGCCCGTTACGGAAATTGAATTAGTTTGACCAGCCTCCCCCCTATATTTTTATAAATGTTTAAAACGATTTACGTTTTCCATATGATTACGATGCATGTTCACGTTTTGCCCACGAATAACTAACTAACTCGGCTATGACACAATGACATGACACATATGACAACATGCCATGACATATCGACATGACAACTTGTCAATGACATACTGACATAGTGGTATACTAGTATTATATATTAATTCATTAAACAATTCTACACTAACATACGTACTAAATACGATGCCATATGGATAATATAGATGTAAGCAATAAGAGTTACTGCTTCATTAATAAATAAATAAATATAATATGTATAATCAATCCGCTTTAATCAGAATATCTAAGCAACTATTCCCAGACAAGAATGTCTTCCAATTAACTAAACAAGAACAATCACAAGTTCTATCAATCTATTATGATACAAACTAAATACGATGTATAATGGATAATAATAATGTAACAAGTTATCGTTTTCACACTACGTTCTCACAACTTTAAATGTTGAATAAGTGTAACTAATTAAATTAATAAATAAATATAATATGAAAAATGTAAAAAATGTAATCTCAAAAAGATTTGTAATCAGAAAATCCTTAGTAGGTAAAAATGTAGTAATCGAATTCACTAATAAAAAAGGTGTAAAAGTTGTGTACAATCACGATATCGCTTTCAACATTATGAAAAGTAAACTTGAAAATATGAATTGTTTCAAGAAATATAAAAGTTATACAGCAACTAATAATATTCCAGTTGTACTAAGAAATACTCAATTAACTTAATATGTATAATCAATCCGCTTTAATAAGAATAGCTAAGCAACTATTTCCAGACAAAAATGTCTTTCAACTAACTAAACAAGAACAGTCAAAAGTTCTATCACTCTATTACGATACAAACTAATGATATATACTTTAAATACACATTACGCTAAAGATATTGATCTCACTTGGGCAATAGGTTTACAAATGGAAGACAAACTAACAAGAGCAGATGTTCTTGGAATTATAGAAACTCACAAATTAAACACAATATAATATGGAAGATTTAAATGACTACTCAGAAATTCATGATTACTATGAGAACTACAATTGGAATACAGGCGAGCAAGACTTAAATGTATTTACAGGTGCAGAACTTAATGACAAACTAGAGATGTCTCAAGTAGCAAATGACTTACAAAACCATCTAGTATTTGATCATAGCTACACTGACAATATATCAATAGCATTATCAGTTTTCAATCTAGTGATGATTATGTTCATCTTATACAAACTAAATACGAAAAGCAATGGATAATAATAATATGAATACATTTAAAGACTATCCCGTTTCTCAAATACAAGACAAATTACAACAGTGTCTTAACTACGAAGCAAAATACGGTGCAATTCCAACAGTCACTGCATGGATTAAATGGTGTAACAGCTATGACTATCGCAAGCAAGAGTGGCAACTAAGACAAAACGTAGCAAAATCAATACAACAATGAGAATCAGAAAGTATAATGGCAGAATAGCTTCTGTAAAAATAACTAAGCGTGAACTACAAATGGTAGAAGATCTTTGGAATCAACGCTTCAATGCTAATTACAAATCGAATA
>Ga0308018_10001248_pt1 | contig 11950 bp, 9 predicted proteins | sample Neamet282_FD_203130 | JGI IMG/M metagenome (GOLD analysis project Ga0308018, IMG submission 203130) | Marine microbial communities from water near the shore, Antarctic Ocean - #282 | ecosystem: Environmental > Aquatic > Marine > Unclassified | place: Southern Ocean | collected 2014-10-01
CGTTCTTTGTGGGGAAGGCTCTGATAGGTGGGGTCCTTGGACTTCGTATCGTGGCCCACGATGATTTATTTGTCTAACTTTGCTGGGGTCGGCATAGACATGCTCGACGCGATCGATGATTACAGCATCGTCACTCCAACTGCCTTCGCAAAGTTTGTATACGACTTCAAGGTACTCCTCGGCTCGGGCGTAGCGTTCTTCATGGTCGGGCAATCCATCGAACCCTAAATTGCTGCCAGCGTTGGGGAGATATGAGGTGACTACATTCCATGCTACTCGCCCTCTGGTTAAGTGGTCGAGCGTTGAAAGTTGACGAGCGAAGGTAAACGGGTGAGCTTGCAGAACTGAGCTAGTAAACGCGAAGCTGAGTTGTTCCGTGACGGTAGCCATAGCCGGAATCAAAAGCATGGGGTCATTAACTGGAACTTGCACAGCTTGCCTGAAAGATGTGTCGGCGCTGCCTTGATAGTTGTCATACAATCCGACAACATCAGCCAGAAAGAGAGAGTCTAAGCACCCAGCTTCAGCAATGCGGGCTAGCTCCAGCCAGGGCTCTAATTGAAGATACTCAGTTTGCCGGCTGTCTGCTCTTACCCAAAGGCCTTGCTGTATATGGCTTACACAGTTCATCGAAAAAGCATTAAGGATCATTCTTCGATTGGGTGCAAATCGCGGTTCAGTCATATCGCAGCCCTTATGGATTTGTGAGGTCATCCCCAGTTAACGTTTTCCAGCGAGAAAGGAAATTGTTTGTATCAGCCGACCATAGCTTGACCCATTCGTGGTCATCATGCTGTTCTCTTAGTTCAATCATTTGTTTAACTCCTCTTCCAACAGTCACGCGAAGTGGAGGATGAACGTCATGGATTGTTTTTGATATCGCATCAGCTACGTCCTCAGGTTCCGACGGGTTCGCATGATCGTATCCAACGCTGAAGCCCCAGTTTTTTGCCACAGGACGGTAGGGGCTGCTTCGGTCGGGGCTAACTGTTTTTTCTCTAATCGGAGTGGCAACAGCACCAGGTTCAATAAGCGTGACGTGAATTCCGAATATTGCTGCCTCAGTTGCGAGCGACTCGCTAATAGCCTCTACCGACCATTTCGTAGATGAGTAGGGACCAAACATAGGGATAGCCACGCGACCAGCTACTGATGAAATATTTATTATGCGTCCAAATTGATTAGCCCGCATTCCAGGGAGTGCGGCTTGAGTACATCGGATAAGACCAAAAACATTGATGTCGAATAGATTTTTCCAAGCAGAGATATCAAATTCTTCGATAGAGCCAACCGGGCTGATTCCTGCGTTGTTAATAAGAATGTCTACATTGCCGATCTGCTCAAATGCCTTACTAACTGATGTTTCGTCTTCAACGTCTAACTGGATGATCTGTAAATCAAGCTTCTCCTCTGACGAGATTTGTTCTAGTGATACGCCCTTGGAAACATCGCGCATGGAGGCCCAAACTCGTATGCCATCTCTAGCTAGTCTAAGAGCAGTCGCTCGACCAATTCCTGTAGAAGTGCCAGTGATTAGTGCAGTAAACATGTAGACCATTCTTGCGCTAGTTGACTAGGTTCTGTCAAAAATGACTAAGTATAAAATTAAATGGCAGACTGGCCAAATGGACACGTCCACTTTTGAAAGCCATCTGACGACAATCGAAAAGCAGGGTTACTGCATAATTGAGAATGCAATAGAGCCTGAATTGTTGTTGGAAATGACCGAAACCGTTAAAAGGCTAGAAGCAGAATTAGACGTTCAACCGCGAGGCAACAGAGCCGAGGGGTTCGCTACGAAGCGAATGTATAACTTGTTGGGCAAAGACAAAGCGTTTTGGAAACTTCCGACTCATGTCAATGTTCTTCCATTCGCAGAAAGTTTGTTAGACAACGAATGTTTACTATCTGGAACAACATGTATGAACATTGGGCCAGGTGAAGTACATCAAGGTTTGCATAGCGATGATGGACTGGTAAGCGTAGAGCGCCCTCGTGCGCCTTTCATGGTTACCTCTATTTGGGCATTGACTGATTTCACCGAAGAAAATGGTGCTACTCGTATTGTTCCCGGTTCCCACAAGTTTAATCATGAGCCTCGAAAAGGCGAAAAAGTTAAATACGTTGCTGCCGAGATGCCTGCTGGCTCAGTGCTCATTGTGAATGGCGGGACGTGGCATTGCGGCGGCGCCAATACAACGGACACAGACTGGCGATTAGGCCTAAGCGTGCAGTACTGCCAGGGGTGGATGCGCCAGCAACAAAATCAGTATTATAGCTTGACCCCAGAACAGGTGCGCGAGATGCCAGAACGGCTAGCAGCGTTATGCGGCTTTACTTTATATAAGGGAATTATGGGCCATGTAGATGGGTCAAGTCCCGGTCGGTTTGTGGGTGCCGGTGAGGTAGCTGAGGTAGCTTACGCATCTATGCGTACAAAAAATGGTGTGGCTGAGGACTCATAATCTAAGCAGATAACGATTCAGCCCTCTACCATTCGTGGCCATGGAGATTCGTAATCGGGTAGCAGTAATAACTGGCGGTGGTGGTGGCATAGGTTCAGCAACTGCCAGAAAATGGATCGATGAAGGAGCGCGTGTCGTAGTGGTGGCAGACTACGACAAGGGTGCCGCGGAAAGAGTAGCCAATGAGCTTGGCTGCATCGGGGTTGGACTCGATGTTACTGATGAGAATGCGATGCAGAAGTTCGTGGATGAAATTGAAGACACTCATGGACCAATCGATATCTTTTTTTCTAATGCAGGTGCCGGGGCTGAAGGCGGTATAGAAGCCTCAAACGAGGCATGGCAAAAACAATGGGAATTGCATGTTATGTCTCATGTGTATGCAGCAAGGGCAGTAATTCCGTCAATGACAGCTCGAGGTGAGGGCTACCTGGTAGCGACAGCTAGCGCAGCTGGGCTTTTAGCAGCCGTAGGATCAGCTCCATATTCTGTTACGAAAGCGGCATGCATCAAGCTTGCCGAAACTCTTGCGATCGCTCATGGTGATGATGGCATTAAAGTGTCAGTGCTTTGCCCTCAGGGCGTTAACACTGCCATGGCTCCGCGCCAATTAGGTGATGGGGGTACTGATGGCATCATTGAGCCCGATGAAGTTGCTGCAATCGTGACAGCGGCGATTGCAGAGGAGCGTTTCTTGATTTTGTCTCACCCTGAGGTCCAGACTTATGTTGAGAGAAAAGCTGGTGATCCAGACCGATGGTTGAAAGGGATGCGTAGATTACGTAAACGATCTATCGATATTCGCGAGGGTATGTGAGAGTAAGTCCGTCTCAAGCGAAGACTAAAAAACCGAGGCAGCTTTCGTACAAAGCGGAATTCATAACTCTTTCATTAATTGTGGCAATAGCGGCTTTGATTGGCTTGAACTACTCTGTCATGAAAGCGGCCTTAGATCATACGACACCGCTGTCATTGGCTGCGTTAAGAACCAGCGTCGGGGCTCCGTTCCTACTTGCTTTCGTTTTGTTCAGGAAAGAAAAATTTCCTCGTAAGCGTGAACAATGGTTAGCGATCTGGTGGATTTCACTTTCAATAACTACGGTTTCAAGCTTGTTTTTGGTGATCGGAGTTTCGTATTTGTCGGCTGGCGTTTCCGCCATGCTTGCTTCGACTATGCCATTGTTCACTGCCCTTATTGCGATAGCGCTGCTTAAAGCACGCCCAGGTAAGTTAGGGATCTCAGGAGTTGGAATCGGACTGGTTGGCGCAGTGGTATTGGCGGTCCCGGCGCTGGGCGCAGGCAACACAACTCTAGGTGTTTGTATGCTCCTAATCTCATCTATTTCTTGGGCATTGGGAGCAGTTTTAAACAAAAAACAACCGGCCGCTTTGGAAATAAGCCCAACAATGTTGGTTGCGATGCAGATCGTTATGTCGTGTATCTGCCTTCATCTAGTCGTTGCTTTTTTTGGAGGGTGGGAACAAACAGCATGGGGGTGGGGCCTTTATTGGCCGCTCCTTTATGCAGGAATACCGTCTCTTGCGATTAGTTTTGTTTTGTTTGCAACAGTGTTAAGACGAGCTCCTGCTATCCAAGGCGCAGCAGTGGCATACCTATCGCCACTATTCGGAGTCTTTTTTGGGTGGGTTATACGCGGAGAGCGGTTTGGGATCATCGAAGTTCTTGGAGGGGCTTTAGTTATTTTTGGTGTTGTCGCCGTGTCATTTGATGGTCGCAGAAGGTTATAAATCTGTATTTGGAAGCATTAACTATTTTGTTGCTCTAGCCTCGGGTCGATGGCCGATAGCGACGTAAAAGCAATGACTGCTGACCTTGAAGTACCGAGTTTCGAGGTTGCTGCCTTTACGTCTCCAGTGAAACTAAGCGAAGCAAAAGTAGCGATAGTCACTTCAGCCTCCTTGCACCATCCAGATGATGATGGCTTTAGTCCTGGTGATGTTGGTTACAGAGTCCTTGAGTCAAATAAAAGAGATTACGTGCTCGGCCATTGGAGCCCTAATTTTGATGCCACAGGGTTCGCGCTCGACATAAATACTGTTTTCCCGATTGATCGATTGGATGAGTTAGCGGCTCGGGGAGTTATCGGTAGCGTTTCCGATAAACACTTGGCCTACGCTGGAAATCAATTTGAGTTATCGGCGATCCGAATGGACAGTGGCCCCGCAGGGGCAAAGTTCCTAAAGGAACAAGGCGTCGACATAGTTTTACTGACTCCCGTTTGACCGCTTTGTACGCGTACCGTGAGTACGCTCGCCCATATCTTCGAAGCAGCTGGAATGGCAACTATTGCCCTCGGGTCAGTGAAGGATCAGATCAAAAATACCGCTCCTCCACGTGGTCTATGGTGCGATTTTCCCTTGGGGCGGCCGCTTGGAGTTCCTCAAAATGCCGAATTTCAACATCGGGTTTTAGCTGCAGCCTTCTCCCTTCTGGATTCGAAACAGACTGTTTTCAAAGAATACGATATTGCGATTAAAGATGAAGGCACTGAAGTTATGGCTTGCACGTTGCCTCCTCGACATGACCCTGAAGCCCATCCGGCAGTCGATGAAGCAAATGGGCTTCGGCCAGCCTATGAACGAGCGCTAGCGAAATATGGGAACCGAATTGGAGCGGGTCGGACCATTTCGTCTGACCAGATTGGTGAAGCAATTGAGTCATTTATTCGCGTAGCCAAGGGTACTCCTTGGAAAGAGGCTGGGGTCCCAGGTATTCCAGCTCGGGTCAGTCAGGACATCCGAGGGTATTATGAAACAGCAGCTTTGGCCCTTTCAGACCATGCTCCAGCAGCTTGGGCTGGTACTCGGTGGTTCTTAGATCACACGGAGGCTGGGAAAGTAGTTTTATCGGCTAGACAAGCTATGGCTGATGCTGGTGAGAAGCAGCCAATTTGGTTCTATATGGTGCCGGGTGATAGATAAGAAATGTTGGAGTCTCATTCGCCGTTTAAGGGGTGGCGGATAGTTGCTGCCTCGTTTGTAGTCCTCTTCGTCGTCTACGGGATTCAGTTCAGTTTTGGAACATTTGTAGATGACATAGCGCAAGATACTGGTTGGTCTGAAACAAGGTTGCAACTCATCATTGCGATTTACATATTTAGCTACAGCGCTCTATCAGCGGTTTCGGGTTGGTTGACAGATCGCGTTGGGCCGCGCAGAGTCGTAGCATTTGGTTCTGTCGTGCTCACATCTGGATATCTGGTGTGGGCTAATGCCTCGAACTTGTCGATAGTCTTCGTGGGACTTGGGCTCATAGCTCCAATCGGTATGTGCTGCTCTTGGGTGCCATGCAACGCGACAGTAGTGCGGTGGTTTGTGGCTAGGCGTGGCCTTGCTACTGCTATCGCTACGGCAGGCGGAAGTACCGCAAACATTTTTGTACCTCCTATAGCTGCTGCCTTGGTGAATCAGTACGGCTGGAGAACAGCGATGACCTCTATGGCTCTAGTTGGTGGGTTAGCGATGTTGGCTAGCGCTCTAGTTCTTGAGCGAGACCCGGAGTCAGTGGGACAGGTACCTGACGGAAAAAGAATCAAAACTGCCAAACCGTTACGAATACACCAGCAGAGCGTATTTCTTGTTCACCTAGTGGGCGCTGAAACCTTAAATTATGAGAACGAAACGACAACTGAAAAAGAAACTAAGGCTAGCGAAGCATGGCGTGATCCTAATTACTGGCGAATTTTTGCGATGTATCTGCTCACCTTTACAGCAGTTTTTGTTCCGTTTATTCATGGAGTGCAATTTGCTCAGAGCCTTGGATTTTCTCTACAAACTGCATCAACCGTTATCTCTTCGATAGGGGTAGGGGGTCTAGTGGGCAGGATGACTATGGGCCCATTGTCTGATCGCATTGGTCGGCGTCATGCGGTGATATTCGCGTTTGCCTTCGAAGCTGTTTCTTTCGTTGGGTTTGCATTCAGCCAAGATCTTATTCTCCTTTACATGTCAGCGTTCGTATTTGGATTCGCCTATGGAGGAAGCGTTACAATCTTCCCTCCGCTTGTAGCAGACTTATTTGGTAGGGCACACGCTGGTTCCATCGTGGGCCGAATTTTTGCATCAGCTGGCTCAGCGGCTGCGATAGGTCCCTATGCAGCTCAGCTGCTTGTTAACCGGCTTGGTAATTATCGGTGGGCATTTTTTGTAGGTGCGATAGCGAACCTTCTCGCAATGTTGATAGCAACCAGACTGCCACAGTCATTAAATAAAAAGGCTTAATTTATTTCCCGCGAGCTTTTTCAGGAGTTACAACAATCCATGTCGCTAAACCAAGAACGTAAGGTTGTCCAGTTGGGCTGAATAGGCCAATGTCAGTAAAAATTTTGCGTCTATCGCGAGAGCGCGTCCGAGCGACTATTCGCAGATTACCTGCTGGGCGTGTGGGAGGCTTTTCTATGATGGTGGCATCGAAACTTCCAAGAAGAGCTGATTCGTCTTGGGTTAAATGACCTTCTCGATGAAATCCAATTGCCGCAGTGCAATCAAGCGAAGCGATCGCAGGTAAAAGAGCTAGTCTGTTGTCATCTGTCCACCTTTCACCGGGATTCCAAGACAACCACGAAATTTCATCTGTCACAGGTCGAGGTCTTAAGCGGAGCCCGAATTCAGCCTTAGGGCCGCACACGAAACACCCGGCAAAATCAGCGGAACTTGGGTTGAGTTGCTCAACGTGATTTTCGAAGCGATCCAGTTTCTCTTTAGTCAAGACTGCGTTACTAGCTAAAAGCGCAACGGTTTCGTTCGACATAATAGGGGTGCTTGAGTCTTTCGATGCCCAACCTGTAAAAGCAGGCCCATCAGAATCTCCGATGCTGATACTGACCGTGTTGGGTTCAGTGATCTGGCTTGTGAAAGTCATGGGGCTCGCAAGAGGAACCGCCCTTAGCAAGCGGGAACTAATTCTTTGGATCGGTTCACCTAAAAGTTTTTCACCAAGACAGGCAATTAAACCGGTCGCAATTCCACCATTTCCGCTCGCCGGTGGCCCTCTAAACCTTTGTGGTAGCTGAATTATTTGAGTGTCATAGTCTATGACGGAGTCTGGCCCCGGTCGACAAGTTAAGCAGCTGTGAGTCACACGTCTAGATTAGTACGCAGCATCAGGGCCGCGCTTAGTACTAAGCTTTGATTTACAAACTGGGAGGAAATATGGCGCTCGCTGACTTTACACTTGAGGATCGGTTTGTACGCGACGAGGGAGACGTTGCGATGTCTGGCGTACAGGCATTGCTGCGCGTTTTGTTAGACCAGCTACGAGCTGACAAACGAGATGGTCTGGACAACGCTGCTCTAGTCTCTGGCTACCGAGGTTCTCCTCTTGGAGGCATAGACACTCTGATGCTTGGTAACAGTGAAGAGCTCGAAGCTAACAACATTAGTTTTATGCCTGGCTTGAATGAAGACCTTGGAGCCACTGCGGTATGGGGTTCACAGCTTGCCAATCGAAATTTTGAAGGTAAATACGATGGTGTTCTCGGCATGTGGTACGGAAAAGCTCCCGGAGTCGATCGCTCTGGAGATGCTATTCGCCACGCAAACGTTTGCGGAGTAGACCCCAAAGGCGGAGTACTGTTAGTTGCAGGCGATGATCCTGCCTCAAAATCCTCGACGCTTGCTTCCGAGTCTGAATTTGCATTGCTCCACTTCCAAACGCCTATTCTTTACCCAGGTAGTGTCCAAGAGGTTTGCGATTTTGGACGAATAGGTTTTGAACTCTCTCGATATAGCGGGCTTTGGTCGGCCTTAAAAATTGTCACCAATGTTGCAGATGGATACTCGACTATTAAAGTCGGGCCAGGGCGCGTAAGGGTACAACGCCCAGACTTCGAGTGGAATGGGATCCCTTGGGCTCACACTCAACAAGATGCGCTTGTCGGCCCGAACGCAGTGAGACAAGAGTTGGAGATACACGAAGGTCGTTTAGTAGCTGCCGAAGCATTTATCCGTCTAAACAAACTAAACAAGTCCACTGTCCCGACATCCGACGCGAAGATTGGGATAGTGGCGGCAGGTAAAACTTACTACGACCTACGCGAAGCGCTAGACCGAATGGGCTTGACCGAAGAGGAACTAAATCGTCGCGGAATCAGAATATTTAAACCTGCCGTTGTGTGGCCATTAGAGCCAACAACTATAAAAGAATTCGCCCAAGGCCTAGACACAATTATTGTTGTTGAAGAAAAACGTTCGTTTCTTGAGATGTTTATTAGAGAAATTCTCTATGGAACACCGAATGCTCCTGCTATCTATGGAAAGAAAGATCAGAACAATGATTTTTGGTTCCCCGGCCATGGCGAGATGGATGCAGATGTTGTAGCTCGCAAAATCCGTCCGTTTTTAGCTGATTTGTTTGGCGAGGATGCTATTGGTCCTGCAGTTAAAGAACGAATAACTATTCCTGTGACTCTAGGTACACCAGATACGAAAAAACAGGCAAATAGAACCCCTAATTTTTGTTCTGGTTGTCCACATAATCGGTCCACATGGGTGCCGGATGGTTCTGAAGCCGGTGGAGGTATTGGCTGTCACGGAATGGCAACAATGACTCCAACTCGAAATGTAAAAGGCACAACACAAATGGGAGGCGAAGGAATCCAGTGGGTTGGCGCTTCGCCATTTGTGACGATGGAACACCGTTTCCAAAATATTGGAGATGGGACGTTCCACCATTCGGGGTCGTTAGCAGTGCGGCAGGCAGTGGCAGCTGAAACTAATATTACATTTAAGATTTTGTACAACGCGGCTGTCGCAATGACTGGCGGTCAAGCGGTTGACGGTGGCATGGCTGTGCCGGAGCTAACTCGTTCGCTTGACGCCGAGGGCGTTGCCAAAATTATGGTGCTTACACATGACCTCGACAAGTACGGCGCTAACCCAGTCTTTGCTGATGGAACCGACGTATGGCATAGAGACCGTTTAGAAGAAGCACAACTAATCTTACGAGACGTCCCAGGATGCACAGTACTTATATATGATCAGCCTTGTGCCGCAGAGCTCCGTCGAGATCGGAAACGTGGCAAAGTTGTCGAGCCAGCGATGCGTGTCTTCATTAATGAAGCCGTGTGCGAAGGTTGTGGGGATTGCGGAGAGAAATCAAGTTGTCTTTCTGTGCAGCCAATCGAAACTGAATTTGGTCGAAAAACAGCGATTCACCAGTCTTCCTGTAACAAGGATTACACCTGCTTAGATGGAGATTGCCCAGCGTTTATAGAAGTAATCCCAGCAGGTAAGACACCAAAAAAATCAACATTAGAGGTTACCAATGTTGATAATAACCTTCCAGAACCTAATCGGATCGAAGAAGGAAATGTTTTGATGATGGGGATAGGAGGCACTGGCGTTGTCACAATAAATCAGTTATTAGCTACTGCTGCTCTTCTAGATGGCAAAGAATCTCATGGGTTGGACCAAACCGGCTTAGCTCAAAAAGGCGGACCAGTAGTATCAAACCTCAAAATCCGATGGGCTGGCGCTGAAGGAGAGGTCGAAGAAGCTAATAAAATAGGTTCAGGTGAAGCAGACGCGTACATCGTCTTTGATCTTTTAACTGGAACCAGTCCTGCGAACCTCGAAAAGGCAATGCCCGGAAAGACAATCGCACTAGTTTCTTCAAGTAAAGTTCCTACAGGAGCGATGGTCCGAGACACCAGCGCTAAGTATCCTGAATGGTCCACGCTTCAAGCAACAATTGATAGTGCGACTGTTCCCGAAAAAAATATCTATTTTGATGCTGGCCGTTTATCCGATGCACTATTTAGGTCACATATGCCGGCCAACATTATTGTGCTCGGATCAGCGTATCAAAGTGGAGTGATTCCTATAAGCGCAAGTGCTATTGAAAAAGCTATAGAGCTAAATGGTGTGTCTATAGACAACAATATCCAAGCCTTCAGAATTGGCAGAAAAATAGTACTCGATTCGACTTTCCTCGATTCTCTGAACCTTGGAGATAAAGACGCTAAGCGAATGCAAAACAAGAGCTCTGCCACAGCTGAAAAAATGATCAAAGAGGTGCAGGACCCTTCAGAAGAGCTTCAACGGCTACTCTCGATCAGAACTCCTGAACTTATTGATTATCAAAACGTCGGTTACGCGCAGACTTATATTGACTTTGTAAGCAAAGTGCGAAAACAAGAAATTTCAATAGGCTCAGACACTCGGATGTCGGAAACTGTTGCCCGATATTTGTTCAAGCTAATGGCATACAAAGATGAATACGAAGTTGCGAGACTCCATCGTTCTGGAGACTTCCATCAAGCGATCAAAGATCAGTTCGGTGACAAGACTAAAGTGACCTACAAACTTCACCCACCATCCATGAAAAAATTGGGTCTAGATAAAAAAATCGGTTTAGGCAAGTCCGGTGACGTGGCATTCGCAGTGTTAACTAAAATGAAGTTCCTAAGAGGCAAAGGAATTGATCCGTTTGGTAACACTAGACACCGAAAGCTTGAGAGAGCTCTAATCCCTGAATACATGGAAACCATTGATTCCTGTCTTCAGCGTTTGTCGTCAGACAATTACGAGAACGCTATAGAGATAGCAGCGCTTCCGGACATGATCCGTGGTTACGAAGAAATAAAAGAAGCGAATGTAGAGCGCTATCGAGAAGCAGTGCAGAATCTTCTGTAAAAAAAGATGATCTTAGAACTGCTTGGACCTAATTAACTCTGCTTAATTAGGTCCAAGTGGAATTCCTTTTTCGAATAACTGTGTGCTTGAGGTTGGGAAACGCCAAACTGGGATTATGGATCTAGAAGGTTTAGATATAGCGGGCTCGGTGCTTGATCTAGTGGGTGACACTCCTTTGGTTCGTTTATCGCGCCTAGATAAGGGTCTTCCCTGTCCTGTAGTAGCGAAAATGGAAACCACCAACCCTGGGGGAAGCTCAAAGGACCGGCCAGCTATTGCGATGATCAATGCAGCTGAAGAAGCCGGACTCTTGAAACCTGGAGGAACAATTATTGAACCAACATCAGGGAACACGGGCGTAGGTTTAGCAATCGTTGCAGCTCAACGGGGTTATAAGTGCATATTTGTGGTCACTGATAAATTGAGCCCTGAGAAGATTACTCTCTTGGAGGCCTATGGCGCTGAGGTTGTAGTGTGCCCAGTGGCAGTTGCTCCTGATGATCCACGTTCATACTATTCAACTGCTGAAAGACTCGTAAAAGAAATACCGAATGCTTACAGGCCTAATCAATACGAAAATTTGTTTAACCCAAAGGCTCACTATGAAAGCACTGGCCCCGAAATTTGGAAGCAGACAAAAGGAAAAATTACTCACTTCGTAGCCGGAGCCGGAACAGGTGGAACAATTAGTGGTGTCGGCGCTTACCTGAAGGAACAAAACCCTAACATTAAGGTTATTGCTGCGGACCCAAGCAACTCAGTTTATTCAGGTGGAAGCGGTCGCCCTTACCTTGTCGAAGGAGTCGGAGAAGACTTTTGGCCAGGTACTT
>Ga0308018_10001250_pt1 | contig 11947 bp, 10 predicted proteins | sample Neamet282_FD_203130 | JGI IMG/M metagenome (GOLD analysis project Ga0308018, IMG submission 203130) | Marine microbial communities from water near the shore, Antarctic Ocean - #282 | ecosystem: Environmental > Aquatic > Marine > Unclassified | place: Southern Ocean | collected 2014-10-01
AAACCAATTATGATGGTGACTCTCAGGGTGACGCATGTGATTCTGATGATGATGACGATGGAGTCAATGACTGGAACGATCGATGCCCAAGGAACCCTTCTGAGAAGAATTGGATTTCTTCCGTGGCTAACGATCATGACGGCGACGGCTGTAAAGATTCAACCGGGGAAGACACTGATGACGACAATGATGGAATCTCAGATACCATAGATGATTGCACTCCCGGTGACATCGGCTGGGTCTCAACTGGCGCAACCGATTATGACAGCGACGGTTGTCAAGATCTCCTCGAAGACCTTGATGACGATAATGATGGCGTGATTGATCTCAATGACAACTGTCCGAAAGGTGAAATGGGCTGGACGCCAACACTCGCAAACGATTACGATTCAGACGGCTGCAGAGATGATACCGAAGATCCTGATGATGACGACGATGGCGTGTTCGATGACATCGATGTTTGTGTAAGAGGTGACATCGGCTGGGTTTCTTCAGGTGCAACCGATTATGACAGCGATGGCTGCCAAGATTCACAAGAAGATTTGGACGATGACGGCGATGGTGTTGCAGACGTCAATGATGATTGCCGTCTCGGCGAACTTGGATGGATTTCGACCGGTCTCAATGACTATGATTCCGATGGCTGCAGGGATGCAACAGAGGATACTGATGACGATAACGACCTCATCCTCGACGATGATGACCAATGCATGCCTGGTGATTTAGGTTGGACTTCCAATGCTTCATCAGATCACGATTCAGACGGTTGCAATGATGCTTCAGAAGACGAGGATGACGACAACGACGGCGTGCCCGATAACATTGATGAATGCCAGACAGGTGAGATTGGCTGGAGATCTTCTTTCTTGGCTGACCCTCTTATCACCGACTGGGATGGCGATGGTTGTCGCGATGTTAATGAAGACCTCGATGATGATAATGATCGGGTCAACGACCTTGATGACCTGTGCCCAAGGCTCGGGCATTGGAACTGGTCTTCAGCAAATTTCGGCGATCACGATGGCGATGGTTGCATGGACGAGTTTTGGAATAATGGATACTTTTCGGCTGAAGAAGATTTGGACGATGACAACGATGGTATTCTCGACGTAGTAGATGCGTGCCAGTATGGGGATCTCATGTGGATTTCAGATGCTACAAACGACCACGACATGGACGGTTGCAGAGATTCTACAGAAGATAACGATGATGATAATGACGGAATTCTTGACGTGGAAGATCAATGTCCGAAAGGTGATGTTGGTTGGGTACAATCACCTGAAAGCGACTACGATTCGGACGGGTGCCTGGACATTGGATTGGACGAAGATGACGATAATGATGGCGTGAGCGACACCAATGATCTTTGTCAAAAAGGTAGACTTGACTGGATTTCAGTTGAAGCTACTGATCACGATAAAGACGGTTGCCACGATGAGTTTGAAGATCTTGACGATGACAATGACTCGATTCCTGATTTGGAAGACAACTGCTCAAAAAGTACACCTCCCGGATGGATTTCCTCGATTTACTTGGATTATGACGGCGACGGCTGTTATGACTCGGGGGAAGATCTCGATGACGATAACGATCTTATTCTTGACCAATTCGATGCGTGCAAGCTAGGCAACCTCAATTGGACTTCAACAACCTTGACCGATTATGATCAGGACGGATGTAAGGATGCTACAGAAGATTCTGATGACGATAATGATGGTGCGCCTGACATCTTTGATGATTGTCCAACTGGAGAAACCGGTTGGGTCTCAAAAAAGGCTACTGATCATGATGATGACGGATGCAGGGACCTCAACGAAGACTTAGATGATGATAATGACGGGAAGAGTGACCTCGTTGATACATGCCCGCTCGGGTCCTCAAATTGGGTTTCCTCCATCACAACAGATCGAGATGACGACGGTTGTCTGGATTCAGGAGAAGACCTTGATGATGACAACGACGGCGTTGAAGATGGATTTGATGATTGCTCGGTCGGGGACATTAACTGGGCTTCTTCACCAACAACTGATTATGACGCCGATGGGTGCCAAGACGGATTAGAAGATCTTGACGATGACAATGATGGCGTGTTAGATCTTGTTGACAAGTGCTCGAAAGGAAACCTGAATTGGTTCTCCTCTTCGCTTTCTGATTATGACGCTGACGGGTGCCAAGATTCTCTGGAAGACTTGGATGACGACGGAGACCTTGTCCCAGATACACTCGACTTCTGTGCAACTGGTGACCTCAACTGGGAATCCAACCTTGCCACAGATTTCGATGCAGATGGTTGCAATGACCAGCTCGAAGACAGGGATGATGACAACGATGGCGTCGAAGATTCAGCGGACACCTGCGATAAAGGTGTGACAGACTGGATTTCAGAACCTGCCCTCGATTACGATGAGGATGGATGCCGCGACTCGGATGAAGACCTCGATGATGATAATGATGGCTTGGAAGATCTTCTTGATTCATGCCAGAAGGGTGATTTGGATTGGACCTCCGGAAACCAAACGGATTCAGATGCTGATGGCTGTCAAGATCTAACCGAAGATTCGGATCTCGAAACCCCAATCGATGATAATGAGAGCGGTGTTGATTGCAACCGATTTGTCACCACATGCGACGAAACGCCCACAGACAATGAATCTGACATGAAGTCAGATGTTTCTGAAACCAAGGTACAGAGCATGATCGTTGGCTTATTAGCAATGGCTGTGGTTCCAACCGTCTTAGGTGGCCTGCTGATCGCTTATCGCGTTCGCTGGTAACACTTTGAAGACCATTGTGTTGAAGAAGGACACCACCATGGCAAGACCATGGACAGCATTGTAATCCTTGTCGCATCGACCGGAAATAATGCTGTTCTGGCGCAGGTATTCGAAAAGAGTCTGAATGAGCGAAGCGTAGAGGTTCACGCAGTTGACCTCTGTGCACTCGATCTTCCAATGTACACCCCAGGAAATGAAGCAAAAGGAATCCCTCTGCCCGGTTTCAGAGATGCAGCTGCCAAAGTTCGGTCAGCAAAGGGTTTGATTGTGTGCGCTCCAGAATACAACGGCTCGATGCCTCCGGTTCTGAATAATTTCATTGCTTGGCTTTCCACAAGCACTGATGATTTTCGTGAACATTTCAATGGGAAATCCATCGGTTTAGCCTCTCACAGCGGCGGTGGTGGACAAAACCTGATGACTTCGATGAGGATTCAATTTTCACATCTTGGGGCCAATGTCCTCGGTCGCGTAGCTGTCTTGAACAACAGCAAACCACTGAATCAACAAACCATTGAATCTTTGATTGATGGGGTCTTACGATGAATCGAAGGTCTCTGAAAAACACCGTACCAACACACACCGTCTTGGAAGGTGGTGGCTTTCCTGTACGTCGACCGGCTGCCATGGGCTCGCTGATGAGCCCCTTTTTGTTGCTTGATGAGATGGGGCCGGTTCACTGGGACCCATACTCTGCAATCGGTGCACCCGATCACCCCCACCGCGGCTTTGAAACCGTGACGTACATGATTCAGGGGGCAATGCAACATAGCGACAGTGCAGGGAACAAGGGCGATCTTAACCCTGGCGATGTGCAGTGGATGACGGCTGGGCGAGGTATCATTCATTCAGAATTGCCTCAAGATGACTTTTATGAAACGGGTGGTACCACACATGGGTTCCAGATTTGGGTCAACCTTCCAGCGAAAGATAAGATGATGCAACCGCGCTATCAAGACATTCCAGCAGCTCAAATCCCAAGCGTTCGTTCAGAAGATGGAAAGGTATGGGCCAACGTCATCGCAGGTCAAGCCATGGGTGTTCAGGCCGTGATTGACACGGTGATTCCAATCACCTACATCCACATGAAAATCGAGCAAGGCGGAGCTCATGTGCAATCAATCGATTCTGGTTTGAATGGCATGATCTATGTCTTCGGGGGAACCGTTCATCTCAACGGTCGAGCTGTCCAAGACGGACAACTTGCATTGATGACGGATGGCGATGAGGTGTTGCTCGAAGCACAGGACGATGATGCCGAATTCTTGATTCTAGCAGGACCAGAGTTGAATGAACCAATTGCGCGCTATGGACCCTTTGTCATGAACACACGAGAGGAAATCCATCAAGCGGTGCTCGATTACCAAAATGGAACGTTGGCATGATTCAACAGCAAGGAAGACTTGATGCATTTTTTTTACAGCGACCAACACAGCCGCTTTATGCTTTGAGAGGCGCTCATCTACGTGCACTTGCTTTTGGTAGTTGGTTGCCCCACATCCGGCTCCAATAACCTGACATGCACCGTTCATGCCTCTGGACCCGTCGTGGTATGAGCATCAAACATTATTTTGAACAAACGAAGCCAAAACACGAGGTCGCAATTTCCGCCCTATGAAAGATTGGTTTGCTTCGACCATGATTCAATGATGTTGCTCTCTGCGATCTGCAAGTGTTCACCAACAGTCCCTTGACGGATGCCAAGAGCATCTGCAATCATTTTCTGTGTGCATTGGCGTGGCGTTGAGTAGTATCCCATGTCCACGGCCATGCGCATCACATCGTGTCGTCGGCGAGGAAGTTGTGGGGCACTGATCCAATCGGCTTTGATGTTCTTTGAAATCCGCACGTCCATCTGCGATGGGATCAACGAGGAAAACGCCTCCCGGAGCTGCTTAAGGCCATCATTGGTTCCTTGAATCGTCATGAAAAGTCCTTTGCTTTTGGAAAGAGAAGTTGGGGGTACGGGCCAACAATTTGTGAGGCCTTGGAGAACCATCATCGCTGGACCGGGGGTGAACGCTTTGAGAAAAGCAACACCGTCCGATTTCAAAAGAACCTCTTCGACAACAAAACTCTGGCTGAGTCGGTCAAGGTGATCAAACACGGCTTCATCGTCGTATTCGACACGATAAACGCCGTATGGCATGCCATTTTTCAAACCCATGCTGGTAATCAATTCTGTCTTTGAGAACATCTCTAAGATTTTCACACCAGGCAAATGCTGGCCTTGTCCAGGGTCGACCTGGATCTGGAAATAGCGCAGGTGTTCGCGGCCTTGGCTCTCCATGTTGAAATGGGGTTAGAAGTCCAATATAGCCATTTGGGGCCGCACACAATAGGAATCCATATGCAAAAACCGGGCTCGGAGTGGTTTCTTCCGTCGAATCGTTTGAGGTTGATGAGTGGAGTTTTTTCATGTATTCCATTTCATATTGCGTATGTATATCTTGATAAAGACGAGCCGTGACGACCGCTCGTTATCATGTCGCAACTTCAAGATTCTATCGATATCATCAACGGTTTAGATACCTTGCAAAAGACTGGTTTTGCAGCATTGATGATGTTCCTTTCGCTTGTGTTCACTCGTTATGGTCTGATTCGACCGTGGCGGAAGTTGATTATTCGCTCTGCTGCAAAGTGGGATGATGCTTTGCTTGGACCGATGACGACTCGCCTCTACGCTTTTGTTTTCACCGTTGGCCTTCACTTGAGCGTGATTTGGATCACAGACGGCGATGAAGGTGTCCCTGACGATTTGGGCCCATTGTTTAGTGCAACCTACATTCTTTTGGCCACAACGATTTTGAGCACTGGACTCAAACACCTTTTGCCAGTCCTTCTTAACCGGTTCAACGATCAATCCAATGTCACGGTCTCAGGCAGCAATCCACTCATCACCTACTTTCTCCGAGCGGTCGTGTTGTTCTTCGGTGTGAACTTAGCACTCGCAGAATTAAAGATTGAACTCCTCGGTATTTTGGCCTCGCTTGCCGTGTTCTCCTTGATTATTGGTTTGGCCGTTCAACAAACCCTCGGAAACATTGTCAACTCGTTCATGCTTGCAGTCGACCGTCCTTTCGAAGTCGGTGACCGCATTGAAGTGGAAGGCATGCTGGGTACCGTCGTTTCGATGGGTATCTTGTCAACCAAAGTGATGGACCGTGATGAAAAGTTAATCGTGATTCCAAACAACACCCTCATTTCATCCACCCTTGTAAATCACGCACGTGGCGGTGGGGATGGAGTTGCACGGCGCATTTCCGTTGTCATTGACATCGGAGTGGACTATCGAGAAGGCATTGATCACGTGAAACTCACGGTTCTCAAACTTGCTCGTGACTGCCCTTACACCATTGATAACCCTGAGCCAAGAGTGCTGCTCACCGAACTCGGTGACTTTTCAAAAATGTTCAGGTTGTATGCTTGGGTTCAAGATTACAGCGAAGAATGGGTGACTCGTGATTGGTTGCTCAAGGCAGTCGACGAACGGTTCGAGGCTGAAGACATCCGTATCCCATTCCCGACGGTGGTCGAACTTCGTGGTGATGATGAAGATGTAACGGCTGCTGAAGAGCGGCTAAAGGCAACCCGTCAGCGCGCTGCTAAATCTCAAATGGGTCGAGAAGATCGCAAGTTGCGAAAGGAACGTGAGGCTGCTCGTGAAGAACTTGAAGAGATTCAAGAAACTCTTCGTGCCCCGGAAATGGCCAAAGCAGAACGGGCGGATCTCGAGGCTCGCTCATTGGAGCTCTCAAAGATGCTTACAATGTTCGACACCGATGACATTTGATTGAAAAACCGCTCCCGGGTCCGAAGGGTCCCGAGCACTTTGCCAAGTGATGCAGGTTCTGCTGGCCTCCATGGTTGTGCTGTGCACCTACCGGACCGTTGTGATAAGACGCTCAAGACCGTCACAGTTTTGGCGGAGATGTGCACTTCGACCAGGTCGTAATTCTCTCAGGAGAGGCACCCATTTGGGCCTTTTAATCCGGTGTCGATTCATTTCAATCTGTGGTCAAAGAAACGGACGGTTTTACTCTCGCATCGACGGGACCAAACAGCCACATCCCATCCCACAAAACGGCGTTATCCGCTTCCAATACAGCGTGTGGAGAAAGTAAAACTTAGGTTGGTAAGTAACTAGAAAAACGTACGCAGTACGCATTTAAACAAAAGTGCTCGGGCCGGGATTCGAACCCGGGTCGGCGGGATGAAAACCCACTATGATGGACCTGGCTACACCACACGAGCGACAAGCAATCCACCGACCTCCCCTTCATAATGATTCGCTCGCATACCTTGGCTGAATTGCCATGCTTGAGCCTGGTTTTCAAGGGTGTTCGGTGGCTTCCATTTGCAATCCGTTCCACCAGTTCCAAGTTGACCAGATCACAGCAGCGCCAAGAAGAATCAGCACAGCCATAAGAATCTCATTGTCGAGGAACCACATCAACACATCGAAGGCCTGGTTGCCATACACGCCAATCAAAATCGCCTCAAGGCCAAACCGAAGGCCACGGCCTAGCAAGCCTGCTGCGATGAATGGACGTTTGTCCATCTCGCCCATGCCTGCTAGCCATCCGAACACCTTGTAGGGGATCGGAGAAAACGCAGCGATGAAGATCCCTAAGGTGCCGTAACGTTGAGTGAGGGCCTCAATTTTTTGGACATGGGAAGGGGATCCGAACTTGGAGATCAATGAACGTCCCCAGCGTTGTCCAATCAGGTACCCAATGAGGGAGCCAATGACCGATGATACGGTGACGACAAGCCACAACAAGAGAACAACTTCAACTTCTCCAATGTTGTTGAGAAGCATTGGGATGTAGACCAAATCAGGCGGGACTGGTTGGATGATTGCTTCGCTCATCGAAACCATAGCCAAACTTGCTGGTCCAAAGACATCAAAGGCATCCAAGATGGACTCCTTCCATGACATGACCACAACTTGTAGCCCATTGATATGAAGATGTGGGTGAGCGGTGAGTTCATGGAGTATGTTCGGGGGTCGCCTACCACATGCGAGTGCTTGATACTGCTGCTTTGCTCCATTGGCCCGTCAATCAATTGGCAGATGGTGTGTGTGCTTTGAGTCAACAAGCTGAACTTGAACGTGTAAGCCCTCAACGTTCACTTCTCGTTCAATCCTTGGATTCAATACAATGGCGTGATGTTCCACCTGCCTGGCTCCAAACGGCCAGGGAGGCCGCTGCTTCAAGTGGCGATTTACCTCGATTGTCCGATGTGGATGTGGATGTTCTCGCCCTCGCATTGGCCCTCGATGCCACGCTTGTCACCGATGATTATCGCCTTCAGAACGTGATGCAGTCTCAGCAACGTTCGACAAAATCAGTTGGTACCGTGGGAGCAAAACAAGTCTGGCGATGGGAACTCCGTTGCATTGGGTGCAGAGCGACAACCCCCGTGCCATCAAATGTAGATCGTTCAAAGAAGGGCCCTGTCGCAGAATGTGATATTTGTGGGTCGCCAATGAATGTAAAGCGAGCCCGGTGAAGGATTCACTCTTCTGTGTCAAGTGCTTCAAGAGCAGAAACCTTGCGTTCAAGGACAGTAATTTCCATTCCTGCAGGTTCGATGCCCACGGCTTTTGCTCTTTCGAAAAGGCGTTGTTCTGCTGTCCTGCCACCAGCGCTCATGTCTTCGATGGCTGCTGCTGGGTCGACTGCACGGGTGGTGTCAGTCAATCCTTTCTGGAATTCACCTTTGGAACGGCCGATAGCGTTGGCCATCTTTGGCAGACGATCAGCACCGAATAAGACGAAAAACAATCCAACAAGGACAAACATTTCCAAAGGACCCAAACCACCAATCATGACGCTTCCTCAAAAGGTGGGTAGAGGCCAATGCAGTTGAAGGCTTCGGCCCCCGTTTGAGCGAGGGGTCTGTTCAGCCACCAGAAACCGGAGGCAGAAGTGCGATTTCATCCCCATTTGTCGGATGTACATCCAGGGGGCAACGTTCGTTGTTGAGGGCCACTGTGAGGCCTTTGGCGATCCAATCACTGGCGCCTAAGAACTCAATGATGTCCTCGATGCTCATGTTCTCCATCAGTGGGACTTTGTGGGTTCGGGAACCCAAGCTCTCCACCAACGGGCCAAAGACAACCACACGCACACTGCCCTGCCTTTCTCCATCCATGGAATGACCTTCCAAGCGGTAGTTTATCAACGCACTCCGTCGTCCTTGATGCATGAGCCCCGCTATGCGCGCATCAGGTGTGTGGAAACTCTACGCTTCTGGCACTTCGACCGTCGAAGCTGTGCGGGGGGTCAACGTCAGCCTTGGCGCCGGTGAGATGGTCGCCATTATGGGTCCCTCAGGATGCGGGAAGACCACCTTGCTGAACGTTCTCTCAGGTATTGATGTTCCAAGCGCAGGTGATGTGAACGTCAATGGCCTACCCTTGTTCGGGATCAGCGATAACGAACGAACCACCATGCGCTCCAAGCATCTTGGTTTCATTTTCCAAGATTTCAATCTCCTCCCCGTGCTTTCAGCTGTTGAAAATGTAGAATTACCTTTGTTGTTGCTCGGTACCTCTGCAAATGAAGCGCGAACCCGTGCTTTGGAAGCACTCAACGACGTAGGCCTCGGCGATCGAAGCCAACACCGGCCAGCAGAACTCTCTGGCGGTCAACAACAGCGCGTCGCAATCGCACGTGCAATCGTCCATCGCCCGGCTGTTGTCCTTTGCGACGAACCGACAGGGAATCTTGATTCCCGAACATCAACCGAAGTTCTCACCCTCCTCAAACGGATCAACCTTGAACATCAAACCGCTTTTCTCATCGTCACACACGATTCAATCATAGCGGACCTGTGCGATCGTATCCTCTACATGGAAGATGGTTTGATTGTGAAGGATTCCCTTCGAAGCGAGGAGGAATGAACCTGCTCGTTGCGCTTGTCATGCTGCTTGCGTGTGTAGCACTCCTTGCTGCTGTCGCAACCTGGACATTGACGCGCACCCATCACATCTCTCTGTTCACCGTTGCTAGCCTGATGGCCGTGCCCGTGCTTGATGCCGGTCTGTCGTTCATGGTCTTGGACTGGTGCTCAGTCGATGGGGCTACGCGATGGGTTGGAGCCTTTTCCTTTGGCATCCTTTCGCTCGTGTTCGTTCAACCTCTCCTTGTCCCACAGCGCCTTGTTGTTTGGAGGATCGCTCGCGAGACGGTGCTGCGTCGTAAACGTCAGGCCGCTTTGTTGATGCTGGGTTTGATTATTGCCTCTTCCATCATCACCTCGTCATTGGTTGTTGGCGATTCATTGGATGCCACGGTGCAGTACGAAGTCGAAGGTGCCTGGGGTGAATCGGACATCACCATTTCAGGCCTTGACCTTTCAACAGGAGAGCGCATCAGACTTGAGGAGCGCGTCGCCTCTGAGGTGTGGGCTGCTGCCAAGGCTGATCCCACGCTTCAATCAAAGGTGATTGGTCAGCAGCAAGGGATTGTTGCAGGCGCCAGCATGCAGAGCGACCACCGTTCGATTCCCAGCGTCACATGGTTGGCCTTCAACGGGACCATTGATGCGGAAGAGATCTGGCCTCACATCGGTGGTGAAAGCGGCATAAGATACGCCGAAATTGAAGCACTTAACGGCCCAGAACGTCCTTTGAGCATCGTAGTCAATGAAGTTCTGGCTGAGGAACTCACACTCGTCGAAGGAGCCGTTGTCGAATTGGGCTGGTACGTCACCCAAGACAATCAACGAGAACGAGTCACTCAGAATGCAACAGTAGCCAAAGTGGTTCAAAACCAAGGCCAAGGTGCTGCGGCTGGTCTTTCATCGCCTGCAGTGTTCACAGACCTTTCCACGGCGCAACGTTTGCAACGCATGGAAGGGGAAATCAATTCGATTCATTATGCCGTTGCTTCTTCCCATGACGGCGCAGATGCCATCCCGCCCCTCGTTGAGGCTTTGGAAAGCCACCTCGATCAGGCTTTGACGGCAGAAGACGTCGGTTTGAACATCGATGTTGATGCCTCGACTGGAGCAATCAGTGTTTCATCCAACCGGGGCTTGGGCCGCATTGCGGGCGAAGATGTTGTGTCCTTGCGTGAAAACAGCACGCTTCTTGGTTTTGATTCAGTGTTGGAAGTTCTTCAGGTGCCACTGATTGAATTTAATTTCGATGACGAGCCTTTGCTTACCCTTGCCTCAAATGCTGTGACTGACTTAGAGGCTGGCGAACGCAGCCTGTGGCACGCTACGGGGACCGGTCTTGGATTCCAAACCGCTGGTTCGGGTGATGCATGGATGTGGCGTGTGCCCGATGGAGGCATGGTCCACGACTTCACGCTGTCAAGCGATGGTCAATACGGTGCAGCTGCACATGCAAATGGACTGGTCGTTGGATCTGAAAACCATGTTGAGGACGATGAGTGGGCTGCATACGACGCAGAAGGTCAATTTTACGCCGTTGCTTCTGAAGCCGAAGGCTGGTTGGCTGTGGAAAGCACAGCTGATGCGTTGATATTACATCATTTCTCTTTTGACTTGTCAACCCATGAACAAAGGCAAATCAATGTACCCACACCTTCCAAAATATTGGGTCTGGAATTTATTGTTGATGAGGGAATGTACCTCGAAGTCGAAGGTTTGTTGTCAATTGAACGCTATCACGCCAGTGAAGTCAACCTCACCAGTGAATTTTCAATACATGACGGTGAAGGTTGGCCAGAATCAACCCCCACTTCCGCTTCACTGCCACTGCACGCTCGATGCGATGGCAGTGCTTCGATTTCCCTCTTTACTCCAGTGGAGCATTGGTGCAGTTTCGATGGGGGATTGCTTCGTTGGGATGGCACCTCTGGGGAGGTTGAATCCCTCCGACTCCCTGTTCTTTCAAGCGCCGGTGGTTTTGGTACCATGCCGCAGATGCTCCTTTCCTTTGGGGGAAGCACCGCACCAGTTTTGGTTGACAATGGATCGGTTTTAATCAGTGAACGGCTTCAAGATTTGAACCTTGATCTTGGACAAAGCGAGTTTTGGTTGAAAGGCTTGATCCCCTATGCCTTTGGTGACGATACGGCCTACCGACTGAATCATTCTGGCTACTACACGGAAGTTGAGGGCCTTGAAGGGCTCTCAGATTTGGACGGCGTGGTGCTTGGCTTGATTTCCCTTCAAGACGCAGAACAGTT
>Ga0308018_10001266_pt1 | contig 11840 bp, 10 predicted proteins | sample Neamet282_FD_203130 | JGI IMG/M metagenome (GOLD analysis project Ga0308018, IMG submission 203130) | Marine microbial communities from water near the shore, Antarctic Ocean - #282 | ecosystem: Environmental > Aquatic > Marine > Unclassified | place: Southern Ocean | collected 2014-10-01
GCATTCATTAAATGTTCGTATATTGGTGTTGGATATGCACCGGGGGCGCTGGGCTGAGCCACAACGTCCACAGTGATTATTTCAAAGTCGGAAACGTTTCCGCTTCCATCTTCGCTAACATTACCAGAGCCCCTACTGGAAACACCTAGTTTAACACCTGCTTCAAGCATTGTTTTAACTAAGTTCCCCATAGGAGTTGGTAATACTTTTAGTTTTCCATAACCGTTATCGCCATCCATCCAACATTCAGTTATCATATGGCTTACACGGTCAATGTTTATGTTAAGACCTTCTGGATGATCAACTTCTCCGAGAACTGAATATCCTCCAGACACTTGATCGTTGAGAGTTTTGACAGCCCTGCCTATTTCGGATACAGGATACACTCGTTGATTAGCGTTCCGAATACCACCTTGGATAATGATACCTTTCATATAAAGGTCTTTACCCTCGTTAGTATTCTCAAGTACTATTCCGGACTGGTCGAATGTCAAGTTCTCTCGTAAGTAGTTCATCTAGTCTTCCTTAACTTACTTGCCACCGATAAGTGATTTCTTATCAGCTGCTGCTTCTGGCTTGCCTTTTTTCTCTGCGCCATGCCCTGGTTGTGCTTTTAATGATTTAGAAGCCTTCCCGCCTGGTACATTAATATTGCCGCCGTCTTGGTCTTTTGGACTTGCGTCACCTAGACCAGTATGATCGCCACCATTTTCTTCTGAACCTTGGTTCAAATTACCAGCAGTGCCGCCCATATTATTTGGGTTAGCTATAGAGCTTTTTGTATTTGCTCCATTGTCACCCATTTTAGCTGAAACTTTCTCTACGTATTCACGCATTTCTTCTCCAGCTGTTTTCTTTGTTTTCTCTTTAACTTCTTCATCTGATGCTTCGTCTACTTCTTCATCTGATGCTTCGTCTACTTCTTCATCTGATGTTTCAAAAGCAAATGCTTCTTCAGGCTCTTCTTCGCCGTCATCTGCATCCATGTCTGGCTCATCACCACCCATGTCGTCTTCGCCTTCGTCATCGCCAGCCATCATTTTTTCAAATTCAGCTTTTAAGTCGTCTAGTGCGTCTTCTAAGTCTTCTACACGATCTTCAACGCCTGCATCATCTTCTGCATCGCCCATATCGTCATCGCCTTCTCCGCCTTCGTCGTCCATGCCAAGATCTGACATCATGTCATCAGTTGCATCTCCGCCCATATCAGCTGGATCAGCTTCAACTTCAAATTCATCTAAGTTAAAGTTTTCTTCTACTTCTTCATCAGTAGCTTCGTCTACTTCTTCGTCGGAAGCTTCATCAACTTCTTCATCAGTAGTTTCGTCTACTTCTTCATCGGAAGCTTCATCAACTTCTTCATCAGTAGCTTCGTCGACATCTTTGTCGTCTTCTAAAAGACCTTCATAAATGTCTCTTGATTTTTCTACCACTATTTCGTGGAATAATTTTTCTGCCGCTGCCTTGTCTTCGTTGACAAGTAGTTCTAGCATTTGTTCGAATTTATTGCGATCTGCCATTTTACTCTCCTATAATAATTGTACATACCGAATGGGTATGGGCTGTCATAATATATTTACTTTATTTGCAGAAATGTGGGTACATATAGGCTCAAAACGAGCCATTTTGCTTTTTTTACTAGATATTGAAAGAATTTTTGAAATCCCTTATGTGCATAGTAGTTACATTGTCTATATTCGATAGCTCAGGAGGAGTAAAAAAGTCTTCCCCTAACACTCTTATATATCTCTTTTGTGGATTATTTTGACAAGTAATCATTGTTTGTTTAAGCCAATTTCCGTAAAATGTTGCCTTTTCTGTAGCTGCCTTGTAATTTTGTGTGCCTGCATATATGTTGTTAACTAATGTGCCTGTTCCTTCAAAATCAAATCCTAATATATAGACAGTATCATGAGTTGTCATATCAGATGCTAACCATAATGCTGTTGGTCCACTACTCCATCCTTTTGATGGTTGAAAAAAGTTAAATCCTGTCATCTCAGTGTATGCCCTATTAGGATTTGTCCATGTTTCAACTTTATGTTGTATGCCTGCTTTATTAAGTTCTAAAACCATTTTAGTATCTACTGCTACTAAAGCATCTGGCATAAAATCTCTATATATTGCATTACAACCATATATTTTACCTAATGGTTTTAAACTATGTAAGTTTATTGGGGTCCTACTAGTTCCGTTTCCAATTACAAACGCAATATTTTTATTCTTTGGAGGAGTAACAACAACCTCAGGTTGAGATTGCAATATAACAGGATGTTTCTTATTTTTAGATTTATTCTTTCGAGCTTTGCGTTGCTCTTTAGACTCGCCAGCAATATACTTTTTCATTCATCGTACTTTTAAACAGTTTCGGAGTTGGCAGCAATGCCATACATTTGTTTTACAAATTCTAATTCTTTCTTAGATTCTTCTTGATGTAATTCAGATGACTTTCGTATCCTATTAATTTGAAACAATTTTAATCGAGTCTTTCGTGTATCAGATTTTTTCATAGGGGAGTCGTCGTAGTCTGCCTCATAGCGTTTATCCTCTATAGGCTCAACTGTTTCTTTATCAAAATAAAATAATTCACGTAGTATCATGTTAGTATTTATACCGTTTGGTCCGTTGTTGCTGGTGAACCTAATTCGTCACCCGTTACTGTTGCAGGAGCTTCTCCTGCACCTCCGTCTAATGGTGCAGCACCATCATCTGGGACTTCGTCTTCTAGGCCGCCCATATCGCCGCCCATAGTTGCTGGACTAATTCCAGCATCTCTCATTTCAGCTCCAGCTTCACCTGGAATTGGATCTAAAGTTTCGTCATTTTCTTCGCGCCATAATCTTTCATTTTCTGCAAGCTCTTCATCTGACATACCTAAGAAACGTTTAAGTGCAAATCTATTTGACATATAAGGTATAGCTGCCATTTGTGAGTATGTTGGTACACGAGCGTTGTCAATTTCTGCTTGTCTATAACTTGCAAAGTTTTGTGGCGGTTGAAATTTAAGATCAAACATAGAAGTATCTATATTAATACCTCTTTCAAGCAAGTAACGTTTAAACTCCTGATCAAACTCTTCAACCATTAAATTTTGTAAACGTTCACAGTAGGTGTTAAATCTTAGTTCTTGTATGTATGCTGTGCCGACTCGTCCATCATTGTATTGAGAAGAACTGTCGTCAGCCCCGGTTGGTAGATAGCTGCTAGGGATTCGTAAACCACGTACGAGCTTATTAGTAAAATATCTAAGGTCATCAATTTCGCCTAAGTTAGTTCCGCCTGGCAGTGTTTCAACTTTTGATCCTCTACCTTCAGCAGTTTGTGGAAAAAAGTAATCTTCGTTAATTGACAAAGGGTTGTATGAGCTGTCTATGACATTAGTTCCGCCCCCAGTCTGCGATGGTATACGTCTTTGATGTATTTCCGTCTTAACACGTTCTACAAATTGCATAGCAAGGTGTGATGGCATGTTACCCACATCAACATAGAATACTCTTCTTTCTGGTGCTCGTTGTACACGATATATAATAATCGCATCTTCAAGTAATTCTTTTTGCTTGTAAACTTTAAAAATTGTTTCTAGTAATGAATTACCAAAAGGATAATTGTTATCTAACCCTTCTGATAGGCTTAAATGCACAACATGTTTTGCATCTATAGTAAGTTCACCGTCATCAGTAGTAAATCTACTTCCGCTGGCTGATGCATTAGGTTGTCCAATTTGTCCTCTTCCGCCACTAAGTGTACTTCCAGGACTAGATCCAGCATTTCCAATATTTCCATTTGTTTGAAACGGAGTAGTTGCAATGCCATCTCTAAAATTAAAATTAATATTTTTAATTACATATTGCTCAGGAGTTTTGCCTTCTGACTCATTAACAATAATACGTACTACGTTTGCAGGATCAACATGAAACCATTTTTTAGTTTCTGGATCTCTTACAAAAAACTGATCTCCATATTTAAATACATTTCTTACTGTACGGAACATCTTAGTTTCAAAGTTTTGTAATTTTGCCCATTGTAACAAATACTGGCCAATAATTTTTATTTCGCTATTTGTAGCTTTATTTTTATAGTCAACAATAAACGGAGTGTTGTTACCTTGATTTTTTTGTGTACAAAACTCAGCAAGGATATCAAGTGCAGCATTAACTTCACTATCTTGATCCATTTGATTATATTGTCCGTAGCGTTCAACACGATTAGGACTACCAACGTATACATCTGGCAAGTAACTTGAGTAATTAGATTTAGCTGGGCCTGCAAGGTTTCCACTGCTACGTGCAGTAAACGGACTATAACTACCGCTTGCATTATCCCCTGTCGGGATTGGAGTAAAGTATTTTTTCCAACTCATATTATAATCTTTCCGCTAAGTTAAATACATTTGTACCTGTGTACTTTGTATTCTTTTCAATGTCTTCTAAAATTCCCAACTTATCAAGCTTAGTCAGTATTCCTTGCATAGTAGTATTTAACTGATTCCCACCATTACCGCCACCTGATCCGACTCCTCCAGCAGCTGATGTTGATGCTGATATTGAATTTTTATTTACTTCTTTCATTTGGTCAACTAAGGTTTCAAGAGCTTCTGCTAATTCTTCAATGTCTGATTTACTTTTGCCTACATCTTTTAGAGCATCTAAATTAACTTTTAAATTTGGTATAGCGGATAATGTTGAAAGTTCTGCTACAACAGTTTTTAAAGCTGCACCATCAATTTCTGACATCTTTTGTAATCTAGAAACAAACTTTGATGGTAAATTTAGTGTACCCATTTCACTAGTTGGCATAGCTGTCAATGCTGCAGCAAAATTCATCATAGCTTCTGAATTTGTTTTAACTCCTGCAGCGTTAACTGTTAGGTTACCAAATTCTGATAGTTGATCAAAAGGAGTATCAGCACCAAAGAATCCAGCAATAGCTTTACCAAAAGAAGTAAACACTCCATCGCCTGGCATAGTAGTAGGCAGTGCTGTCATTGCATCACCAAATGCTACCATAGCTCCTGCATTAGCTGTAACTTTTGCGCCGTCAATTGATAATTTACTAAATTTTTCTAAATCTTTTGTAGGATCGCCAACACCAAATAGTTTTCCAATTCCGCCTGCAATATTTCCAACAAGTTCTCCAAGACCTGCTACTGCTCCTGGAGCAACTGATTTCATAGCGTCAGCATAGTTTGCCATTGCTTCAGCATTTGCTTTAACTTGGACACTATCAACTTTAGTATCTCCAAACGTTTTTAAATTAGTTAATGTATCATCTGCTCCAAATAGTTTACCAATGCCTCCTGCAATACCTCCAACCATGTCTCCAAGACCTGTTACAGCTTTTGCTCCACCAGATGCGGCCATAGCAGTACTAAATGCTATTAATGCTTCTGCATTAGTCTTAACTTGTGTTCCATCAATCTTAGCTGCACTGAATTTTTCTAAATTCTTTAGCGGATCATCTGCTCCAAATAGTTTACCGATGCCTCCTGCAATACCTCCAACCATGTCTCCAAGGCCTTTGGCTGCTGTGCCTCCAGCGGCTGCTGTCATTGCTGTTTGAAATGCCATCATAGCATCTGCATTTGTTTTAACTTGTGCGCCATCAATCTTAGCTGCACTGAATTTTTCTAATTGTGCTAGTGGATCATCTGCTCCAAATAGTTTACCAATAGCTCCTGTAATACCGCCAACCATTGAGCCTAGTCCTGCTACTGCTGTGCCTGCACCGAATGCTGCCATTGCTCCTGAAAGCTTAACCATTCCAACAGCGGCAGCTCCTAGTTTAGCTCCATCAATACTTTCAAAAGAAGATAACCCTTCTACAAATGTTGGTAATGATTTACCCAATATCCAAGCTGCGCCTGCTATACCAGCGCCAATTGCTGCTATTGCTGCACCTATTGCTAATGCTCCAACTGGAACCATTGGATGTGCAAATGCTCTTATTCCAGCTGCCGCACCTTTCATTACACCTTCAGCAAGTCCGCCAACAAATCCGCCAACATTCTTACCTATTTTGCCGCCTGCGCCGCCACCTTTGCCGCCTCCACCTTTGCTGCTTCCGCCACCGCCACCACCGCCACCAAACAGTTTGCCAATGCCACTAGTAAATGCTCCTGATACTGCTTTTAATGCAAATAATGCTGCAAAAGCTCCTGCTATTCCTAGTATAACTTTTGGATTTGTAACTACACTTATAAATGCATCTCCAAGTATGCTACCTAACCCAGATATTGCGTTATCAAATACAGCTTTAAATCCACCTTCTTTAAATAAAGCTATAAACTCTTTTGTTTTTGAAGTAAACGCATCAGCAAGATCTTGTATAGCTTGCTTAAATTTAGGATCTCCAACAGTGTCGTTTAATCCTCCAAATGCATCTCCTAGTGTTTCAAACAACCCGCTATCTATTAATGCTGTTTGAATAACTGATCTTATACTCTTTATTGTATCATCAAATGTTAGCATATTTTTTGTGCCATCATTTGTTATTTTTTGTTGAGCTTTTAGATCTTTTATATTAACATTTTTAACAGCGGTAAGTTTAGTAGACATATCTAAAAAGTCTGCTAGTGAAGGGTTAGTCTTTCTTAAGCCTGTAATAAAAATTGCTCTAGCTTTTGCGTCAGCAACTGCACCTTTACCTGTGTTTATTGCAGCAAATTTTTCAAGTGCGCCGCCGGCATTAGCCATAGCATCTATTAATACTTGTGGATCAGCACCTTCTCCAACTTTTACTAAAGCTGCTTGGATAGCAGGACCAGCTTCTCCTAGACCTGCTAAAAATTCAGCAGTAACATCAGATTGAGGTAGTCCCATTAGTAATTCTTTAAATGCTGTTCCAGATGATCCTGCGTATTGATCAATTAAAGCTAATGAAGCTTGTAAATTTAATCCTTCTTCGCTAAGATTTCCTGATGCATCTCTAAATGCATCTAACAATCCCCTGATGCCAGCGTCGGTAGCTTGTGCTTGAAGTGAAGCTTCAACTTCTTTACGTGACTTACCTGTAGCTCTTGCTAGTAGATCAATCTGTTTTAAGTAGTTGGCAGATCCTTTAGCTAATGTTTCAGTTGACTTGCCTTCTAGTCTTCCTGAATTTCTTTGTAAGGTAATATACTCAGCCATGCCTTCGTTGACATCCATGATAGTAAAACCTAAATTCTTTAGTTCGGCAAAGCTACCTGATGCTTTTAAATTTTTATTCATTTCAGCAAAACGCATTTGACCATTTTGTACGTTTCCACCTAGTACCCTAAATGCGTCACTGTTGTTAATAATAAGTTGGGTGTACTCGTCCATGTTAAGTTCCATGTCCGCAGCCGCACGTCTAACCTTTGTTATGTCATTACCTATAGCACCACCAACTGTAGATAACTGTCTAAAGCTTTCAATACTGTTATCAATTAACCCTGCAAGAGGTCCTAATAAAGAACCAACAATAGGAATATGTTTAGTAAAGTCGCTAAAGTTATCGCCACCTTGCAGAAGTTCGTTTCCAAGTCCTTTGATAGCGCCGGCTGCTGCTCCAAGAGCACCCATCATTGCTCCGCCTAGACGACTAGCAAAAGCATCAGCAGCTTTTGAAGCTTTACCTACAGATTTAACGTTTTTCTTTTGTGCTGCATCTGAATTATCATATGTAGTGATGCCGCTCTTTATTGCCTCATTATGAAGCTTTTGTAATTTGGCAGCTTCAGCTTTTGGATCAACGCCGTTTTTCTTTGCCCATGCTTCAATCGTAACGACTAGTTTAGCCAAAGTTGCTTCACTTGCTACACCATTGCCGCCTACATTACTGACTTCTATTTCTTCTGCCAAGATTTCAATTCCGAATTAACTACGCATATAAATAATTAAGATAAGTATTTACATAATGTATTTATACGGAGAACAACATGGCAGATTTCAATCCAGAAGAATCAGAGGAACTTAAAGCATTTAGTCAAGCTAATCCTCTACAAAAATACTTTAGACAACCTAAAGTATACATAACGCTACCTAGTAAGGGTAAATTTTACAAAGATGGCACTATTAATATGCCTGACAATAAAGAGATTCCTGTTTTTGCTATGACTGCAAAAGATGAACTTACAATGAAAACTCCGGACGCATTGCTTAACGGGCAAGCTACTGTTGATTTGATTAGAAGTTGTCTTCCTAATATTATTGATCCTTGGCAAATGCCGTCAATTGATATGGATGCATCACTAATAGCTATTAGGATTGCAACATACGGTGATGAAATGGATATTACTACTAAAGAGCCAGGCACCGGTGAAGATAAATCATATGCAGTAGATTTACGTCAATTACTAAACAAACTAGTAACTGTTGACTATGATAATAGATTAACTTTACTTGATATGGAAATTACTTTAAGACCATTAACATATAAAGAGTTTACAGAAAGTAGTTTAGCAACGTTTGAAGAGCAAAGAATTTTTGCACTAGTTAATGACACTGAAATTGGTGATGACGAAAAGTTAGCAAAATTTAATCAAAGTTTTAAAAAGCTTACTAATCTTACTGTTAGTATTCTTACAAAAAGTATTCATCAAATTCAAATTGGGGATACAATTGTTACTGAAAGAAAACACATTGATGAATTTATTGCAAACACAGATAAAGAATTTTTCAAAACAGTTACAGAACATCTTGAATCCCAGAGAGATAAATTTAGTCTTGAACCAATTAAAGTAATATCAACGCCAGAAGATATAGAAGCTGGTGCTCCTGAAGAGTGGGAAATACCAATTACATTTGATCAGTCAAATTTTTTCGCATAAGGATTTTAGCTTGGTCGGTGGCTGAGATCCTAGAAGAAGTTAAACATATGGAAAACCAACAAAAAGAAACAAAGTTAGAAATAATGAAACTTTGTTGGTTTATGCGTGGTGGGTTAACTTTAGATGAAGGATTTGCATCTTGTTACGAAGACCGATCTATAATGAGTGATATTGTAAAAGAGAATCTCGAAACAACTAAGAAAAGCGGAATGCCTTTCTTTTAATGTAGTACCCTATCTAATTCAGCAATTAAACTATTAACTTCATTTTCAATACTTGCAGATACTTGCTGTTTAGTAGCGGCTCTAGCATTTCTTTTTCTAATAGCGTTAGGTGTTTGACTAACTTGTCCTGGTACCTTGCCACCTGTTTTAACTTTTTTCTTCATAGGTGTCATAGTGCCTTGCTGTGTTTTATCTGCCAATTGTACTTTTACTAATGCAATAATTTCTGGACCTGCTTTTTGTATTTCAGCAGCAAGTGCTTTAATATTAATTCCAGACGCTGGAGGTGCTTGAGTTGCTCCTCCGGTAGCTTTAGGCATTGGTTTGCCAGTTGCATCATCGTTACCATCTTTGTTTGCATCAACAGCTGCAGGAGGTGTTTGTACTGTATCATCAGCTGGTGCTTTAATTGGCTCACCAGTTGCATCATCGTTGCCATCTTTGTTAGCATCTACTTGTGGAGAAGCATCTGCAGCTTTTGCTGGCTTTAGATCAATTTTTGCAGATTGACCAACTTGCCCAATTTGATCTGTTGTCATGCCAGCGTCTTGCATAATATTCATAACTGAACCAGTGTCTAATGGCTCACCAGCACCTTGCCATGCTTTCATTAATTTGTTTGCTGTAACTTTATTACCTAAGTCTTTTGCACCTTGTTTTACTGCACCGGCAGCTTTGCTAGCCGCGCCTGCTACTGCACCTTTAGCTTTACTTGCAGCTCCTTTGAATGCGCCACCTACTTTGCCTGCTAAGTTACCTAATCCACGTTTTGCTTTTGCTCCAGCAGTATTTGGGTTATCTAAGCCTAGTTCACCTTGTGCAGGATCTGCTTCAGCTAGATATAATTCTAACTTAGCTAACATATCCTGTGCTTCTGCTTTATCTCCTACTGGACCTTTAGCACTTAATTTTTGATTCTTATTAAAGTTTTTATCAATTGGATCACCTTGTTCGCCACCGCCTTTTAGATCTAATTCAAGTTGTTTCTTTTCTTCAGGTGGTATAGGTTTTGCTTTTTGTGCATCTTTAGCAGTATCATCTACTGTTGCTAATGCACCCTGTGCCGCTGCTGCAATTGCTCCTCCAGCATCTGTCATATTTTTAAGAAGGACATCTCCGCTTTCTGCAGTTGCTATAATTTGCTCTAACTGAGATACATCTATACTGTCTTTAGGTATTTGACTAAGTGCGTTCCATGCTGCTGTTAAATCTTTTGCACTATCACTCTTAACTAGTTGACCCATAAAGTCATGGAACTTACCTGCCGCTGCATAATGCTCAGGACTAAATGATTTTGCTCCGCTAACTGCGGATTCTAATGCATTGTACTGTGACATCATATCCGGTGGAATTACTGAATCATAATTATAATAGAATGCATTAAGGTTGCCTGACAGTTTCATTTTTACTGCACCGTCGAGTACATCAACATCCATGCCCAAATCTGCAAACAAATCTGCTTTTGCTGTTGCAAAATTTTCTGCCTTCATTGCCGCTTCCATAGCGTCTAGCTCTGCTGTTTGTGCAGTTGCAATATTGTCAACAATATCACCTGAGATATATTTAAATGCCGCGCCAGCAAGAGCACCATAAGCTGCTGTTTTAACTGACTTACCAACTGCATTTGAAAGTTTTTCGCCTTGTAGTAAATCTTTCGATGCACGAAGTACTAAACCTGCAGCTGCACCACCTGCTGGACCGCCAGCAAATGCAGCAATTGTTGTTAGTATACCAACTGCTAATGTAGCTTTTCCAGGATTTTCTTTTGCCCAATCACTAATTTTTTCAATACCTTGAACAATTTTACTATCGCTATTTTTTGCTTTAATATCCTTTTTAAGTTGTTCAAATTTTTGATCTGCATTTTTAATAGGACCAGCTTGTTGTGCCATACGCCCGAGTTCGTTTATTTTTGCATCTACTTTTTTAGCAATGTCTACTGGAAGTTTTGCGGCAGCTAATGCACCTTTGCCTACTTTTCCAGCTATAGTGGTGTTATCACCACCTGCCATTGCTGTTTCTTCAGCGCCTTTAAATAAACTTAGGACTTGATCTTTTGTAAGAGTTTGTTCAGACAGCTTAGTATATTGTTCTAGTAAAGGAAATAATTCTCTTTCAAACCGTATCTGAACATTTTGTTGACTCTCTGTTAGGTCGTGCCAACCTTCTTTAAGAATTCTGTGTGATTTGTTTTCGTATAGTGTTACTTCAGCTAGTTTCATTTTAACATTCCTGCCAATTGTTTCTTCTCAGTTGGATTCATCTTTTGTATTTGACTTAAAATATTAGGAGGAATTGATACTTTTCCTGGTCCAGGACCTTTTGCAGCGCCTGGCGCAGCGGCACTTTGTTTACCTGCTGGAGCAGCCTTAGTAGCACCTGGTGTTGTGTCGCTTGGTCCAACACCGCCTTTACCATTTAATGCTTCCTTAGAAGCAGTGTTTAGTAATTGGTCAAGTTGTGTTTTTTGTAATACTCCGCTAGGTATAGCAGCAGATGTTTTATGTTTTTTAAATTTTAAAAATTCAGCATAGTCTTCACCAGTAGCTTGTGCCATTTTTTTAGCATTACGACCTAAGTACTGATTAAATTCTTTATGTAAGTTGTTTGCAGTATCACCTAAGTCAGCTTTACCTAACATATTAGCAGCTTTTGACTTAGCAGCTGCACCTGGTACCTTGTTTAGCAATTTCCCACCAAGCTTATTGGCCATTTGTCCTAGGCCACCAGCAGGAACTTCACTTATATCTTTTTCTGAGAGTATATCATTTATTTTCATAGTTTAATCCTTACACAAGTATATTTATGTTTTGTTTAGTTACTTCGTA
>Ga0308018_10001269_pt1 | contig 11825 bp, 6 predicted proteins | sample Neamet282_FD_203130 | JGI IMG/M metagenome (GOLD analysis project Ga0308018, IMG submission 203130) | Marine microbial communities from water near the shore, Antarctic Ocean - #282 | ecosystem: Environmental > Aquatic > Marine > Unclassified | place: Southern Ocean | collected 2014-10-01
TCGAGATAGACCCTAGTTTTGCAAATGCTTGGAGGACGTTAAGTGAAGTCCTCTTAGCTCAAGGAAATGAAGACGAAGCGGCTAAAGCTCATGCAAGATCGGTGCTAACTCGCGAGGTAGATCCTGCGCTAAGACAGGCCACGGAATTATTTGCTGCGGGCAGAGTGGGGGTTGCCGAGGGTATTTGCCGAGAATATTTGAGAATCAACCCTACTGACGTCAATGCCATGAGATTGCTAGCCGATATTGGTTACAAGCTCGGTATCATGGAAGAAGCGGTTCAGCTTTATCAGAGGTGTTTAGAGTTGGCCCCTGACTATCATATGGCACGTCATAAATATGCTTTAGCACTTTCTAAGCAGGATAAATTTGAAGCCGCCATGGAACAGGTTAATCACCTGATTAAAATTGATCCAAATAATGTTGCCTATAAAACATTACACGCCGCCATAGCCTCAAGCGCTGGACGCTTCGATGAAGCTCATGTCGTTTATGAAGATGTGCTTGCTCGTGTTCCTGATGCCGTTACGATTTTGACTAGCTACGGGCACTCTCTGCGTTATTCTGGGAAGGGAGAAAAAGCGGCTATTATTTATCGTCGTGCCATCGCAGCCGATGCCGGGCATGGCGATGCGTATTGGAGCCTAGCAAATTTAAAAACGGTAAAGTTTACTGCCGCTGAAGCCGAAGATATGACAAAGCGGCTACTTGCTATAGCGGGAGATAGTCCAGACAAATACCACCTTGCTTTTGCTGTTGGTAAAGCGCTTGAAGATTTGAAGGATTACTCTGGGTCTTTTGACGCGTATAAAGCCGGCAATGAAATAAAGAGACGCTATAGCGGCTATGATGCCGAAGATAATACCCAGCGAATTGACGACAGCATTGCGGTATGTGATGACAAATTCATATCTCAGCTTGATGAGGGCGGCCACCCTGATTCGAGCCCCATTTTTATTGTCGGCCTACCACGCTCAGGTTCCACATTGCTTGAGCAGATATTGGCAAGCCATTCCCAAGTAGAGGCTACGGCGGAGCTACATTTTATTAGTCGCATCGCGGCCCAGCTAGAGGGTATCCGCAAACGAGGAGAGCTCCGCAGGTATCCAAAACTTTTAGCAGACTTAAGCCGTGATGAGCGCATTGCTTTGGGCCAGCAATATCTTGATGCTTGCTCGGTCTATAGAAGCAACGGCACAAAATTCATTGATAAACTGCCTAATAATTTCATGCACGTGGCGCTTATTCGCGCAATTCTACCGAATGCAACCGTCATTGATGCTCGGAGATCTCCAATGGCTGCTTGTTTTGCTAATTTCAAACAGCTTTTTGCCGAGGGCCAACCGTTCACCTATAGCCTTGAGGACATAGGACATTACTACGCGGACTACCAGCGCTTAATGTTGCATTGGCAGCAGGTTATGCCTGGGCAGTGCCTTACCGTAGAGTATGAAAATGTTGTTGGAGACCTCGAGGGGCAAGTGGCACGAATGCTTGAGCACTGTAGCCTAGATTTTGAGGACGCCTGCGTTAGTTTCCATGAGAACGATCGCGCCGTGCGTTCGGCAAGTTCTGAGCAGGTTCGTCAGCCGATTTTCCAAGGGGGGTTAGAGCAGTGGCGGCATTTTGAATCTGCGCTTGGGCCGCTTAAAAATGTGCTCAACAGCCGTGGATTGGCTATAGACTAAAAGGGCAGACCTGAGATTACTAAGCAAGGGGGGCTATAGTTTTGTTCACAAACACTATTTCTGCGCTAACCGTACAAATATTTGTATACCTGTGATAAAGTTAAGTTGCATCCATTTGTTTCGATTGGGCGCGCCTGCAGAGGTCATTACAACTGCTCTTTTTTGTGGCAGTGTGCAAGGCGATAAAAAAAGAAAGAGACGGTAAAAAAGATACTCATCACTTGTCGATAAGAGGACTGATATCATGACTAAGACGCGATCTAGCGGTAATTTTAAAACATCACCACGTAGGTACTCTCCAAAACCACTGGCAGCCATTATTGCAGCACTGACCGTAGGTCTCGCTCCTGCAATAGCAGCGCAGCAGCTGGAAGAGATAGTAGTAACTGCGACTAAGCGTGCAGAAAGTGTGCAAGACATTCCCATGGCCATTTCGGTACTCGGAGAAGAAACCCTTACAAACTTAAATATCACTGATCTTGAAGATTATGTGACGATGCTACCTAACGTTAGTTATATCGGCTTGGGGCCGGGAAGCGGCAATGTTTATATCCGCGGCATTTCTTCCGGTGGCGAGAGCTCGCTGGGAGCTAACCCTAGTGTGGCGGTCTATTTAGACAATCAGCCGGTTACTGCGACGGGAGCCTATTTGAATCCTCACATTTATGACGTGGCACGCATTGAAGTACTTGCGGGCCCACAAGGTACTTTATTTGGCGCTAATGCCCAGTCAGGAGCCATGCGCATTATTACGAATCAGCCTGACATTGGTGAATTTTCTGCGGGCCTAGATTTGGATGTCAACTCTCCGAAAAGTGGTGATGTAGGCAACACCATTGAAGGATTTATTAACGTCCCAATATCAGATTCTGTGGCACTAAGGCTTGTTGGTTATTCGAAGCGTGACGCGGGGTTTATTGATAACGTACGTGGTGAGCATACTTTCTCGCATGGTTATATCCGAGATGGTTTGGTGGCGGGCGGCGCGACTGCAGAGCAGGCCGCGGCGATGGCGCCTGACTTCACTTACAATAATTATACTGCTGGGGATGTCGGCAATGTAGCTGGCGACAATTTCAATGAAGCTACCACGACAGGATTTAGAGCTGCATTGCGGGTTGATCTCAATGATAGCTGGACAGCCACAGCTAGTATCATGCAGCAAGACCTAGAGGCCACTGGAGTTTGGGACCACGATCCAACTGTCGGCGATTTACAGGTGTTCCGTATGATGCCTGACAGCCTGGATGATGAGTGGACTCAGTATTCTCTTAGCGTTGAAGGCGAAATCGGCGGTGGCACCCTTTCCTTTAATTATGGTGACCTTGACCGCGACTATGAATCGCGTGCGGACTACTCTATGTATAGCGATTACTATGTGTCTGCCGGCTATGTGCAACCTTACTATTCTTGCTATGCGGCGTATTATGGTTGTTCTGATCCTCGCGAGCAGTATGAAGGCCATTCCAACTTTAAGCGCGAAACAATGGAAGTGCGCTATGCTTCCGATTCAAGTAAGCGGTTGCGCTGGCAGCTTGGCTACTACTCAGTCGATGTAAAAAACAGAAATGATGCAGAGTGGCATGTTTTAGGACTTGCTGATCTGGGAATGGTCACTGCGATTGATGCTCCAGATATCTATTGGACCACAGATTTCCGGCGTAGCTATGAGGAGACCGCAATTTTTGGCGAGATCACCTATGACATCGCAGACAATCTCACTATTTCGGCGAGTATGCGGCAATTTGATGCTGAGAGCTTTTTGGATGGATTCTCCGGAACGGTCTGGTGGCCTTGCGGCGGCGGCCCTAGTGCCGCAGCACAAGAAGCCTCAGGCGTTTATCGGCCACTTAATAACTATGGCGCTGACTGTGCGGATTCTAACCGCGTAACAGCGTCAAAGGACGAAGTTTACCGCGTGACTGCGGAGTGGGCAGTGAACGAAGACCTTATGGTCTATGGGGCCGTGGGAGAGGGTTATCGCCCTGGTGGACTTAATCGGTTCTGTTCTGTTGGTAACACAGCGGATTATGGTGGACAGGGAAGAGACGACACGACAGGAGCGCAATGTGACTTTACTCCAGACTTCTTGACCTCGTATGAGGTGGGCGTAAAGGCGACTCTATTGGACGGGCGTATGCAGGTAAATGCGGCAGCGTTTTTACAAGACTGGGATAATTTCCAGTTTTCGCGGTTAGACACGTCCATCTCGCCGGTGACTCTAACTTATAATATTGGTCAAGCGCAGAGTAATGGATTTGAAGCAGATTTTAGTGTGATGCTCTCGGAGACCTGGAGTCTTACGGGCGCGGCTTCTTATATTCAGGCTGAGTTGAGCCAGGATTACTATAAGAGTGACGGATTAGCTGCACCTACAGCGGCCAATGGCACTCCGCTACCTCGTGTGCCAGAGGTTAAATGGAATTTAGCTACTCGATATGGCTTCAACACAGACTGGTTTGTTCAAGCAAGCTACATTTACACAGGGTCCTCGTATAACAATCTGTTTGATGGGGGCAGCCTTCAAACCAAGAGGTATAAGCAGGCGGATTATCAGATCCTAAATACCTCAATTGGTATTGATCGCGACTCTTGGGTAGCTGAAATGTATGTACGTAACCTTACTGACGAGCGCGGAGAAGTGTTCCGTAATGCGGTTAATTGGGACGACCGTGTTATGACTAATAGGCCGCGTACAATCGGTACACGGATTAGCTTCCGATTCTAAGCTTAGACGAGAAAAAGGGCGCTTTAGAGCGCCCTTTTTTTTGCCTGCCGTGCTTGTCTTAACTCTCTAGCAAGAATTGGTGCCGGAGCTGTCGGATCTTAGAAAAAACATCATCTCGATCGAGGTATGTTCCACGCAGTGCGCGATCGCCAGAGCTTGGATCGTATGCTGTGCGACCATGTAAAATACGACGGTTATCAAAGATAACGAGGTCACCTGCTTTAAAAGAAAAGCTCATCTGATATTTTGGGGAGTTGGCTTTTTCCATATAGCATCTTAAAGCAGCATAAGCTTTCTGGATGTCATCGAAGCTTCCTTGCAGTGGCGCTCGAGAGAACGGAAGCATTCGTATTTCTAGTAACTTTCCTTCATCGTCTAAACCAATGGTTGGCGCTTCCCAACGATAGTCTTTTGGCCCTGCGCGGTTTGCATAACACCATTTCGTGGACGTAAGTGTCTTATAGTGCTCAGGGGATTCCTGCTCAATATCTTGTGCCACCTTGAATCCGTCAGTCATCAAGCTTTCGCCGCCTTCGGCTTCGGCAACGCGCGAGTGAAGTATTTGTATCCCGGGGGGGGATTCTCGAGTCGGGATGTCAGTGTGCGCGGCTAGATATTCGCTGGTATAGGCATTGCTGTCACCGTCGGCCTTTGAGATTACATCGAAAATTCGATCAAAATGAGTTTCCCTAATCGCACCTATACGTAGGGCAAAGTCCTCAACAAGCTCTAGATCTGTTGGTAAGTCTCTTAGGCGCGCAATACCATGACGGCCAACAGAAATAAGGGCATCATATAAAAGTGCGTCGCTGATCAGGCCATCAGTGGCATAAAAAGTCGGTGGCTCAGGTAGTTGCGCGGTACCCCAAAACTCAGAGCTAACGATGAGTACTGGCTGCTGCACGCTATTGGCATATAGCCAGGCGGGATTAAACCGGCTCACATGAGAGCTCTCTGCCCAGGTTATACAAAGAGCACCTTCAGCATCAACCTCAAGCGCGGAGGCCTGAATATCTGCAGGAATATCACGCAAATCTAATAAGTTCTCTCGAGTCACTTGATGCAGGCAAAGGGCACAGCAACAGTTATCTCTCAGCCATAAAGGATGCAGCTTAGAGCGCTTGTCATTGTCCCAGAACACCAGTATTGCATTATCATTGCTCTCTACTGAGGCAATGTTTTGGCTTGGCGGCCAGTACCAGTTGTCAGGTGTCGGAATAAGATTATGCGCACTCATATTCACCTCCTTTTATAGCAGATTTTCTACTGTAATCGAGCCAAGGCAGCAGCAATTGGCGGCCGTGGAGGGCAAGATTTTCGCGTATTTAAATCAACATGCAGCAAAAACTGTGAGCATGTTGCACAGATTTCACCCTCCGCATTTTTCATCTCATGGGCCAGCTTTAGTTTTTTGCCTTCGGCCAACGTAATTGCTGTGAAAACGGCAAGTTCGTCTCCAGCCAAACACTCGGCCAAATAACTAATGTGCAAGTCAACCGTAAAATAACTATACCCTTGCGACACATAATCTTGGTCAGCTCCCATGCCTGCCAATAACACATCGCTGGCCTTAGAAAACACCTCACCATAATGGCTATCATTCATATGCCCGTTATAATCCACCCAGCTAGAGGGAACAACACGGCGTGTTGTGCAACAAGGCACTCCCATGTTGATAGGGTATTCGGGATCCGTTTCTGCGCTTAGGGTTTGGTCAACCTGGTTGAGTAAGTTGCCTGCACCCCAGTCTTTGACCTTTAACGCCCGCATCATGCCGACTAAATTGTCGTCGCGAATACGCTCCAATGCTCGGATCGAATATTGGCCAGACTGCTGATCTGATTGACTAGCGATCTTGTCGACTAGCTCATCGGTGAGTGCTGGCACGTCCATAAGCTTGGTCCAAGGCCATTCTAAGGCCGGACCAAATTGCTGAATGAAGTGTGCCATGCCGGCCTCACCACCCGCTATTCGATAGGTTTCAAACATCCCCATCTGCGCCCAGCGAAGGCCGAAGCCATAACGGATAGCGTCATCAATTTCCCGAGTTGTAGCAACGCCATCATTGATCAACCAAAGGCCTTCTCGCCACACGGCCTCCAATAAACGGTCGGCTATATGGGCATCAATTTCTTTGCGGACGATTAATGGGTACATCCCAAGATCAGACAAAATATTGGCAGCATGCTCAGTTTTTTGAGCATCGCCGACTAGCTCCACTAACGGAAGCAAGTAAACTGGATTAAAGGGATGAGCAACGATAATTTGTTTCGGAGTAGAGGCATTTTTTTGTAATTCTGAGGGCTTAAAGCCAGATGTCGAGGAGGCAATAATTGCATTTTCTGGACAGTGAGCCTGTATTTCAGCGTAAGCCAATTGCTTAATATCCAAGCGCTCGGGAATGCTTTCGCTTATCCAGTCAGCACCTCTAACGGCCTCGGCAATACTGGGGCAAAATACAAGTCGCCCTTCCTTTGGTAAAACATGCTCGTACAGGCCAGGCATTGAGCGGCGAGCATTTTCAAGGACCTCATTGATTTTTCTTCTCGCGTCTGGGGCCGTGTCAAAAACACTCACGTCATAGCCCATCAATAAAAAGCGAGCGACCCAGCCGCCACCGATAACACCGCCGCCAATTACAGCGAAATGTAGCTTTTTATTACCGCTACTGTGAGAGGCGGCATTCGACGGCATTACCGCGGGGCTCGTTTCGTTAAGCCTAATTGATCTCGCACTTGCTGGGGGGACATAATGCTAGAACCCATCGCGTCGATAATAGTAACCGCCTTCTGAACTAAAGCCTCGTTAGTCGCAAGGACCCCTTTCTCTAGCCAAATGTTGTCTTCTAGACCGACCCGCACATTACCACCGGCCAAAATGGAAGCGGCGACATAAGGCATTTGATTGCGCCCAATAGAGAACGAAGACCAGTTCCAATCACTGGGGACGTTGTTCACCATTGCCATATAGGTGTTCAAATCATTAGGAGCTCCCCACGGGATTCCCATGCAGAGCTGCACCAACGCCGGGCTATCGAGAACGCCCTCTTCCACTAATTGTTTTGCAAACCACAGATGCCCCGTGTCAAAGGCTTCAATCTCAGGCTTAATGCCCAATTCAGTCATCATGCTACCCATCTCCCGCAACATCCCCGGGGTGTTGGTCATGACATAATCAGCTTCTGCAAAATTCATCGTGCCACAATCTAGGGTGCATATTTCAGGCAAGCAATCAGCCATAGGCTCTATTCGGCTTTCGGCGCTGCCCATATCCGTGCCCTCTTGCAACGGTAAAGGTGCGGACGCAGGGCCAAAAACCACATCGCCTCCCATGCCAGCAGTCAGATTTAGAACCACATCCGTAGATGAGTCGCGAATCCGCTCAGTAAGTTCTCGATACAGCTTGGGGTCTCGTGAGCCCACGCCAGTCTCTGGGTCACGCACATGACAATGCACAATAGCCGCCCCCGCCTTGGCGGCGCTAATAGCGCTCTCTGCAATCTGTTTCGGTGAGCGAGGCACCTCAGAACTACGATCTTGGGTGCTACCAGAGCCCGTAACGGCGCAGGTGATAAAAACGTTAGTATTGATATTTAATGGCATGAGTGGCCTCATTGATCTAAGTGATTGTTGAGAGCTTAATAGCTTGGCAAAATCAGTAAGTAATGCACTACAATATACGAAACATAATTAGCAATCTAGGTAATGTCGCAAAACAAAGATACAACTAAAGTAGCAATCCTCGTGCTGCCAGAATTTTCAATGATGAGCTTATCGGCAATTATTGATCTTTTGCGAGCGGCTAATAGGTTATCTTGACTGTCCTTGTTTGAGTGGATCCTTTAGTTTTAAGCAAACCCCAAATTCTTAAGATACCCCGCAGACATTGCGTAACTCGACTCGAGCCGAATAACAAAATGACGAATTGCTGACCTAGAGGTCCCCGCCGTCAAAAAGGCTTAAAGCCGAAAAGCAATGCGATGCTGTATACATAAGAGATATAATGGGCTTGAGTTACGGTCTCATTCACAGTACCGTAAAAACAATAAATCAGCGATTAAAGTTAGATTGTAAGTGATGGCACTATGACGAAAACCAATATCATTATCCTAGCCGCCGGCAAGGGAACGCGAATGCGTTCTGCGCTGCCCAAAGTACTACATAAATTGGCGGGCCGCTCAATGCTGAGCCATGTGGTAGGGGCGACAGCGACCATCGCTGAGGCAAAAAGGATCATAGTCACTGGCCACGGCGCTAAAAAGGTCGAGCAGGCGTTTGACAATGCTGGACATATTTTTGTACAACAAAAAAAGCAGCTTGGTACTGCCCATGCCGTCCAGATGGCGTTGCCATATTTATGCGACCATGCGAAAGTATTAGTTTTATACGGCGATGTTCCTCTTATCTTGCCCGCCACTATCACCGACATTCTTAATGTAGTAACTGATCACTCCATGGGCTTGCTGACTATCCATCTTGACCAGCCAGACGGCTATGGGAGGATTGTTCGCGACCAAGATGGGGCAATAGCGTCTATAATCGAACAAAAGGATGCGACAGCTGAGCAACGAGAGATTACTGAGGTCAATACGGGAGTATTAGCTTTAGAGGCAAGCCAGCTAAGGGACTGGTTGCCACAAATAACCAACAATAATGCTCAGGGAGAGTATTATCTAACAGACCTAATCGCTATTGCTCGAGATAATGGTGTTGAGGTTTGCAGTATTCATCCTAAGTCGGCCACTGAGGTAGAAGGCGTGAATAACAGAATTCAATTGAGCCAATTAGAGCGGGCGCACCAGAGGCAGCAAGCAGAAACATTAATGTCCTCGGGCACAACACTTGCCGACCCTGAGCGATTTGATCAGCGCGGTGATTTGACCGCTGGAACGGACAATTTTGTTGATATTAACTGCGTGTTTGAAGGTAGCGTGGTGATCGGCAGTGGAGTCTCCATTGGGCCCAATTGCATAATTATTAATAGCACTATCGGTGATGGTGTTGAGATTAAAGCTAACACGATCGTTGAAGAATCAGTCGTGGGAGATCGTGCCATAGTAGGCCCTTTCGCGCGGTTGCGCCCGGGGACTGTTCTTGGCAGCGACACAAAGGTTGGTAACTTTGTTGAGACTAAGAAAGCACAGGTTGGCAAAGGCAGCAAAATTAACCATCTCAGTTATGTTGGTGATGCTGAGTTGGGTGAAAATGTGAATATTGGCGCGGGTACGATTACTTGTAACTATGATGGCGCCAATAAACATAAAACCGATTTAGGAAATAATGTATTTGTTGGCTCGAACAGCACGCTAGTGGCACCAATTACAGTTGCCGACGGAGGATTTGTCGGCGCGGGGTCCACCCTGACGGGCGATGTTCCAAAGGACGCTTTAGCGGTAAGTCGAGCCAAGCAACGAAATATTGATGGCTGGAAACGGCCAACCAAAAACAAGAAGGAAGATTAAAGAATGTGCGGAATTGTTGGCGCCACTGCCCAGCGTAATGTGTATAAAATTCTTATTGAGGGGCTGCATCGTCTTGAATATCGAGGCTATGATTCTGCAGGACTATCGATTCTCGATAGCGACAACGCGTTACAGACGCGCAAAACCATTGGTAAAGTCGCAGACCTAGAGGCTGTTTGCAAGGGCAACTTTGTGTCTGGCAATGTCGGAATTTCACATACTCGGTGGGCGACGCACGGTGCGCCTAGCAGCATAAACTCTCACCCACATGTCTCTACTGGTGTATCGGTAGTGCATAACGGCATTATTGAAAATCACGAGGCTCTGCGAGAAGAGCTGCGAGCTGCGGGCTATGAAATTCAGTCTGACACCGACAGCGAAGTCATTGCACATCTTGTTCATCATTACCTCGGCACTAGTACCGGCCTTAGAGACGCTGTAAACAAGACTCTTGCGCGCCTTGAGGGAGCCTATGCATTAGGCGTTATATCGGATGAGTATCCTGGTTTGATAGTTGGCGCTCGAAGCGGCAGCCCCTTAGTTCTTGGTGTCGGTATAGATGAGCACTTTATAGCATCAGACCAGATGGCCTTACGGCAGGTCACTGATCGCTTTGTGTACCTTGAAGAAGGCGATGTGGTAGAGCTTTCCAGTGAGGCGTACACAGTATTTAACATTAAAGGGAAAGTAGCTCAGCGAGAAGTGCACCAAGTAAGTGAAACGGACCAAGTGGCCGATAAAGGTCAATATCGACATTTCATGCAAAAAGAAATGTTTGAACAGGCAACCGTATTGGCGAATACATTTGCCGGGAGAATTGGGAAAGACCATATTTTGGAGGCGGTCTTTGGCCACCAAGCAGAAGTCCTTTTTGCGCAGACAAAGAACATTCATATCATCGCTTGCGGCACCAGCTTTCATTCTGGTTTGGTGGCGAAGTATTGGCTTGAAGACCTAGCTGGCTTGCCCTGCCAGGTTGAAGTCGCCAGCGAGTACCGTTATCGCAAGGTTGCAGTGGCTGAGGGGACCTTATTTGTTAGTATCTCTCAATCTGGTGAGACTGCAGATACGCTGGCCGCACTCCATAAAGCCAAAGAAAGTGGTTACCTTGGGTTTTTGGCTATTTGCAACGTGGCTAATAGCTCACTTGTCCGAGAGTCTGACATTTCGCTTATGACCATGGCGGGACCCGAGATTGGCGTAGCCTCGACCAAGGCCTTTACTACTCAGCTAGTAGCCCTGCAGCTCTTGACGCTTTCGCTGGGGCGGCATACAGGGCTGTCAGCAACGGTGGAAGCGGAGCTGGTTAAGAACCTGCATCAACTTCCTGAACTTTGCGAGCGAGTGCTTGCCTTAGATCCTGTGATTGAAGAAATGTCAGAGGCGTTTGCCAATAAACACCATGCCTTATTTTTAGGTCGAGGCGAACAATATCCTATTGCCCTTGAGGGAGCCCTAAAGCTTAAGGAGATTTCCTATATTCATGCTGAAGCCTATCCAGCTGGGGAGCTTAAACACGGGCCATTGGCCTTGGTTGACGAAGACATGCCCGTGGTGGCAATTGCTCCTGAGAACGCGTTACTGGACAAGCTAAAGTCTAATCTTCACGAGGTGCGCGCTCGAGGTGGGCAGTTGTTTGTGTTTGCTGACTGTAATGCTAACTTTAAAAGTGAGCCAGGCATTACTGTGATTGATATGCCTCCAATTCCAAAGAGTCTTGAAGCTATTGTCTATACCCTGCCCCTTCAAATGTTGTCCTATCATGTGGCGTTATTGAAAGGCACGGATGTAGATCAGCCACGCAATTTGGCTAAATCCGTCACCGTCGAGTAAGGTTAAACAGTGAATTAAAAAGAGAAAGTTATGGAAGGATTAGCAGTAATGGGGTTTGTCTTTGGGATGGTTGGAGTGGTTGCACTCGTTCGTTTAGAAAAACTAACAAAGACCC
>Ga0308018_10001277_pt1 | contig 11789 bp, 15 predicted proteins | sample Neamet282_FD_203130 | JGI IMG/M metagenome (GOLD analysis project Ga0308018, IMG submission 203130) | Marine microbial communities from water near the shore, Antarctic Ocean - #282 | ecosystem: Environmental > Aquatic > Marine > Unclassified | place: Southern Ocean | collected 2014-10-01
AAACCAGTTCGGACTTGACAAGCTTACCTTTGAAGACCGTATTAAATGGACTGAAGATAACCTTGAGAAGTTAGAATCCTTAGACTCTGAAGTGTCTATAAAGAAGAGAGCGTTGTATATAAAAGCTCGTCTTGCAGTTCGTAAAGCACTAAATGGTTTTCCTACAGGGCACATGGTAGGTGTAGATGGTACATGTAGTGGCATCCAGATAATGTCAGCTCTAACAGGCTGCGTAGAGGGTGCTAAAGCTACTAATCTGACTGATCCTACCACTCGATATGATGCATATACAGAAGTTACAGAAGCTATGTCTAAGACTTTAGGTAGTTCTATCTCAGTATCTCGAGATGATGCTAAAAGCGCCACAATGTGTAGTTTCTACGGCTCAAAAGCTGAGCCTAAGAAGATCTTTGGAGAAGGGTCCCCTCAATTAGAGGCCTTTTACAAAGCTACTACTAAGATTGCACCGGGTGCATGGGAACTATTACAAGACCTCCTATCTAGCTGGCAGCCTTATACTTTAAGCCATAACTGGAAATTACCTGATGGATTTGATGCACATGTAAAAGTCATGACTAAACGTACTGTACGTATAGAAGTGGATGAACTTCCAGGACATCCTACTTTTAGTTATGAACTTTATGATAATGCAGGTGAAAAGAAAGGCTTAAGTAATGTAGCTAATGTAGTGCACTCCATTGACGGATTTATCGTAAGGGAAATGCATCGTCGCTGTAACTATGACCGTAAAGTTATAGATCAAGCAGCTCTGACTGTTGAAATTGAACTAGTTGCACGGAATATAGGCAAGGTTTACGATGATAAATGTTTTGATTCAAACATTGAATATTATCGTGATCAATACCATTACAGCGGTATGCCTAGTATAGTAATTGCTCCGTATATAGATACAACTACTGTTGCATATCTAAGTACAAAGCATCTTGTGGCTCTATCCAAGATAATGAATGGGATGCTTCAGTATCGTCCATTCGATTTAGTTACTGTACATGATGAATTCCGATCCCTTGCAAATAATGTTAATTGGGTTAGATGGCAATACAAAGAAATTCTGGCACAGATTGCAGATAGTGTATTACTTGATGACCTAATAAGTCAATTACATCAATCAGTTGGTACATTCCGAAAATTGTCGCCTAACTTAGGTGATCAAATAAGGAATTCTAACTATGCTTTAGTGTAACAGCCGGACTCCGTGCGGTTTTGTGATTTAGTAGTACTTCTACGTGGACAGGCCCTTTTAGGGCTTGTCCACTTTCTTTTTATATCGGAGATAATTATGGGCTTAGACCAGTATGCGTATTCCATTTCTAATCGAGTTGCCGGAACTAAACAAGTAGATATAGAAATGCCACCTAGAACTAAGAAAAAAGAACTTGCATTTTGGAGAAAATTCAACCATTTACATGGTTGGATGCAATCTCTATATTACGACAAGAAAGGTCTAGATAATCAGTTTAACTGTGCGTCTGTTCGCTTAATGCCTGCAGATTTAGATGCTCTTGAGAAGGCTTTAATAGCCAATACATTACAGCATACACCGGGGTTCTTTTTCGGTAGTGCTGAGATATATCCTGAAGATGTTAAGAACACTTTAGAGTTTATTACAGAAGCTCGAGTTGCCATTAAAGAAGGGCGTGCAGTAATCTATGATAGTTGGTGGTAATCCAGGACTTATAAAAATACTCAACCCGATATACTATTTTCATCAGAAAGTCATTTTTTGACTATATACAGCCTGCAAGGAGACAAATGGCAAATAACAATAAACAATTACAACTGTTCCCCGAAATAGAACCGACAGTCGCACCACTATTTCCAACCATGGGTAGCTTACAGGATGTAATTAATTTAGCTGAAAGTAGCTTACCCATAACAAATAGAAATGGTATTTATGCGCTATTAATGACATATCACAATACTTTATTAACAGAAGTTCAACAGCCTTCGAGAGAATATTATGAAGATTAATATAGAACAGGCTTTACGCGTTATACCTACATGCATTAAATCTAGACTGGTTCCTATGTTGGTTGGTAGCCCGGGGATTGGTAAATCACATATTGCCCACCAAATAGCATTAGAAAATAATCTAAAGGTTATTGATCTACGTTTAGCGCAATGTGACCCTTGTGATATTTTAGGTTTTCCTAACATAGTTGGAGATAAAGCTGGTTACATCCCGATGGAAACATTCCCCATAGAGGGTGATGAGCTTCCTGAAGGGCATTCAGGTTGGCTACTCTTCTTAGATGAATTCAATGCAGCTCCACCAGCTGTTCAAAGTGCAAGCTATAAACTTGTATTAGATCGTATGGTTGGCATGCACAATTTACATAGTAGAGTAGCCATCATGTGTGCAGGTAATCTAGATACTGATGGTGCTATTGTTCAAGAAATGAGCACAGCACTGCAGTCACGGCTTATTCACTTTGAATTAACAGCAGATCCAACCACTTGGTTGAACTGGGCTATGAATAATGAAATTGATCATCGAATTACAGATTACATTAAGTTTAAACCAGGCGATTTGTATACATTTACCCCTGACCACACAGATAAGACCTATGCCTGCCCACGTACTTGGGAATTTGTTAGTCGTTTACTACCTGATATGACTGAAGATGACCCTGATATGCTTCCAATATTATCTGGGACTCTTTCAGAGGGCGTAGCTCGTGAGTTTGTTGTATTTATGAAAATCTACGCTAGCTTACCTAAGCTTTCCGAGATTCAAAAGGACCCTCAGACAGTCTTCATTCCAAAAGAGCCTAGTATCTTATTCGCATTAACTGGCTCACTTAGCCATAACATGAAAGCAGATACTGCTGATCAAATAATGTTGTATGTCTCCCGACTACCAGTTGAATTTCAAGTAGTGACATTACGAGAGACTGTAAGGCGCAACAAAGAAATGTTAACTCACCCAGCTATACAAAAATGGGTTAATGAATCCTCAGCTAAACTATTTTAAGGAAGACTAATGGGTGATCGTTGTATTGCAGATCTAGTAATACTAGAACCACATAAAAAGAAGGTAATTGAAATAATTAATAAATATGCAGATTTTAGTTTAGACCGTCGCCCCATTACAGAAAAAATGTCTTCTAGAGAAGATGGTATTTCTCTTATATGTTTCTATTTTGATGATGTAAATTATGGACACTTAGACTTCTTACAGGACCTCCCAAATAAAGGTATACCTTATGATTATAGTTGGGGACAAGGTGATGAGTATGATCCAGGGAATGGGTATTGTCGGTATCTTGAAGATGGGACTTTATTCGAGAGAGTAATCTCAAGTGAAGATGTTAACCCACCTATGTCCTCACTTATAGAGCTTATTGATAAACCATTCGCATTAGCCGAGTATGTCAAAAATCATGCTAACTGGATGAAGATTCCTTCATGGAAGAACCAAGATACATATGCAGATAAGTTTCGTACTTTACAACTAATAACTGAAAATAAAGGCTAAGACCTATGGATTCACTACGAATAGTTGAAGCTAATGATGCACTTGATAAATCTAAAATAAGTTTAATGAGTAGAACAGACTCTGCTTTCTTTACTAGACTTTGTTTTAGTATGAAGCATACATGGACAGATGACCTTCCTACAGCAGCTTGTGATGGTAAGACAATATTCTGGAATCCAGATTTCTTCTTAGGTCTTGCTAATGCTGAAGAACGTATATTTATAATGCTGCACGAAACTATGCATGCAGCCTACTTACATATGGACCCAGTACGTCTGAATGGTCGTTGCCCAGATCGCTGGAATATCGCAGCAGATCATGTTATTAATTTACAACTAATTGAGCGTGGCTTCACAATGCCTACTGGTAATAATAAAGGAGTGGCCGACTCAATTTATAAAGATATGTGTACTGAAGATGTATATGCTAAGTTACCTAAAAATCCAGGTAAACCTACTATGGTAGATCTATTGACACCAAGTGGGGATACTGAAGAGCTTAGAAAATTAGTACAAGACAATTTAATCCAAGCATCAATTCAATCTAGGATATCTCATGATAAGGCAGGAACTATTCCAGGAGAAATACAAATTTTCCTACGGGAATTACTTACTCCAGAATTACCTTGGACTCGTCTATTGCAAAAGTATTTACAAAACTTTGCTAAGAATGATTATTCATTCAAAAGACCGAATCGAAGATTTTTCCCTAAGTTTTACTTACCAAGTATGCTAAGTGAAAGTCTAATTGATCTGTGTATCGCAGTCGACACCTCTGGGTCAGTATCAGATACAGATTTTCTACGATTTATCTCTGAAATACATGGAGTATTTAAGATGATGAAACCTAAGAAAATTACCCTAATACAGTTTGATTCAGAAATCAAAGATGTAACCGAAGTGTCCAGTATAAAGGACTTAATGGATGTTAAGTTTGCTGGACGAGGTGGAACAGTAGTAAGTCCTGTACTGAAGTGGGCTAAAGAGAATAAACCCCAGCTATTGTTAGTTTTCACAGATGGTGAATTCAACTTCCCTAGAACAGAGATAGAACTGAAAAGTAAAGTTATATGGCTCATCCATAATAACAAACAATTTAAAGCACCAATAGGAGAAACAATACATTACAGCATTTAATAAGGATAGGAATGATGAAATTTCTTGATTTGAAAAATAAAGCAGATGAGAAAATATGGTTAAAAATAATTGATGAAGGACATAGTGCAAACTTACATAGGTGCCCATACGATCAAGACTTTGAGGCATCTAAAGCATGCCCAAAGTACGAAAAATATGGAGATACATTAGAGCGTGAGTGTCAATTCGTTCTTATTACTAATTCTAAATGTTTTTGTGAATTACAACCAAGCACTAAAGGATGACTATGAATATTAAAAAAGACTTTTTAAATGCAAAGAAGGAATTAAAATCTAATAGGCGGGACCAGAACTATATGACCATAGCATGGGGATATAGTACAGAGCTAATCCTTCCCTATGACGATGCACTTAAACTCTTAAGCTGCTTAGAGTATGCAGAAGAGTTCACTGGTGAGTATGGGAACAAGAGAATTACATCTTTAAGCAGCGACGCTATTAAAGTAGCTCGTTTACCTCGTATAGAATATGAAAATCATAAAATAGCAGCTTTACTTAATGTTAACTACACAGACATACAAGACCATATCAATGACGTAACTCTAGCAGAGAGTGTGAAATGCAGAACATAACTCTAACTACTGACCAAGAAGCCGCACTCTCCGCTATTAATGCATTCTTACTCGACCCTATTGAGACAGTATTCGTATTACGAGGATATTCTGGTTGTGGTAAATCTACTTTAGTTCGTGAAGTAGTCAAGGGAATGCCTGCTTTCCTACAATCAAACAAGTTAATCCATCCGGCTCTTAAAGAATATGAGCTAATGCTCACCGCGACTACAAATAAAGCAGCTGAGAATTTAGCATCTATTACTGGAATGGACGTTAGAACAATTCATGCATTCCTAGGATTACGTGTACATACTGATTATAGAAATAATACTACCCAGCTAATTCCTGCTACTGGAGAGATATTACATGACTATTTAATATTCATTGATGAGGCTAGCTATATAGATAGTCAGCTCTTAGAGCTTATTTTTAAGAAACTAAGAGATTGTAAAATCATTTTCGTTGGTGATCCTGCACAGCTAGTACAAGTAAAAGCTAAGGATGCTCCTGCATTTAAAATTAACTATGCTGGTGCAGCACTAACTCAAGTAGTACGCCAAGCCAAAGATAACCCTATCATTGATTTATCTGTCAAGTTTCGTAGAACAGTAAACACAGGTGAATTTTTCCAATTTGTTCCTGATGGGGAGTATATTCAACACTTAAGTCGTACAGATTTCATACAAAAAGTTATAAGCGAAGTTAGTAAACCTGAGTGGGAATATACACATTCAAAGGTACTTACTTGGACCAATAAATGTGCAATTACCTTTAATGACCTTATTCGTGCGAGTACTAAAGGAAACCACCGTTTTCATCCTGGAGAATATGCCCTCTGTAATTCATATACAGAAACAATTGTAGCAAACAGTACAAATCTATCAGGTACTGGACGGAGGAGCGTTAAAAAACAAGGTATTAGAGCTGATTCATTAGTACAAATTCTAAAAATTTCTAAGGATCATGACCGGCATGATGTACCGGGCAATATGTTTACTCTAAAAGCACATGATGCAGCTGACGCTTTTGCTATATTTATGCCACATAAAAGAGAAGACCGAGCTGCTCGCATTAAATTAGCTAGAGCAGATGGCAGTAAACAATCTATGGACGTTATAGAAGAAATTGGGAGGCACTGGATAGATTTACGTGCGGCTTATGCACAAACAATCAATAAATCCCAAGGCTCTACTTATGATCAAGTATTCATTGATCTTGATGATGTTTCTAAATGTCGTAATCCTAACCAACTAGCTAGGATGTTATATGTTGCAGTATCAAGGGCGAGAACTAGAGTATATTTCACTGGAGATTTCAAATGAGACAACCAAATCCACATGCAAAACAATTAATAAGAAATGATATTTTAAGCCATTTATATGAGGTCCCTTTTGAAAAAAGTGTAGAAGAATTAAAAGCCCTTATTATACGTAATACCCTTATTGGGCAACATTTACATAAATCTTTTACATATAAAGATTCATTATATTCCTGTGTTACAGCTCCACCACCTAGAGTAAAGAACCGGCTACTACCAGCAATACGTCCAGATATGGAGATATATTTAGATAATAGGGATGCTTTGATAGAGGAAAAAAATGCTGTTTCTGGATTCCTTACTCGTATGCTTAATGCAACAGAGACACTAGAAGATTACCTAGCTGTATTACCTGAAACACTGCATGAAAGGTTAGGAAAGACTATTGAATCTTTATATACATCATGGCCACCATTTAGAGATTCCCCTAAGAGATTCTCAAATGATGAATTAATGCTTTTTAAACAAAATAACCAAACATACAGCGATTTAATGAAGAATCGTATGGTTGTTAATCTAATAATATAGGAGGACTTAAATGGGGTACCGATCACAAATAGCTATAGCCGTAGATAAACATATCATTACTCAAGACCTTATTCACCCGCTCATTCCCCCAGTACTTCGATTTGAAGAAGAACGTAGGATAACGAACGCAGGTTGTTTTTGGGTTCTTGAGGATTGGAAATGGTATGACAGTGACTCTGATGTTAGGGACATTTTAAGATTCTTTGACGAGATGGATGATATGCCTAGATTTACATATAAGATAGAGAGAACTCATCTTGTCAAACACCATAACGACAAAGGCACGCCTAGTGACTTAGTTGAATATACACAAGCTGCTTATGGAGCGATCCGTATAGGTGAAGATAACGACGATAGTGACTACTGGGGCTCCCCAGGAGAGTTTGAGATATATACGGACCGTAGACTTGTTACTCCATATTATTCAAACGACGATAATCCTGATGGCATTTTATTTGTATAAAACAAGGTAAAATTTATTATGCACAGTCTTACACAAGAAGAATTAAAAAGAATAATGGAATTTGACCATGTTACTGGTATTTTCACTTGGTCAGGTGCTGCTAAAAATAAAATGCGAGCTGGAAGTAGAGCTGGGACTAGTAATACTACTGGCTATATTTGTATTATGATATATGGCAAGCACTATCGAGCACACCGATTAGCCTGGTTATGGGAATACGGAGAGTTTCCCGCAAAGGAAACAGACCATATAAACGGAATCCGTAATGATAACCGTATAGCTAACCTTAGACAGGCAACTCACCATGAGAATATGCAGAATCAACGAAAGATGCATAAGAATAACTGCTCAGGGTATCTCGGAGTTTATCCTTCAGGCTATATGAAGAAACCTTGGAGAGTTACCATAAGTGTAGACAATAAAACAAAACATGTAGGGCATTTTGTAGGTAAAGAGGAAGCACGCGATGCTTATATCGAGGCTAAAAGGATGTATCATAAATTCTGCACCATATAGCCACCCATATAAGGAGCTATCACTTTGAAACACCATATATTTAAAAAGTCAACCAATAACAATTACCCAATTGCAGTATTAATAAAAAATACTTCATTCAATAAGAAAGAATTACAAGATAACTACATCACAGCATTAAACCAACAGAACATACCTAGTGATACCATCATTGCATTTACACTTGATTACAATGATACGAATAAAGCACCTGTTAAGTTTATCAAGAATTACTTGGCTAAACTACTACCGGCCCTTGATTCTCTAGGTACTAAGACTTTATATGTAGCTGACTCAGCTTACTTTAAGGTCTTAGTTGGAAAGTCAAAGGCTGAAACTAGTTTTGGTTATGTACTCCGATGCAATATTAAAAACTTTGAACATATAAGTGTAGTGCTAGGTTTGAATCATCAGGCATTAATTTATAATCCTCAATTAAATTCAAAACTATCCCTAAGTTTAAAAACCCTAGTTGATCATGTAACTGGGTTCTATAATCCTCCAGGATTAGACATTATTCACTCGGCTTCATACCCAAGGGACCCTGAGGCGATCTCTGCTGCGCTTGCAGCGCTGCATCGTCACCCAAGTCTTACTTGTGACATTGAAGGCTTCTCACTGCGTTTTAACGAGGCTGGTGTAGGTACCATTGCTTTTGCTTGGAATGAGCACAACGGGATTGCATTCTGTTGTGATTATCAGGATGGCTCCTTTCAACCGAATGAAGCGATAAGAAAATTACTACTAGAATTCTTTGTTACCTATAAAGGTGAGCTAACTTTTCATCATGCTCCTTATGATGTGAAAGTATTAATCTATACCTTATGGATGCAAGACTTACTAGATACCCGTGGCTTACTAGCCGGGTTAGATGTAATGACCAAGCGTATGCATGATACTAGAATTATTACTTACCTAGCTATTAACTCCACAGCGGGGAACACTTTAGGATTAAAGTACCTGGCTCATGAGTTTGCAGGTAACTGGGCTGTAGAGGATATAAAAGATATCCGCCTTATCCCTGAAGATATACTACTTAAATACAATTTAATAGATGCCTTATCCACACATTATGTTCGTAATAAGTATGAACCAATAATGGAGAAGGATAACCAAGGGGATCTATATCGAGGACTAATGTTAGATAGTCTAAAACTGATTATTCAGTTAGAACTAACAGGCATGCCAATGTCCCGAAGTAAGATACAAAGAGTTAAAGCTAAGCTTGAAAAGATCCAGAAAGTTCAGCTAGATATCATTCAGAAAAACATTGTTGTCCACGAAGTGAATCATATTATACGTGACAGAGCAATGGTATCTGCCAATATGAAGCTTAAAGTTAAGCAGCACCCAATAGAAAAATTTGCAGACCTAAGCTTCAACCCTAACTCTAGTTCTCAATTGCAGATTCTTCTATATGATCAAATGTGGTTGCCAATAATAGACACAACAGAAAGTGGAGCGCCTGCTACCGGTGCTGAAACAATAGAGAAACTAATCAACCATACAGATGTCTCTGAATATAAAGAATTGCTTACTGCAATAATTGCCTATGGTGGAGTAGGTACAATGTTATCTACATTTATTCCAGCATTTGAGAAAGCAATTTCTAAGGATGAGAGCGACACAGTATGGTTACATGGCTCACTTAATCTTGGTGGAACTGTATCTGGAAGATTATCTTCTAGTAATCCAAACTTAACCAATCTACCTTCTGGTTCAACATATGGTAAATTAGTTAAGAGCTGTTTTAAAACGCCCACTGGCATAATAATGGTCGGTGCTGATTTTAATAGCCTAGAAATGATGATAGATGCACTTACTACTCAGGACCCAAACAAACTCCGTGTATACGAAAGTGGTATGGACTCTCATGCATTTAATGCTTCAGTTTACTGGCCTGAGAAAATGCCTGTAATCGTTAAAGCTATGCAAGCTGCAACTACACCTACAGAATATGCTAAAGCAGTTAATCGTGTAAAGAAGGAATTCCCTGAATTACGCCAACGATCAAAGACTGTATCTTTTGCTCTCCAGTATGCAGGCACAGCTCACACCTTAGTCAAGAACTCCGGTTTCTCTAGGGAAGAGGCAAACAAAATCTACAATAACTATCACGAAACTTACTCAACTTCTAGAGAGTATTCCAAAGTTAAAGTTAAGCAGGCATCTAAAGATGGTTATGTCACCGTAGCTTTTGGATTACGTGTTCGTACTCCTCTACTTGCACAAGTTGTCTACGGTGCTCCTAAAGTACCCTATAAAGCAGCAGCTGAAGCTAGGACTACAGGTAATTCATTATCTCAGTCCTACGGCTTACTCAATAATAGAGCTGCAGTTGCTTTCATGAAGAAAGTATGGAAATCTAAGTATCGCTATAACATATTACCAATTAGCTTAATACATGATGCATGCTACTTCTTGATTAAAGATGATGTTGAAGTACTTGAGTGGGTAAACCAAGAGTTAATAACAGCTATGCAATGGCAAGACTTACCTGAGCTAAAGCATGATGAAGTAAAGCTAGGCGCAAACCTTGATGTTTTCTATAAAGGGTGGCACCAGCCAATTACGTTACCTAATGTATCCACTGCACAGGAAATACAGAAGCTAGCCAGGGAAACCCAGAAAATCTACGATGATAAAACATAAGGAATTTCAGATGAGTAAAGAAGCTTGGCAAGAAAGTAGTGATGAAGATGCACATGAATATAACAGACAAGAAGAGTGGATGGAGCAGCGACAAAGGGAGCAAGATGTACAAGAAGATCTAGAACTTGGTCTCATGACCAATACCCATGATGACGCTATAAACCACCCAAAGCACTACACAAATTCTAGAGCCAGATGCCCTGATTGCAATGCTACAGTAGAATGTATCACAGTAGCTAAGCATATGGGATTCTGTCTAGGTAATGTCCTTAAGTACGTTTGGAGGGCAGGCGAGAAGGGCGATGCCATAGAAGATTTAAAAAAAGCAGCTTGGTATCTCCAGTGTGAGATTGATAAACGATGCACATCTTATGGAAAACCAAAATGAAAATAGTAATAGAGCTTATATTTTTCTTAGGGGTAATCTGGGCTACATATTACCTCATATATGCAGGTACACTTCTAATTACAGGAGGAACAGAGTGAATAAGATATTTGAAAATATTGCATTATTCTTCGCTGCGATTACAGCAGCTATGGCAATACTTTTTGTGTTCTTACTACAATGCGTACTGGCAGTACTACCAGTAGCAATAGGTGCTTACATAATCCTATGGTTTCTAGGGAAAGTGTAATGAAAGATCAAAAAAAGATAAGTGCCATCATAGCTATTGCTTTAGTGGCGGTTTTATCACTTATATCATTACTTTTTTGTTTAACTACTTAAGAGGTCATAATGAAGAACTTAATAATTTTAACAATATTAATTATATTTACTTTCTGCTGGACACAAGGTTTCGCAGATAGTAATCCATACAGCGCTGCTAATAACCCTTACAGTGCCCAGAATAATCAATATAGTCCTAATAATAACCCGCTTAATCCTAAAAATAATCGTTATAACCCAAAAAGCGAAAGAATAATTCGTAATAGCTATGGCCAAGCCATAGGTTATGGAGTGCCTAGATCTGACGGTGGCACTAACTACTATAGTTACGATGAAGGGTACGAAGGCTACCAATCTCCTGAGTAATCTCTTAGTGTGTTAATATTTGCCTAAGACCCATGGAACAATAAAGGAGGTGATCCTATCTATGCCTTATCTA
>Ga0308018_10001278_pt1 | contig 11788 bp, 11 predicted proteins | sample Neamet282_FD_203130 | JGI IMG/M metagenome (GOLD analysis project Ga0308018, IMG submission 203130) | Marine microbial communities from water near the shore, Antarctic Ocean - #282 | ecosystem: Environmental > Aquatic > Marine > Unclassified | place: Southern Ocean | collected 2014-10-01
TGACTCAGGCACAACAGAGAAGGCTCAGGACAAGAGGACCGGACCTTGGTCCGGTCCTCCCCCACACGCCCTCGGTCAACCTCACCCAATCAGGGAAGTTCCTCACTGTCGAAAGACTCAACAACGCTCGGCGCAGGATCCGGCATCAGCCCATCTCCCCCCAGACCAAACGAGCGGGAGGCCTCTTCCGTCGCCGGGCGATCAAGCGTCGGTTCTAGCGTCTCCACCGCCTCCTCCACACCTGGCAACGGAGGCAATTCCTCTCCCCGTTCAAGTGCCTTGATGGCATCTCGATCCAACGTTTCCCGATCGAGAAGAGCCTGGGCGATGGATTCGAGCAGGTCGCCGTGTTCAGCGAGAACCGAGTGCGCACGCTTGTGAGCCAGATCCAAGAATCGCTTGATCTCCTCATCGACCAGCCGCTGCGTGTGCTCGGAAACCGTCCGTCTCTGCTGGATGTCACGCCCAAGGAACATGCCCTGTTCGGCGTCTGCGACCGCAACGAGGCCAATGACCTCGCTCATGCCAAAAGTTGTCACCATGCGGCGGGCCATCGTGGTAGCGCGCTCGATGTCATTCCCTGCACCAGTCGTGACCGCCTCGGGCCCGAAGATCAGTTCCTCCGCGACACGTCCGCCGAACAGCATGGCCAGTTGACCACCCATCCACTCTTTCGTGTACGAGTGGCGGTCCTCTTGTGGAAGGCTCGCCGTTATGCCGAGGGCCCGTCCACGGGGCACGATCGTGACCTTGTGAACCTGATCGAGGCCCGGAATCTTGAGGCCAAGCACTGCATGACCGGCTTCATGGTAGGCCGTCAGCTTTCGCTCGTGCTCGTTGAGGACAAGGCTCTTTCGTTCGGTCCCGAGCATGACCTTGTCTTTGGCCTGCTCGAAATCCAGCATCGACACCTTGTCTCCGCCCCGCCGCGCGGCAAGCAGGGCGGCCTCGTTACAGATGTTCTCCAGATCTGCGCCGCTCATGCCCGGAGTCCCTCTCGCAATCAAAGAGAGTTCCACATCGTCTGAGAGAGGCAATTTCTTCGCGTGAACCCGGAGGATTCCCTCACGTCCACGGACGTCAGGGAGGTCAACGACGACCTGTCTGTCGAATCGGCCCGGGCGCAGCAATGCCGGGTCGAGCACGTCGGGCCGGTTCGTCGCGGCGAGGAGAATCACGCCTTCATTCGACTCAAAGCCGTCCATCTCGACGAGTAGAGCGTTGAGAGTCTGCTCTCTTTCGTCATGCCCTCCACCCACACCTGCGCCCCGGTGGCGCCCCACCGCGTCGATCTCATCGACGAAAATGATGCATGGGGAGTGCGCCTTGCCCTGTTCGAACAGGTCGCGCACTCGAGATGCGCCGACGCCGACGAACATCTCGACAAAGTCTGAGCCGGACATCTGGAAAAACGGCCGACCAGCCTCTCCCGCGCACGCTCTGGCGAGAAGAGTCTTTCCTGTGCCAGGAGGGCCCACCAGCAGAACCCCCTTGGGAAGACGCCCACCAAGACGAGAGAACTTCCCAGGATCCTTCAGGAACTCGATAATTTCCTGGAGTTCCTCTTTAGCCTCGTCTGCACCCGCGACATCGGAGAAAGTGACCTTCGGCATGTCCGGCGAAATCAGCTTGGCCTTGGAACGACCGAACTGGAACGCCTTATTCCCGCCACCCTGCATCGTCCGGAATATCCAGATCCAGAAGGCGATGAAGAGTAGCCAAGGCAACGCGCCCAGCAGGATGTTTCCCCACCCGGCCTGCGGTACCTCAGCGTCAACAATCACCCCTTCAGATGCGAGGCGATCAAGAAGGTCATCTCCGACATCCCCGGGAGTCATCGACTCGAACGCGATGTATTCCTGATCTTCGATCGTGGTCGGCATGCTAAACTCGCCCATAACCACGCGATCGCGGAAGATGACCTTATGCACGACACCCTGATCCAAGTACTGCAGGAACTGGCTATAGGTGACGCGCGCCGGGGCACTATCCTGACCGTTGAAGCTCTGCATGGCGAACATCGCCGCAAGCGCCAACAGAATCAGAAATGCCGCGTTCTTGGATATCCGACCCAACCGTTCGTTGGAGTCAGATTTCATTGGATCTTTTGACATACGGGGTTCAGTAGCAGGCCTTGGCGGACAGGGATTCCGCCTCTAAATGCTCGCGATATAGGGTAAGTGGCGAAAGTCCTCAGCGTAGTCCAATCCATACCCCACGAGGAAGGAATTAGGTGCATCGAACCCCACCCAGCGGGGCTCGTACAGGGCAGAGGGCAACCGCTTGTGGAGCAAGGTGCACACGTCCACCCTCGTAGCGCCTCTCGATTCCAGACGAGGAATGAGGGCTTCAAGTGTCGTTCCGCTGTCTACGACGTCCTCCAGGATCAACACGGCGCGGTCCGAGAAGTCCGCAGATGGGTCATAGAGGAGGTCGACGGTACCGCTGGAAACGGCCTTGTCGCCATAGCTGGATGCAACGAGAAAGTCGATCTGCAGGGGCAGCCTGATCTGACGCACCAAGTCGGCCATAAACAGGAAAGAGCCCTTGAGTAGGCCGACCACCAGCAGGCGATCGTCTTCACTGTAAGCCTCACTGATTTCCTCAGCCAGCTCTGCGATTCTCCGTCGCAGCACGTCCTCCGTATACACGACCGTCTTCAGGGTCCGTTCGCCTAGCTGCGCCTGATCGATCTCCGTCACGTTTCGATCCCGATCATCAGTGTGTCGCCGGACGCCGCCACGGCATCAGTGCGCGCGACCCCGGGGACCCACAGAACCCGGCCACCACGATCTACCAGAACCGGAAGAGTCCCTCGTTCGCTAGCAGGGATACGGGCCTCGAGGAGCAATTTCTTCACCTTCCTGGTCCCCCCCGGCAATCTAATTCGATCGCCGGGGGCTCTCGCTCGTACGCACAGCGGAAACTCCAGGTCTGGAATCGCAAAAAGTTCGGCGCCATGAAGGGCCGTGCCTGAGGACCCCAGCGACCACTCCACCGCGGTGGCACGATCTCCGAGCCTCACCTCGCCGGCCCCGGACCCTGGAGTGGCGATCTCCAGAAACTGGTCAGGAAGGGGCCTGGTTGTTTTCCTCAGGACGAAGCGGTCGAGTTCACGCAGAAACGTCACTCCTCCGACTAGATCAACGCCGGTTCCGCTCCTGCCCCTCGCGATATGGACGAGCGCACGCTGAACGGCGGCGCGGTCAAGAGAAACGCTGAGCCCAGAGGAGAGATACCGAACCACCCGCGCCTGCAGAGCGGGATCTAGGTCGTGGAGCGCTCTCGCATCCACTGAAGTGCTAACCTCGGTGGCTTCTGCCCTCAGGCCTGAGAGGACGGAAGGCAGCACAGCCACCCAGGCGACCTCGTTCTCTTCAGCCAGGCGCCCGAGCCGAACAAGCGACTTCCGAGCGCTGCCCCAAACATTCGCCTCCGCGGCCGGGATCACATCATGACGGAGCGCATTCCTAGCAAAGGTGAGGTGAGTATTGGTTGCGTCTTCCCGCCACCGGAGACCTGTCGCGGCCGCGTACGAAGCCAAATCGTCTTTCCAGAGTCCGAGCAACGGGCGCACGATTCCTGGCGACCGCTTCTCCGGAATGCCTCGCAGGCCCTCCAGGCCTGTGCCACGCAGGGCGCGAAACAGGATCGTCTCCGCCTGGTCATCCGCGTGGTGCGCGGTGAGAACCAGTCCCGCGCCAACCTCCCTTCGGACGGACTCGAAAAACTCATATCGGACATCGCGTGCAGACTCTTCGGAGACGGGTGCATGCTCTACGACTCCGGCACGCAGTGGAACGCTCCACGCGGTGCACGTGCCACGGAGCCAGAGCGCGTCATCGCCGCTGGTCGATCGCATGCTGTGGTCAAGATGTGCCACCACGAGGTTGGGTTGTACGGGCCTGCCCCCTTCGTCGCCTGAGAAACGCATCAGATGCAGTAGCACCATTGAATCCAGGCCGCCGGAGGTCGCGACCACTACAGGACTCGCGCCACAACGGTCCACCCCGAGCTCGTGCAGCGCGGTCCGGAACGCGGTTCGTACAGCCTCGGCACTCACGGCGAAGCGTCGGCAGCGGCTCGGCGCTGACAGGGAGGTGGAGGACGTCCGGTCACGGACGAGAGCACCTCCGTGAGCAGATCGAGTCGATCCGTCTGGATTCCATCAACGCCCCATTGGAGCAAGCGTCGCATGTCGTTCGGATCGTTCACGGTCCATACGTGGACGGGGATATTTCGACGATGCGCCTCTTCGATGAGACGTGGAGTCAGAATGCGCCGCCCCTTGAACCGCTCGGGGACCTGAAAAATATCGACATCAGGGGTGTAGCTCTCCCCCCCGGGCAGCCAATGACGGAACCAGAAGAGAGCGCAATCTCTGCGACTCGCACCCCACGGCCCTGCATAGCCTCGCACGGCTGCCCGATTCCGTTCATGCTCGGCAGCAACCAGAACTCGGTGCTCTTCGCCCCGCTCCCGGATCAGCGCGACCATTGGACCGGCCACATGGCGGTCCTTCGCCTCCACGTTTATACAGACGTCGGGGCAGGCGTCGAGCACCTCAGAAAGGGTCGGAATTCGCACATCGCGCCCGCGGAACGAGAAGGCACCACCGAGGGAGGTGAAGCGATAGCCAGCGTCGAGGGTCTGCAGCTCAGCCATCGTCCGGTCCGACACCACCCCTGATTCATCGGTGGTCCGGTCCACAGTGTCATCGTGGATGACTGCGACCTCGCCATCCCGTGTGAGACGAACGTCAAGCTCAAGCATGTCGGCGCCCCAGTCGTCAACCGCAGATCGGAACGCCGCGAGCGTATTCTCTGGAGCGAGTTGGGCCCCACCTCGGTGCGCGACGCACATCGGCGCACCCGCCAGGTACGTCCGGCCGGGCCTCGGCCGCAGCCGGGTAGACATGGGTCGCCGCGTTTGCCTCTACGCGGAGGCCTGCGCGGCCTCCACTTTCTCGACGTCAGCCGCGGCGAGCGCGTGATACAGAAACAGAACGCGATCCACCACGCCGTCGGTCATGTCGAGCTCAGCTCGGAGACGCTCCACTTCAGGCACACCGGGTTCGGCCAGACCGTCTTCCAGCTCAATGACACGCCCGGCGAGGAAGTCCATAAGGTCGGAAACGACCTGCGGTCTAGGATTCGCCGGCGACAGGGAATCAGGCATGACCTTGGAAAGCAGAAGTCCCCGCACGTAGGCGAGGAGACCGGGGAAGGTCAGCTCGGCGATAGGCCCCTGCTCCAAGGCCTCCTCGTCGGTGAGGTACTCCCATTCGAGCTCATTCCAGTACAGGTCCTGAGCCTCAGAGAGAAGGTATTCCCGCGTCTCGGCAGGAATCGGCTGACCTGCTCCTGCTGTCGGCGGCTCGAGTTTCCGATCGAGGATACGCTCCATCTGCTCACGGCGTCCGGTGAGAAGCGTCTTCGCCCGTCCAGTCATGATCCTTCCTTATCGTATCGCTTCACTGTGCCCTGCAAGCGCGCGCCCGCAACAGGTCAAGATAAGGGACCTTGCCCGAGGTGGGAATCAAGCCTGCAGACAAACCTGCCCGGTGATGGCCGTCGCATAGCTTCTACTAAAACAGCGCGGTTCATTCGGCGCCGCAGTGTGCCTCTTCTGGATCGGCACCGCGCTGGTCGGTTCCGGCGCCTAAACTGCCGACACCAGGCCCAGATACTTCCTCTGTTATCAACGTTCGAACCAGTCGATGCAGATAGCCACAACTGGACCGTGGTGCCGATGAAATACGGCAGGCTTTCGAAGGATGAGGCGATCGGTGACGTCATGCAGCAAGCCCGGATGATCGCAATGACAATGTCACTGATCCTCAGCGCAGGTATTCTGCGCATCATGGCGCAGACGCGACCCTCCGGTGCCGCCCGTGAGGAAGTAAATAAAGAGTCCCGCTTTCAGGCCTTTGCAAAAGAAGACGCAAGGGAATAGCGCGCACTCTCCCCACGCTGCTCAGCGCAGGCTTTATCCCAACGCTTGTCTTTGCTTCAAGCGATACAAACGTCACCCGGTAAAGAAAATGGCCCCCACCGAAGTAGAGGCCATTTTCGACTGGCCGCACTGGGCCAGTGCCGGAGGAGGGACTTGAACCCCCGACACGCGGATTATGATTCCGCTGCTCTAACCAGCTGAGCTACTCCGGCAGGGGCGAAAAATCATGGCGGCCTGAACCGATGTCAACGCCATGGGGTAAGGGGCACTCACCCCGCGGCAGGAGAACTCGATGGACCTCACCGTACTGCTTATCGTCGCTACCGTCTCAGCCGTCGGCGCAGTCCTCACCAGCGTCCGAGTTCTGTTTGAATACGAGCGCGGAGTCGTCTTCAGGCTCGGAAAGCTCACACGAGCCAAGGGACCCGGTCTCATTTTTCTGGTGCCATTCGGCATCGATCGCCTCAAGAAGATGGACCTGCGCATCGTTGCGCTCGACATCGCCCCGCAGGACACGATCACGAAAGACAACGTCTCGGTCCGGGTGAACGCTGTTGTCTATTTTCGCGTCGCGGATCCAACCAAGGCCGTCATAGAGATCGTGGACTATTACTTCGCTACGAGCCAGCTGGCGCAGACCACGCTCCGATCCGTGATCGGCCAATCGGAGCTTGACGAGCTGCTCGCAGAGCGTGAGCGAATCAATGAGGTGGTCAGAGTGATCATCGACGAAGGTACCGATCGGTGGGGCATCGAGGTCACTGGAGTCGAGATCAAGGACATCGACCTGCCACAGGAAATGAAGCGGTCCATGGCCAAGCAGGCTGAAGCGGAGCGGGAACGCCGGGCAAAGGTCATCAACGCTGAGGGTGAGTATCAGGCGTCCACAAAGCTCGTGCAGGCTGCGGAGATCATTGAACAGTTCCCCGTCGCCATGCAGCTGCGGTTTCTCCAGACCGTGAGCGAGGTCGCGGTGGAGAACAACTCCACAACGATTTTCCCGATCCCGATCGATCTCTTTACTCCGTTCATTTCGGAGGGGAAGCCCGCATCACCCGATGCTCGCGCCAAAGCGCTCAAGGCTGCGACGGACGCGATGGTCTCGAAACTCCCGGCGCCTGACGCCGCAGCGGCCGCACTTCGTGATGGAGTACCTGGCGGCTCGAGGATCGGACCAGCCGACCCGAATGCCGAGCAGGGGATGCCCGCGGAAGCGGACACCGAAAAAGTCTAGCCGCGCTATCGAATGGGCCTTGGCATCGCCTCAGGTTCAACGTCGGGCTCGGCGAACCGGTACAGTGTTTCGCCGTCTCGAATCATACCGAAGTCCTCGCGAGCGACCCGCTCGATGGTCGCAGCGTCGTTCTCGAGGAGGTCCACCCAGGCCGACAGCGAGTCGATCTCTTGCTGAACCTCGGAAAGCTCCCACTCCTCGACATCGATGTCGGCCCGGACACTACGTAGCTCGAATGCGGAGTACTCGCCACCGAAAACCGCATAGTAGGCTGCCAGAGCAAGTATGCTCGGAACGACCAGTCGCTTTATCGACAACGACAGGCCGGCATTCCGTCTACGTCCCATATGAGTCAGCTGGACCAGAGGCTGCGGCCACGATACCGCGCCGCGGACCCGAGCTCTTCCTCGATGCGAAGGAGCTGGTTGTACTTGGCGACCCGGTCTGTCCGACTCGCGCTGCCTGTCTTGATCTGTCCGGCTCCAGTCGCAACCGCGAGGTCCGCGATCAGGGTATCCTCGGTTTCACCTGACCGGTGTGACACCACGCTGTTGTAGCCGGCCTCGCGGGCCATGCGCATGGTTTCGAGGGTCTCCGTGAGCGTACCTATCTGGTTCACCTTGATAAGAATCGCGTTCGCCGCGCCATCCCTGATCCCCTGCCCAAGGCGGGTGGAATTGGTCACGAACAGATCGTCTCCGACGATCTGCACGTCCGAACCTACCTCATCGGTCAACGCCTTCCAGCCGTGCCAGTCATTCTCGTCAAGCGGATCTTCGAGTGACCGGATTGGATATTTAGCGATCCATTCCTTCCAGAACTCAACCATTCCAGCTGCGTCGCGGTGCTCTCCACCTGACCACTTGAAGACGTATTCGCCATTTTCAAAAAACTCCGTCGCAGCAGCGTCGAGCGTAATGACGAAATCTTCCCCGGGACGGTATCCAGCCTTCTCGATCGCCTGCAGTACGACCTCAACGGCCTCCTCGTTGCTCGCGAGGTCAGGAGCGAAGCCGCCTTCGTCTCCAACCGCAGTGTTCTTCCCTTGATCCGACAGCACCTTCTTGAGGTGGTGGAAGACCTCCACCCCCATGCGCAGACCTTCAGAGAAAGTCTCCGCGCCAATCGGCATCACCATGAATTCCTGAATGTCGACGTTGTTGGGGGCGTGCGTCCCGCCATTCAGAATGTTCATCATCGGGACGGGAAGCAGGTCTGCATTCGTCGTCTCGGCAAGGTAGCGCCACAACGGCATGTGATTCGCTGCAGCTCCGGCGCGGGCCGCAGCCATGGAAACCGCGAGAATCGCGTTCGCGCCTAAATTGCGCTTGTTCGGCGTCCCATCGAGCTCGATCATCGTCCGATCGATCTCGAGTTGCTCACGCGCATCGAAGCCGCGGATCGCTTCCGCGATCGTCGTGTTGATGTTCTCCACCGCGGTCAGGACACCCTTCCCAAGGAAGCGTGACCGATCGCCATCGCGAAGCTCGACCGCCTCATGCGCCCCAGTCGAAGCCCCAGACGGTACCGCAGCCCTACCACGGACTCCGGTTTCGAGGGTCACCTCGGCTTCGACGGTAGGATTGCCTCTCGAATCGAGAATTTCCCGTCCACGAACGTCGACGATGGCCGACACAGCGCCTCCCTTTCTTCTGTCTTTATATTGGATTCGAAGCGGCGTCGTCGAGCATTCTGATCAGCTCTCCCCGCACCCGCTCCGTTAATTCATTTCTGTCTTTGATGCCGTAGCCCTGCACACTGACGGGTTGACCGAACTGAATCCGGACAGTGCCCGGCCGGATTACCCACGAGCCTTTTCGCATGACCCCACGAGCACCCGTGATCGCTGCCGGCACGACATCGACACCGGCCTGGATCCCGAGCACGAAGGCTCCCTTCTTGAAGGGCCGCACTTCTCCGGTCTCCGACCGCGTCCCCTCAGGGAACATGATGATGGTAGGACTCTCTTCATCCAACCTTTTTCGAGCCGTGGCCAACGATTCGAAGGCTTGCCCACGGTCTTTGCGGTCGATGAAGATGTGGCCGCAGGAGAGAACAGCAGATCCGAAGATCGGGATGGAGAACAGTTCCTTCTTTGCCACGAAGATGAAGCTCCCCGGGATCTGATCGAGCATCGCCAGGACGTCATACCACGAGCCGTGATTCGCAACGAGAATCTGCGCTCTGTCCGGATCGATGACACCTACGTTCTCGACCTCGACCTTTACACCCGAGAGCCGTAGCAGAAAACGGGCCCATCTGCGGGGCATTGCGTCGCACAAGCACGGCACGTTGGGTGACTTTCGCGCGACCGCCCACAGCATGCGTGAGCCGTAGAACAGCGTGGCGGGCACGATGCCTAGAAATACCACGACAAGCCTTAGCATCAGGCGGCCTCTGGGCTCGGGTGCTTGTCAGGCTCGAAGGGCCAGTGGTCGAAACCACCGGCACTGGCCTCAGTCCGGGTGCCGTCGGCGGATCGGAGCCACACCCCATCGCCGACCGCGACTGTACCTACTCGAGTGACTCGCAAACCGTAGCGTTCGGCGAAATAGCCCACATCGACCACGTCCGGGTCGGTGACGAAGCAGAGTTCGTAATCCTCCCCTCCATGTAGCGCGAGGTCGAGAGCGTCGTCGGGTCCCAGCGCTTCCACGACCAGGTCGTCGACCGGCACGCGGTCTGTTTCGATCGTGATCTCGACACCTGAAGCTGCTGCTATGTGGGCTAGGTCGCCCGCCAGGCCGTCAGACAGATCGATCATCGCGTCGACGACCTCCTGTTCAACAAGGCAGCGCGCGGCCTCAACCCGGGGAACCGGGACCGCGAACCGGGCCCTCAGTTCCGGCGTGGGTTCCGCCCCGGACTGCCAGATGTGGACGGCGGCGGCGCTCGCACCGAGTGAGCCCGTGACCCAAACGTGGTCGCCGGGTTCGGCGCCGTCGCGCTGGACAGGCCAACCGGCGCGCCCAAGGGCAACGACGTCCAGCATGAGCGGACCGGGCGAACGGGACACATCGCCCCCGATCACACAGGCGCCGACGGTCGCTGCCATCGCGCGAACGCCGGCATTGATCTCCTCGAGGTCCACGGCACCGCCAAGAGGAGCCGCTGTGGAGAGGAGAAGGGCTACCGGATTCGCCGCCATCGCCGCCATGTCGGACAGCGCGGCAGCCGCAGCCCGATAGCCGATCTCACGGTCAGTCAGCCAGGAGCGGCGAAAATGAACGTCCTCGACAGCCATGTCCGTGCTGATCACCCAGCCTCCCTCGAGCACCGCCGCATCGTCTCCGGGACCAATCAGGACATCGTGCGGCATGGGGCCGTCCTCGGCGATGAACCGACGGATCAATTCGAACTCGCCACCGCCGCCCAGATGGGCACTCAGGCCCATGGTCGACTCCATGAGCGGCCAAGACAGTTCAGCGCGGCGGGTCCGCGTCGAAGTGGACGAACGGAAAGGCGAGGTCGGATGACGAATCTCCGTCTTCAGCGAGTGCATCGGGAAGGAAACGTGTGACGTCGGACGGCGTAAGGCCCACCCCACGCGCTGCGAGATGGGCGGCCCTCCCGCAAAGATACAACCCGAGCGCTCCCGCGACGTCGGGCCCCAGGCCCTGAGCCAGAAGCGTCGCGCACACACCTGATAGCGTGTCGCCCATTCCCGCCACGGCTAGGTCAGACGAACTCTGCGTGTCGATCAAGACAGGTCTGCCCGGAGCCCCGACGATCGACGGCGCGCCCTTGTAGAGCACGGCACACCCAAACCGCGAGACCGCTGACTCGACGGTGGCCATTGGATCGCTCTTCGTCACTCCAAGAAGTCGCTCCATCTCACCCGGGTGGGGGGTAAGTAAGACGGACCGAGTCGGTGTAACCGAACTCAGGTCGATCGACCGAGCGGCGACAAGGTTCAGGGCGTCCGCGTCCAAAAGGACCGGGCAGTCCCCCGCCGCGAGTACCCGGTCGAGTGCGGCGCTGGCGGCCTCGCCCCCCCCGAGCCCCGGCCCGACCACGATCGCGTCGCTCTGTGCGCACACGGTGCCAACGTCGTCCGGGTCGTCCCAAGCAAGGAACATTGCCTCAGGAAGCGCCGTCTGGATGATCTCCCGATTCTCAACCGCCGACGCAATGCGAACGAGACCTGCACCCGCCGCGAACGCGGCCCGGGCCGCCAGGATGACGGCACCTGCCATCCCTACCTGACCGCCGATGATCAACACACGAGCTTCACGATTCTTGTGCGTGTCGGTGGTTCGTCTGGGTATTCGGCTTCCTGCCCATTCCGGTGTTACGACCAATGCATTCGCATGGTCCCAGCCCAGAGGTGGGAACCCGATCTCCACGGCGACGTGTCGCCCAGCGAAGCCTCGTCCAGGGTGAAGGAGCGATCCGATTTTTGGAGATCCGAACGCGATCGTGACCGCAGCCTGAACAACGTCACCTTCCACCAGGCCGGTATCTGAGTCCACACCGGAAGGCACGTCGAGCGCAAGCACTGGCACCTTGGAGTCATTCACTCGTCGAATGACCGCCGCTTGGCGTTCACGCGGGGCACCGCGAGCCCCGGTGCCGAGCAACCCGTCCACAACCACCGTG
>Ga0308018_10001288_pt1 | contig 11761 bp, 8 predicted proteins | sample Neamet282_FD_203130 | JGI IMG/M metagenome (GOLD analysis project Ga0308018, IMG submission 203130) | Marine microbial communities from water near the shore, Antarctic Ocean - #282 | ecosystem: Environmental > Aquatic > Marine > Unclassified | place: Southern Ocean | collected 2014-10-01
GAATTCCATATCGATTAATTCAGCTCCAGCATTAAGTGCGAGTGCGTGTCCATCTCCAGTATATTCCCAAGAACCTGAACAAACAGACCAGCATCGAGTAATTCCGCCAGTAGCCAAAATAGTTGATTTTGCTGAGTAAGCATGCATTGCGCCATCAACTCTATTGTAAGCAACACAACCAATACAGGTTCCGTCATCATCTTGCAGTAGATGGCTTGCAGTATATTCCATGAATATATCAATGCCTGAATGGATTCCCTTTTCTTGTAGAGTTCTAATGATCTCTAAACCAGTGGAATCCGCAACGTGGGCTAGGCGTGGGTAAGTATGCCCACCAAAGTTTCTCTGATTGATTAATCCTTCAGGAGTTCTATCAAAGACAGCACCCCATTGTTCAAGTTCACGGATTCTATCTGCAGACTCTTGAGCATGAATTTGTGCCATACGCCAATTGTTGAGGTACTTTCCACCCTTCATCGTGTCTTTGAAGTGAGTTTTCCAGCCATCTCTGTCATCCGCATTTCCTAGAGCAGCAGCAGCGCCACCTTCAGCCATTACAGTGTGCGCCTTACCAAGCAATGATTTGCAAATCATTGCGGTCTTTGCACCACTTCGTGCGGCTTCAATTGCTGCTCTTAGCCCAGCGCCACCGGCGCCGATTACCACTACATCGTAATCATGTGTCTCGTAATCACTCATTCAAAGTCCCCCGAATAGTACGATATCAGTCCACCAGCCTTCTGTGCAAGCATAGATGTAGAAATCTGAAAACATAACCCAGAATAGAGAATAAACGGCCCACTTGTTATGGTTCTTGTTTAGTTTGGTACAACTCTTCCAACAGGCTTCAGCAACTGCGCCGCCTCCATTGCGGAAACGGTTGAAAATCCCGCCGATTGCGTGACGGAAGGAATGACAACCAAGTGTATATCCGCCAAGCATTATTACGTTTAGAAGAAGGACAAGAGTACCTACTGATACTCCATAGGAAGTTGCACTTCCATCGGCATGGAATTGTGTTGCTAACAATACATCGTATCCCAATACGAAGAGATATGCAACTGCAAGGTACATGAAATAGCGATGAATATTCTGGAATAAAAAGACTCTACTTTCTCCTTTGTAGTCGCCAAATGGTGTACTTACTGCACATGCAGCAGGGCTTGCCATAAATGAACGATAGTAGGCCTTGCGATAGTAGTAGCAAGTGCCACGGAATCCAGCAGGAATGAACAATATGAACATTGCCGGACTCATCCACCAAAGGTTTTCAGGAACCCAAGAACCAAGACCATCTTTACCAGGAATAACCAGTGGAGAAAACAAAGGTGAAAGAACATGACTTCCATTGGCTTCAATAGCCATAGTTTGGGTTCCCGCAGATCTTCCGAACTCACTAAAAATCCAGAAATCTGCTTCCATGAACCCGCGCCATGTGGCGTATGTAACTGCAATTGCGAGATAGATTCCCATTGCTAGTGGAGACTTCCACCAATTGTCTATTCGATCTGTTTTTCCAAATCCCCTTTCCATTGGCAGATGTCTTGCTTCAACCACAACAATTCCCCTATATCCTGAGCCTAGTGCCTTAGGCTTTTGATAATATGCTTATCTCTATATCAACTGAGAGTAGAGTAATCGACGTCTGCCTCTACCATTTCAATCTCGTCAACATCCATTTGAGCAAGTTGCAACTTTCCAGATAATTCATCGTTTACAGCATGCCAATAAGAGTACGCTTCGATAACCCAAATTCCAGATTCACGAGTACCGTTACCACTGCCCTTCACTCCACCAAATGGTAGGTGAGCTTCAGCCCCGGTAGTCGAGTTGTTGATGCCAGTCATTCCTGCTTTGATACCAACCTTGTAGCGGTAAGCCTCGAGACGGTCATTTGTGTAAATCGAACTTGAAAGACCGTAAGGGGACGCATTGGCAAGATGTAATGCATGATCGAAATCTCTTGCTTTAACAATAGTAATTGCTGGACCAAACATTTCTTCATGGAAGCAAGCCATATCTTCAGTAACATCGGCATAAACGTGAGGCCACATGAATACTCCATCTTCAGGTGTGCCTAGGAAGTTATCAGGGGTATTACCGCTGGTAACTCTGCCTTTGCCCCATAATTTGGTTGCTCCCTCTGCCTCTACCGTTTCGATACCCTTTAGGAAATCCTTGGCGTACTTTTCGGATAGCATTGGTCCATACAGAACATTTTCCTGTCTTAGAGAATCACCTATACGAGTAGTCTTGACTTTGGCCATAAACTTCTCCATGAACTCATCATAGATGTCTTGGTGAAGAATAAGGTTGCCTAGGCTTGTACAGCGCTGTCCAGCGGTTCCAAACCCACCCCAGTATGCGCCTTCAACCGCATTGTCAATATCTGCAGATGGCATAACAACCTGGGGATTCTTTCCGCCCAGTTCTAGACTGCAGGAAACCAAGTTTCTTCCACAGACTTCACCGATTGCCTTTCCAACTTCAGTACTACCTGTGAATGAAATCTTGTTGATCAATCCTTCATCGACAGCATCGACGATGTACTGGCCAGCACTACTACCCTTTCCATGTACGAGATTTACAACGCCATCTGGTAATCCAGACTGGTGCATGATACGTGCAAGTGCAAGGGAAAGAAGTGGTGCATCTTGTGGACTCTTCCAAACACATGTGTTTCCACAAATTAGTGCAGGAATAATCTTCCAGAATGGAACCGCTGCGGGGAAGTTGCACGCGTTGATAATTCCGCATACACCAAGTGGTCGGCGATAGGTGGACAATTCCTTATCCGGTAATTCTGAATTAACGGTTTGGCCATACAGGCGTCGACCTTCAGATTGGAAGAACAGACAGGTGTCAATCGCTTCTTGAACACTTCCTGCGGACTCTTTCAGTGTCTTACCTATTTCACGAGTTTCTAAGGCCACAATTGCATCTTTGTGTTCCATTAGTAGGCGACCCATGTTTCCGATGATCTGGCCACGTGTTGGCGCTGGAGTAGCGGCCCAACCAGTAAAGGCAGCGCGGGCGGCAGCAATTGCTTCGTGAACATCATCTCTGGTCGACAGAGGGAATTCTCCTAATACGTCAACTAGCAAAGCAGGATTCCGACTTGTGAATGTAGAACCATCTGACGAAGTCCTCAACTGTCCGTTGATAATATTGTATCCTTTGACCTTTGGAAGGTCATCTGGATTGCTGTTTTCCATAAATTCGAGCCCGGCCTCTAAAACGTGCGTCATGGCCCTCCGTTCGGCATTCAGAACATCAATCCACCGCTTGTGGTTAGATGCGTGGATTAAAATGGTGCGGGCTATGAAGAAACATCATCCGGAGGGGTCAACCATGTCTGAAAAAGATTCTGAATCAATATCTTTGAAGGTTTCAAAGGCTATACCAAGTGATGTAGGTCACGGACGAGCACGCATTAGTGGAGATAATGACTTGGATTTGAAACCAGGTGACATTATCGAAATCAAGGGCGACAGCCGTTCCACTGCAGCAATCTATTGGCGAAGCCGTCCCGAAGATGCAAAAATGGACATCATTAGGGTAGACGGAATCATTCGTAAAAATGCAGGAGTTAGTCTTGGTGACAAAGTCACCGTCTCCAAAGTCGATGCTAAGATTTGTACTAAATTGGTGCTTTCACCTGTAATGGCAAATAAACAGAAAGTAAAATTCGGACCTGGCATTGAAGGATTTGCTCGTCGAGGGCTGAATAAGAGGCCAGTCGTATCAGGGGATAGAATTTTTATTCCCGGGATGACATTGTTTGCAGAAGCATTACCATTTGCAGTATTGCAAACCACTCCTAAAGGGATTGTTCAGGTTAATTCTGACACTGAAATTATTATCAAAGACGAAGCGATTGACGACGAGGAAGTTGGACAAGCACAAGGAATCACCTACGAGGATATAGGAGGTATTGGAACTCAATTATTGAAAGTTCGAGAAATGATTGAGTTGCCTCTGAAGCATCCTGAGTTGTTTAGACGACTGGGAATCGACCCTCCAAAAGGAGTGTTGCTACATGGACCACCAGGTACTGGTAAGACTATGATTGCAAAGGCGGTTGCTACAGAAACAAATGCACATTTCACTTCGATTAATGGCCCAGAGATTATTTCAAAATACTATGGTGAATCTGAAAAACAACTTCGTGAGATTTTCGATGAAGCTTCAGAGAATGCTCCGGCGATTATATTCATTGATGAAATCGACTCGATTTGCCCTAAACGCGAAGATGTTAGTGGGGAAGTAGAACGCCGTGTCGTAGCACAGATGCTGACCCTGATGGATGGTATGAAGGGCAGAGACAATGTCATTGTTATCGGAGCCACCAACCGAAGGGATGCTATTGATCCTGCTTTGCGCCGACCAGGGCGATTTGACCGTGAAATTGAGATTGGGGTTCCTGATCGTGATGGCAGAAAAGAAATTCTGGATGTCCACATAAGGCAGATGCCAATTGCAGATGACTTCGATATAGATTGGGTTCTTGATAATTCATACGGTTTCGTTGGAGCAGATTTGGCTGCTTTAGTCAGAGAATCAGCAATGAAGACCCTTCGCCGCTATCTTCCTGAATTTGATTTGGAAGAAGAGACAATACCACCTGAGGTTCTTGAGAGAATGGAAGTTAGAATGGATGATTTCCGTGTAGCAATCCGTGAAATCGAGCCCAGTGCTCTTCGTGAAATCTATGTGGAGATACCTGATGTTTCATGGGAAAGCGTCGGCGGACTTGTTGAAATTAAAGACAGGCTGAAGGAAAGCGTCGAATGGCCATTAACTAAGCCTGAGTTATTCGAACACTTCGGAATAAAGCCTCCACGTGGAATTGTTCTATTCGGTGCACCGGGTACTGGAAAAACTCTTCTGGCAAAAGCAATTGCAAATGAAGCAAAAGCCAATTTCATTTCTATAAAAGGCCCTGAGTTGATATCTAAATGGGTTGGAGAATCAGAGAAAGCGATTCGAGAGATTTTCAAGAAAGCAAAACAATCGGCACCATCGATTATTTTCCTTGATGAATTCGAATCTATTGCGGGAATGAGGTCATCTAATTCTCAATCTGGGGGTTCAGATGTTTCTAACCGTGTTGTAAATCAGTTACTTGCTAGTATGGATGGGGTGGAGAGTCTCGATGGAGTTATCATCGTCGCTGCAACAAACCGACCTGAAATGATAGATCCAGCACTATTACGCAGTGGACGTTTCGAAAGAGTTCTTCATGTTCCACCTCCCGACAAACCTGCGCGTGAAGTAATTATGAGTATCCATTCAGCTGGTATGCCACTTTCTTCTTTCTCAATGAAAGATATATTGAACAATATGGAAGGGTTTACTGGTGCGGATATTGAAGCTGTTTGCCGAGAAGCGGCATTAATAGCAATGCGTGCGGGTAAAAGGAAGGTAACGAAAGGTCACTTTGAAGATGCTATCTCTAGAGTAAGGCCTACAGTAACTCCTGAGATGCTTGAGTATTATTCCAAGATGGAGGAAAGACTCACATCTGGTCTTTCGAACATCAAACGTTCGAGAGACACTGGATTCGGCATGGAATCAATGTGAGCGGTTTAATTCGCCGGTTGATTGAAGTGGGCGGAGTAATTCCCCTTTGATAAGGGCGGGTACTAGTTATGTCGAGTTTCAGTAATGAATTTATCAAGCGTCCAGTAGTCGATGCGAATGGTGAATTATTTGGTCACCTAGGGGACATAGTTATCGATCCTCGCAGCGGTGAAATTACCGACCTTCTCGTCGAAGTTATTGCTGAGATTGATGTGACAAAGTTGCCTTGGCCAATGGAAGAGGGATTATGCTGTGTTCCTGCCCAAGAAGTGTCTCAAATCGGCTCCCGTATCAGTTTGAGGCGATGAGCAACTAGACATCATCAATACACAACCTTCTAATCCGATATGATAGCGTCGATTGTCTGTATCTTGTACTAGGGGTGAATGAATGGATGGAAAACCGCGCTTAAATCGCCGAAGACTTGGTCTTCAGATAGCGTTCTGGTTCGTTCTTCTAATGCTCTTATCGACAGTGATTTCCAAAGTGATCAATGTCGGCAACGATGATGGCCAATCTGCTTATGGTGATGATTGGGATGATATGTCTGCTTTCCGTTACGATATCAACGCAATGGGGATTGAAACCAAATCTCTTGTATCTTCTCCTTTGCTACTAGCAGATATTGCAGATCCTGCAAATACAACTTATATCATCGCAGGTGTTGAAAGGGACACACTCTCCCTCCCTCAGTTTTCCTCCGATGGTTTCCTAACGTTTGCCTCCGAGGACGGATACTCACCTGCTGAAGTGGATGCAATCAAGGAATTCGTATTCGCAGGCGGCGATGTGTTGGTCATGGATGATTTCGGATATTCATCATCCATTTCTGAAGCGTTTGGTGTTAGTTTCAAAGGCGAGAAATTGTATGATGTAGTCTATGTTACTGAGTTGGATAACAACTTCATTTGGATGTGCGTCCAGGAATCGCCTTGTGGCATGGACGGAACTACCCTAGACCCGAACTCTGTTACGAATCATAGCCGCTGGTCTGTAGAAGATAATGGCGCTCATGTCTGTAAGGTGTATGACAATCTAGTTATTCCTAAATCTGAAGCAGGAGTTTGTACCCAACACTGGAAAGATGGTGCAATTCAATACAATGCATCTTACCAAGTTCTTCTCAACAACGTCACCGGTATTGATGTTATTCCAAATGCTAAGACCGGACTTGGTGCAACTCAGATTAGGGCTGTAAGTTCTGCTGAAGCGCAGATCGATATGAACGGTGACGGGAAACTCTGGACTGGGACAGGTGCTGAACCGAATTCTGATACCCCAGACCTATCGGGCCAATTCAACCTTTCAATCGAAGTATGTATTAGCCAAGATTGTAATTTCAGAGACGGTGGCAGAATTACATTCATAGCAGATGGTTCTGTATTGACCAATGCCCTCTATGATTACGAAGCGTACAATAATGGTGATTATGGAGCTGCAAAAAATCCAATTCCTGCAAATGATAATCGCAAGTGGGCTATGGATTATATTGCAGATTCATTGGTTGACCCCGTATCTGTTGGTGAAGCAGGGTCTACTCCGCAAGTTGCTCCAAATGCTATGGTTATTTTTGATGAAAGCAGGCATATTCAGCCAAGTATCGCATCAGAGTCATACAATACAATTTACTTCCTTTTGGTTTACTTCACAGGTGAAGGATTAGCAATGCTTCTCTTATTCCTCATACTTTTCATCTCCTTTGAAGGAGTTCTTCTCAAAAAGAAAGACCCAGAACCATGGCGCCACGTATTCAGTATCATCTACTATGGGTTTGGTGATGCCAACCGTTACACTTACTATGCTAAATCAAACAAAATAAAACAGGTATTCTTATCCAAGGTTCGGAACCAAAATGGATTGTCTAGGGAAGAATTCGATTCACTTCCCGCAAGGGAACTTCAAGGAATGATTTCTGATCCTGTATTGGTTAAATTCGTATTCGAGAACCGTAATTATTCATTAGAGCAGACCGTTGCGGTAGTTAAACGGATTAAGGCCTGGGGACGTACATAAGGTGAGATAGATGTGGACACGTAAAGCAGCATTTACTTTCACCGGAGGAATCGCTTTGATTCTGATTGGAATGATGATTTCGAATCATCAGATGATGATTCTAGGTCTTTCGTTCATTGCATTTATCGTAGTAAATTCATGGGTTAGTGGCCATGGGGACGTTGAGGTTCAAAGGACACTATCTGCCGACAATCTGTACAAGGGAGATGATCTCTATGTCGAATTACTAGTAACAAATCGTAGTAGGCGTAAGACTCAGCAACTTGAGGTCTATGACAACGTTCCACACGAAATGAAATTACGTAGCGGACTTAATCAAATGCGCCTCAACCTCAAGCCAGGTGAAAGTGCTAGAATTCGTTATGTTCTACGTTGCCCTTTACGTGGTCATTATTCGGTTGGACCTGTTTCACTACGATATCGAAATACATTCAACCTTTCAGTTGATGAAATGTATGTTGACCACCATTCTGACATCATCATTTTCCCACAAATACGTGATGTTGAGGAAGCATTCATCCGTTCTCGAACAGCAAAGATGTACACTGGAGCTACAACCCTAAGAACTCCCGGTCCGGGAACAGAATTCTATTCACTGAGAGAATATGTGCCTGGTGATCCGTTTAAGAATATCAATTGGAAGGCATTTGCCCGTACTGGAGAGTTGATGATTAACGAGAAGTGTCGCGATGCAGTTACCGATTTGTACATTATTCTCGATAGTCGAGATATTGCAAGAATTGGAACAGTTTTGAAGAATCCATTGGAAATGGGAACAGTTGCTGCTGCAAGTCTTGCTTCGTTCTTCATCCAACGTCGTGACTCAGTATCTCTTACGATATATGACGAAAAACTCTCATTCTTGCCTCCAGATACTGGCGATAAGCAGTACTTCAAAATTCTATCTTCATTGGCAGGTGTTGCTCCTAGAGGAACCATGCCATTGCAAGCGGTAACCAATAGTCTTGCAGCACGGTTCAGTAGAGGCAGTCCAGTATTCATCATCTCGTCTTGCGAGGGTGATGGAACAGTACCTTCAGCTGTCCGTGACCTTGTTGGGCGTGGTCACGAAGTAACCGTACTTTCTCCTTCATCAATTGACTTTGAGCGCTTGGTTAGCCGCATTCCTCGAATGTCATATGAAGTTCTTAAGATTGAACGACAGAACAGACTAACATCATTGGCTGGATTCGGCAGTCAAGTGATCGACTGGATGCCGGATATGGATCTCTCCCAAGCACTTTTGCAAGTGAGAGGATTTTGAGGTGAGAATATGGCAGGAGAAGTAGCACCACAAGGAGAAGGAGCCCGCTCCCTTCATCTTCGCAAGTTGCGTGTCCAGTGGCAAATTGTCACCTTACAGGTACTTGCGACTTTAGCTCTAGTTTGGATGTACATGGAAGTGGTATCTACCTATGTAGTGGGTAGTATTGACCACACGCTACTTTTCGGTACTCTCGAATCTGGATTGAATACAGAACTTCCACTTGCTGATTGGCTTACAGGTGTCGAGAACGAAGGTCTTGCACGATTCTACGTCCCTATGGGGCTTGGATTAGGTCTTGGCGGAGGTATGGCTTTACTCGCCTTCCAAACTCCTAAACTCCAACAGAGAATCAAGTTAGGATTTATTGTATCTCTAATTCTTTTACTTGCAGGCAGATTCGTATTTGAATATGGATGGCAACTGATCAGTAATGGATGGAGTATACCTGGTAATGATGTTTTAAAATCACTAGAATGGCCTCTATTGATGATACTATCTTTCATAATTCTGACATTTTATCTCTTGCCAATTATTACTGGAACCAAAGGGATTTGGGGCTTATCACGTCGAGGTGTGGCTTGGTCGATTGGTTTTATTCTTCTCTTCCTCGGCGTACATGCAATCTTGACGTTCCCGATGATTCGTGCCCAACTAGGTAGTTATGGCTCTCAACTCACAACCCTCGAGATAATTGTTTCAGACCCTACTGTGTTCGGGCTTGTTAGTGCTGAACAATTTTCTTTGATATTAATCGCTTGTTTGATGATGGTTTTCCAAGAGTCTGCGTTTGGAGTGATTCGACAATTAGAGTATGCATATCGCCTTCCAGAGTCTTGTAAAAGAGACCCAGAATATGTGGCACAAATGGATAATTTGCTAAATGGCCATCTCCGTCATACTGCAATATTCCTTACGCTAACAGTCGTGGCTACTACCATCGCATTAGGGTTCCATTCAATCTTACTTGACTGGGTAAACGGGATTTCTGGATCTCAATGGGCTGCTCAAGTAGGGGAGTCAATCGAGTTAACTCTAACTTATGGCCTCGTTATATCTGCACTACTATTCCTTGGAATAATGGCATTATTACGCTTTATTGTACCCTGGCAAAGGTTCTGGGGATTGATAGAATCTTCGTTCACACCAAGGGAGTAATTACTTCAAATAAATCGATTGGATTATTCGTCCAATTCCTTCAGTAATTATTAGTATAGAGATTGGTAATAAACAAATCCAAGTGGACCACAAAAGGACACCTGACAGATGGTCTTGCAACAGTATACCCGCATAGATTGCGGATGCAACCAATACAAGGAAAACCGATTTTTCAATCCACAATGGGTAGAGAGAATTCATTATATCGCCTCAGAGGTCGATTCCGTCTAGAGAATCTTCGAGTTCGTCCAATGTTGAATTAGGGATTAAGACCTCCTCTACAGGGTCAGTACGTCGGGCCCACCTTGCATCGAGGCGTGCCAATTCTTCCTCGAGAGTAGCTCTTTCATCATCCATTGATAGTGAAGTAGATTCTTCGCTTGAAGCGGTAATGTCTTCTTGAACAGGAGTAGTCAATTCTTCCCATTCTTCAGTGACTTCACTCACTTCTACGGCAACAGCGACTTCCTCGTCAATCAATTCGCCCTTCATTTGCTCAAGGGCATCTTCATTGATTGGCTCTCTTTCTCCAGCAGGGACTGAATCTCGCTCAAATGGTAGTAATCCATCACGTTTGAAATCCCATAGGGCTCCTCTAACTTCCCCATTGACGAATCCACTAGCATCGAGTTGAGTTAACAATTCTTCAAGAGCACTAGTAGTAGCTTCTAACTTGACTGCAGAACCCGCATCTCTCATATCAGATTCAAGGTGAATGTCATCCAGTGCTTTTTGGATTAATGAACGGGTCTCTCGAGCCAGTACCGGCAGGGATTCTGGCCGACGTGTATTGTTTAGCAATGCCTGGACTTGTTCAGGCGGTGCACCCAATTTTTCTAGTTGTTCGAGAACATTCTTGATTCGTCTTAGCATTGTGACCGAACGGTCATAATCTTCTAACAGGTTTTCCAAATCAAGAACTAAATTTGTTACAGTCTCTCCAAGTTGGTGTTCAAGTCTTTGTTGGACAGACCACCTAGCAAGTCCTCTAACTGCTCCTGCTGTAGCCGGAACTTGCCTCTCCAACAACGACATTACTTCATTGGATAGAAGATGGCGCGGAGTTGTTGCGACATGATCTACACATCCCTGAATAACTTGTAATGCCCTCTCTACTGCTCTATCTAGTAATGAAACAGAATAACCGAGGGTACGGGCGTGCTCCAATCTTTCAAGTACGGGGCCGAGTCCATCGAATTGTGCATCATCTTCAAGCAAGGCTTGTGCCAATGGTTCCTCTGATAGTTTAGCACGTAGAATTTCAGCCTCTTGGATGTCACCAAGGGCTTCCTCATGAGCGATAGCAAGCGCTTCAGCTTGGTCTAATAGATTGGACAACTCTGCTTCAGCCTGTCCATGTCTTGCTCCAAGGTCTCCTAATTCTTTCAATACTTGGCGTCTCTCATCCATTAGTTCCCGCATTTCAGACTGTATCATTGCAGCACGGTTTTCTTGTTCAGTGAGCCTGGTACGGTCATCTTGAGTGCGATCTCTTGTTACCTTTGATTCACCCTCTATCTGGCGTAGTGATAATTGGGCATCGCTAATTTTCGATTCGAGTTCCGATAATTCCCCTTGAGCCCTTCGATGTCTTCCTCTAGCAGCTTCAACCTGCTCTTCTATCATACGCTGACGTCTTTGGTCATCATCAATTCTGGAACGAATACTAGAGAGTGTTGCTGAATGGGAGTCAATATCACTTGAAAGAGCGGCTTCTTTTGTTGCCATCTCTTCAATCTGAGA
>Ga0308018_10001292_pt1 | contig 11749 bp, 9 predicted proteins | sample Neamet282_FD_203130 | JGI IMG/M metagenome (GOLD analysis project Ga0308018, IMG submission 203130) | Marine microbial communities from water near the shore, Antarctic Ocean - #282 | ecosystem: Environmental > Aquatic > Marine > Unclassified | place: Southern Ocean | collected 2014-10-01
AAGCTCTTGTTATAACCGCAATTGCTTCCGCAAAATTAGCAGCTTCGACAGTATTCATTTCTGTAATATCTTTTTGCGCTTTTTTAGGCGCAATCATTACTTCAAATGGCCAAATTGCCCAAAAAGGCGTAAGCACTACAAAATCAGTATTTTCAAAAATAATTCTTTCATTCACTTTTAATTCTTGTGCTAAATAGTCTTCTAATAGATTGCTATTTTCTTTTTCAAAATAGTTTAATTGCTGTGTGTCTTTCTTTTCAACTTCATTTGGTAAAGAAGACTGACTCCAAATTTGTCCGTGAGGGTGTGGATTACTACAGCCCATTACGGCACCTTTATTTTCGAAAATTTGCACATAATTAATTTCTTTATTTTCACCTAAAGAAAGAAATTCTCTTTGCCAAGTATGCACAATTTTTTGAATATCTTCAACGTCCATTTCGGCCAAGCTTTTAGAATGATCTGGACTAAAACAAATAACTTTACAAATGCCCATTTCACTTTTCGCGCTTAATAAACCGTCATTTACTTGAAATAAAGGAGACTCTTTTTGAAGCGCAGCAAAATCATTTGTAAAAACAAAAACATCTTTATAATCTGTGTTTATCTCTCCGTTAATTCTTGTATTTGTAGCACATAAGTAGCAATCTTTATCATAAGAAGGCCTTTTCTCTTTCGAAATTTCTTCATTTTGTCCTTGCCAAGGTCTTTTTGATCTGTGCGGAGAAACCAATACCCATTCTCCAGTTAAAATATTAAACCTTTTATGTGAGTACTCTTGTAAATTTGTGTCCATTGCTATTTTTAGTCTTTTATGATTCTTGTTCCTTTAGATAATTTCACTTGATAAATAGAACATTCGGTATTAAATTCCTCTTTGAATTTCATTGAAATTTCTTCCTTAAATTTAGCGACTTCCACTTTTTTTATCAAGCTAATTGTACAGCCTCCAAAACCTCCACCCATCATTCTTGATCCTAAGATATTTTTATTTTTTTTAGTTTGTGCAACCAAAAAATCTAACTCTTTACAGCTAACTTTATATTGTTCACTTAACCCTTTATGGGATTTATAAAGCAGTTTTCCTAACGTTTTTAATTCGTTGTTTTTAATTGCTTTAGAGAATAGTTTTACACGATTATTTTCTTGAATAACATATCGTGCTTTACTATAATCTTCGGCAGAAATCTCCTCTTTTATCTTTTCTAAATCTTTTTCAGAGGCATCTCTTAATGCTTTGATTTTTAACAATTCCGAAACTCTTTCACAAACTTCTCTTCTATTATTATAAGCACTCTCAGATAAATCGTGTTTTACATTGCTGTTAATTAAAAGCAGTCTGTATTTTTTGAAATCTATTTTAAAGGATTTCGCTTTTATGGTTCTACAATCTAATAGTAAAGCGCTTTTTTTCTCGCCAAACATACTTGCATATTGATCCATAATTCCGCATTTTACGCCTACAAAATTATGTTCTGCTTTTTGTGAAATTAAAATCATTTGCTCTTTCGTTAAGCCCAAATCAAATAATTCATTCAACCCAAAAACAACGCTGTTTTCTAATGCGGCAGAAGAAGACATGCCTGCGCCACCTGGAATATCTCCAGCAAAAACAATGTTAAAATTATTCATTTTTACCCCTAAATTTTGAACCTCTGCAACAACGCCAATAATATAGCTTCTCCAGCCTCCATTTTTTAAAGGTGAAATATCATTCACGCCAAAAGAATACATTTCCTCTTTATTTAATGCGTACACATTACTTATGTTTTCTTCGTTTTTTTGAATAGCTAATACAATTCCTTTATCAATTGCCGCCGGAAAAACAAACCCATCATTATAATCTGTATGCTCACCAATTAAGTTAATTCTTCCTGGAGAGAAAACCAATAACGGCTTCATTTTAAAATGACTAACAAAGCTGTTTTTTACTTCTTTGACTAATTTTTTATTCATTTTTACTACCTATTTTAAAAAAACTAACATTCCATTTCGCCTCATAATCTTCATTAGGTTGCAATACTTGTAATCCTTTTTTATTGTTAAAACTATCAGAAATCCCGGTCATTGGTTCAATTGCAATTGCGTGTCCGTTTGGCGGGGTATATAATTGTAAATAGTTTTCTTTTGTATTAGTATCCACTAAAATACGATATAATGGCGTTGAAAATTCAATTGAATTATTTTTCAAAATATAGCAATTGTCTAGCTGATTGTCCTTTATTTGATAAGGTGTTTCTTCCTCGAAATCAATAATTTTATCCGTAATTAAATTGGCATCAAATTGTATTTTTTGAGCACTTTTAAAATGTAGAAAACTATTGTGCAAATCAGCAGAGATAAAATAAGGATGCCAGCCCAATGTGAATGGAAAAGAGTGTTTATCTGTGTTGTTTACTTTTACAGAAACCCTAATTTTATCTTCTTCTAAGGTGTATTTTGTATAGATATTGTACAAAAAAGGAAAGCCCTTCGATTTTTCTTTTTCTTGATATAGGAGTGTTATTGAGCACGAATCTGTATGTGCTTCTTGGTCGATAACTTCAAATGTTTTGTTGTATACTAAACCATGTAAGGCGTTTGCACTCCCTTTTTCGTTGCACTCAAACTGATACTCTTCATTGTTAAAAGAATAGCGTCCATCTTTTATTCTGCTCGCAAACGGAAACAAAATAGAAGAAGCAAAAGTGTCTTCGTATTTTTGATCTAGTTGCTCTTTTATCACTGAAACTCCTTCAAATTGCAATTCTTGCACCCTTCCACCTTCGTGCAAAGAAACGATAGCCTTTGTGTTGTTTCTTGAGTTTTTTAATTCTAAAAAACTCATTTGATTCTCTTTTATTCTATTTATGACAAACACCGTTATAGAGATTTTCTTAAAATTATACCACTTGAATTGGCGATTCTTTCTTGCTGATTATTTAGCACCATTTTTGCTAAGTTATCTCCCATTAAATTAAAATCGGTAGAAATTGTTGTAATGCCGCCAGCTACAATTTCTTTAAGCATTGTTTCGTTGTAAGAAATAATGCCGATGTCTTTCGCTAAAATCAACTGTTCTTGTTTTATTTTTTTTATTATTCTAATAAGATTTTTATCATCTAAAATGAGGTATAACTCTCCTTTTTGTGGGGTTCTGTTTTCTAAAGAAGAAATAACTTCGCTTTTTAATTTATGATTTTCACAAAACAATTTAAACCCAGCTAACAGCCCTTGGGGTTGTTTTTCTTTAGAAAATAACAACACTAATTTTGTGTATTTTTTTATTTGAGAAAACCCGTTTTGTAAGCCATTATAAATATCTTTTTCAAAATTTTGATATATCCCTGGATATTGAGATAGCTCTGTATGCATTTGATCTAAAATATAGACTTTCTCTTTTGGTAAATTCTGTATGGCTTTTTCTGTTCCTTTTAAATTTGCAGGCATAATTACATAAGAACTGTAATTACCAATATTGTCGTTAATTACTTTTGTGAAAACATCATCATTAAAATGATGGAAAAAAATATCAACCTGAATATTATCGCCTAAATTTTGTAAAAAGGAATTGTATAAATCTTCTTTAAAGGAATTTAACTCATCAAACAATAAAAATATTTTTTGGGTAACAGCGATGTGTTCTGTCGAAACATAATAGCCTTTACCAACTATAGAATGAATAATTCCTCTATTTTTTAACTCATTAAAAGCACTTAAAACAGTATCTCTAGAAAGGGTATGTTCGTTTTTAATGGTATTTAATGAAGGTAATTTATCCCCTTTTTTTAGTAGACCAGTTACAATAGCCTTTTCTACAGCGTTAATTATCTGCTTGTATTTAGGGTTTCCAGGTTTTTTTTCTAGCACTAAAACTCTCATAGTACAAATATAAAATAATATTTACAAAAAACAACTGGTACGAACTGGTTGTTTTTTGTAAATATTATTTTATATTTGAGAGCGATACAAAATCAGGACATGATATATCCTTTTAAGAAATGGGATAAAAATTGAATAGCAAGTTTTAACGAATAAAGACACTAATTAATACGAACAAAAATGATGCAAATTTTAACATTTTTAGGATTTACAGTACTTGTTGCTGTAATTTCTTATTTAGCAACAAGAAAAACAGAAGAATCCTCTTCAGATGGATACTTCTTGGGTGGAAGAAGTTTAACAGCAGGTGTAATTGCGGGTTCTTTACTATTAACAAACTTATCTACTGAACAAATTGTTGGGTTAAATGGAGCTTCATATCAAAGTGGATTATCTGTAATGGTTTGGGAAACTTTAGCTGCTATCGCGATGGTTGTTACAGCGATGTTTTTATTGCCAAAATATTTAAAAGGGGGCTTAACTACAGTACCTGGGTTTTTAGCCAGAAGATTTGACACCACAACAAAAACATTAACATCAGTATTATTTTTATCGGGGTATGTAGTTGTTTTACTACCCGTAATTTTATATTCTGGATCACTTGCAATAAGCGGGATGTTTGACATACCAGAATTACTCGGTGTTACACACACGCAATCTATTTGGATTTGTGTTTGGGGAATCGGAATTATAGGTTCTATTTATGCAGTTTTTGGAGGATTAAAAGCAGTTGCAATTTCAGATTCAATTAATGCTATCGGTTTATTAGTCGGGGGTATTTTAATTCCAATTTTCGGATTAATGATGATTGGTGATGGTAGTCTTTTGGATGGATTAAATATATTAACGACAGAAAATCCTGAGAAATTCAAATCAATGGGAGGCCCAACAGATCCTGTTCCTTTTTACACCATTTTTACAGGGATGATGTTGGTTCAATTATTCTATTGGGGTACAAATCAGCAAATTATACAAAGAGCTTTGGGAGCAAAAAACCTAAAAGAAGGTCAAAAAGGATTAGTATTAGCTTCTTTTATAAAAATATTAGGACCAATAATTGTTGTGCTACCAGGTATTATTGCGTACCATTTATTCGAAGGGAATTTAGAGAATCAGGATAGTGCATATCCTATGTTAGTAAATAAAGTATTGCCAGATGCTTTTGTAGGCTTTTTTGCAGCGGTACTTTTTGGAGCAATTTTAAGTTCTTTTAACAGCGTTTTAAATAGTTCTGTTACCTTATTTGGAATCGATGTTTACAAAGAACATATAAACAAAGAAGCAGATGAGAAAACGATTGTGAAATACGGAAAAATATTTGGTGTTATTTTAGCAATTGCAGCGATGTTTATTGCTCCTTTAATAGCGAATGCAGGGAGCCTTTTTGATTATCTACAAGAAATTAATGGTATTTATAGCATTCCTATTTTAACAATTATTGTTGTTGGATATTTAACAAAACGCGTTCCTGCAATTGCTGCTAAAGTAGGATTGGTTTCAGGATGTCTTTTATACATTATCAGTCAGTTTTTTATGCAACCTTACTTTATTGATTCCGCTTTAGCAGAAGCAACAGCAAGTGGTATAACTGATGCAGCAGCATTAGCGTTGGTAAAAGTGCAAGCATATCCACATTTCTTAGACGTAATGGCTATTTTATTTGTGCTAAACATTATAATTATGTTGATTATAGGAAAGATAAAACCAAGAGCAACAGATTTTGTTCAAGAGTATACACAACAAGTAGATATAAAACCATGGAAACATGTTAAAGCTGCAGGCCTTGGAATTTGTATACTTGTACTAGCGATCTATATTTATTTCGCGTAGAAATTAAAACAACTAAAAAAAGGGGGATTCAACAATTGTTGAATCCCCCTTTTTTTAGCTCCAGATTCTCACGCGATATATTCGAGTGATGAAAAATGGATTGACACAGATCAAAGCTGCGTCATTAATCCATTTCTGGAAGACCAGTTTTTCCTTTTCTTGGAGCGTATGATGTATGTAATATCTTCCAGCCATCACTAGTGTTAACCCAAGTTGAAGACCCTCTAGTTGCATATGAAACAGTTTCATTCGTTTCTGTTACTACATATGCGCCATCAGCTTCAAATGTAATGATAGCGGTTTTCATGTCTGGAGAAAAGTGTGTTTCCATATTAGAATACTCAAAGCCATCCCAAGTGATTGGAGCAACTTTAGTAACATCTTCTTTCGTGTACACATAAAAAGGATTTAAATTTGAATCTCCTGTAGTAACTGTAATTTCTGGATGCTCAAATTTTTTGTAAGATTCATAATCGCCAGATATTTGTGCTTTTTGTATCGCTTTTTGATTCGCCATAATTTTTTCGCTAATACTTGACGCTTTTGTCTTTGCGTAATATATTTGGGCGTATTTCATATATGGAGAAGAAAAACTACCAAAATCAACTGCTTTAAGTTGTGTTTTTAATGCATTTTCATAATCACCCATGGAAGCATAATGCTCAGCCATTGAGTCATATGAATTCGGTCCAGCATGCATGTTTTGAGACATTTTAACATATTTCATTGCTTCGAATTCATTTTTTTCCCCGTAGGCACCGTTCATATATCCATAAGACATCATATTGTATGCAGACGATGCATAGGCAGGAAATTTTTTAGCAAAAACCCTAAAAGAATTAAAATCTTTGATAGATGTTGCCATGTAATTAAGTAATGGACTCTTTGGGAATTTACTTACAAGGCTCGTTTCTAAAGATTCTTTGTCGTCTGAAGAAGCGGACATATAATCATACCATCCTTTTTCTTCTGTGGTTAGTTTAGTGATGTTAATTTCTTTAAGTTTTTGCGCTCTACTTCCCCATTTTGGATTCGAACTACTTATAAATGCTAAGGTTAGTTTCGCAGAACTACAATCTTTATCTAATAGTAAAGCTGAATTTGCAGCGCCAAAAGCGGCCATGTATTCTAAATTCATAGCGTATTCTATAGCTTGGTTAGCAACAAGGCTCGCTTTGTTGTTACAGGACGAGTCTTTAATCCATTGTGCATTTAAAGCCATTGTGAAACATAAGGCTACAAGAGTTAAGAGATTTTTCATTGTTTTTTTGTTTAGGTTATGAGTGATACTTGTTATCAAAACAAATCTACTAAATTAGTTGCGGTACACAACTAATTTAGTAGATTTGTTTTGATTTAAGAGTTACAGACTTTTATAAATAGGAAGAAACCTTGTTAGCGTTCAATTATAGGGGACTTTTTATGAACAATAGTATCACATTAAGAATAGGCTTATTGTGTTAATTTTTATACCTTTACAACGTGTAATAATGCACCTAAGAATAAATGTACTTTTCACAAAATATTAAATCGTGAGTTTAAAACTTCCCCGCACTTGTGCCATAGCAAAATCTATTAGTATTCTAGGTGATAAATGGTCTCTTCTTATATTAAGAGATGTTATTTTGCACAAAAAAACAAGGTTTAAAGAATTTAAAAATTCGAAAGAAAAAATAGCGACTAATATTCTTTCGAATAGATTAAAATCCCTGATGGAGGAGGGTCTTCTTGAAAAATTGAATCCTTCAGGATCAAAAAAAAGCACGCGTTATATCGCTACTACTAGAGGGGTTTCGACACTGCCCATTATCATAGAGTTGTATTTGTTTTCTATTGAATCAATAGATGAATCTGAGTTAGATGAATCTCAAATAAATATTAAATCTCAGATGAGTGAAAATCGTAATTTGTTTGAAGAAAAAAGAAAAGCAGAATATCTTGCTTTTATTGAAGAGTTATCTGAATTAAAAAAGGAGTAAGCGATACAAGTCTATTAGTCATTTAAAATTAGGATTAATGAATAGTTATAACAAATATTTTAAATTTACCGTTGCATATATAGCTTTTTCTTTTACAACTTTACAAGGAGTTGATTTTTTATTAAAAAAATATAGTTTTAACGACATCAATTTTAATTACCTAATAATTTCACTACTTGGAATCTTTGTAATTGGGATTTTATATATTTTTTTAAATGATAGAAAATCTAATAAAAAAGTTTCTAAAAATAACACATCTAAAAGAAAATATTTTATTGGAGCTAATATTCTTTTAACTTCAGCTTTATTAATATTATTTATATATTTTTTTAGGATTAGTAGAAATTCAGAGAAATTACTTCAGTCAACTCTACCGGAAATAATTAAAGCATATGATGAAAACAGAACTAGATTTGTGTTTTCAAAAACGAATGAGTTATTGCAAGATTTTCCTGAAAACCTTATTTTAAAAGATTACTATAAAAAAGTTACTGAGGAAGTAGAGATAAAATCCTCTCCATCAAACCTTGACGTTTATATTAAAATTACAAACGATAGTCTTGGTAAGTGGGAGTTTATTGGAAAGACTCCACTTAAATCTAGAGTTCCTAACTTAAGTTTTAATATAAAGTTTAAAAATAACAATACATTTTATTTCGCTGTTACACATCCTTACTACTTAAAAAACAAGGATAATAATTTTATATTACCAAAGAGTTTAGAGACATTTCCTAATACTACTATAATATTAGGGGGCAATAAAACTTTATCTATCCCTGGGTTTGACCATTTACCTTATTCTAAAATAGGTGCTTATGCAATAAGTCATTATGAAGTAACAAATAAGGAATATAAGGTTTTTGTTGATTCAGGCGGTTATTCGAATTCATCTTATTGGGAATTACCTATTGGGAAAAACATGGATTTTGTTAAAAAGGTTTTTACTGATAAATTCAGTAATACAGGACCTTCAACTTGGTCTTACGGTAATTATCCTGATGGGCAAGATGATTATCCTGTTGCAGGAATCTCATTTTACGAGGCTCTTGCATATGCTAATTTTAAAAACGCATCCATTCCTAATATTTATCAATGGGCAAATGCAGCAACTCTTTCATCTGCAAGTTCTTTTATTTCTGCAAGTAATTTTTCAAAATCTCAATTACATAAAGTTGGTAGTAATGAAAATTCAAATAGATATTCACTTTATGATATCGCTGGAAATGCTAGAGAATGGGTAATAAATCCCTCTGAAAAAAATCAAGATTTTAGAGCGATATTAGGTGGGAGTTATTTAGATGACCCATATTTTTTTAATGATTTCTACAGCCAAAATAGTTTAGACAGATCACCCGCAAATGGTATTCGCTTAGTATATAATTTAAATCCTGCAATTCAAAATTACGAAGGATTTGTTGGTGTTGAAAAACGTGATTTTTTAAGTGAAAAAAGGATTTCAGATGATGTTTTTGAATTACTGTTAAGCCAGTATGATTACCCTGAGAAGCCATTAGAGGTTAAGATTATACCTTTAAAAGATGTTAACGGAAGTTTAAAAGTAGAACGCTACGAAATAACTTCAGCCTATTCTGACGAAAAATTACCAGGATATGTTTTTTTTGATTCAAAACATAAAGGGCCTTACAAGCCCATTATATTTTTTCCTGGATCTAATGCAATTCATTTGACGAATACTGATGTTATGATTAAAAAGAGTCTAAGACAATTTGATTATTTATTAAAGGAAGGGTATGCTGTATTTCATCCAATATATATTAGTACTTACGAACGGGAAGATAATTTAAAATCGGATTACCCAGATCAAACAGATTTTTATAAAGATCATGTTATTAAATGGGGAAAAGATTATAAAAGAACGATTGATTATATTAGTTCAAGGTCTGATATGGATTTAAATTCACTCTCTTATTATGGTATTAGCTGGGGTGGATCTATGGGTAATATATTACTAGCCATAGATGATAGAGTTAAGAAAGCTGTACTATATGTAGGAGGCTTATCATTTCAGAAATCTAAAACAGAAGTTGAAGCGGTTAATTATACATCAAGAATTAAAATTCCAGTTTTAATGATGAATGGGAAATTTGACCAATTCTTCCCTTTAAAAACATCACAGATTCCTATGTTCAAATTATTAGGAACTAAAGCTAAAGATAAAAAACATTATCTATTCGAAACAGGTCACTATGTTCCAAGAGAAAAGTTGATTATTGAACATTTAGATTGGATAAAATAGTTAAGGACTCACTATGTCTAGAAAGAGGTGAAAGTTATTATTTCTTTTACATTGAAAAATCCCGCGTTCTGTAATTTAGCTACTTCTAAACCCTGTAAATAAGTTAGAGGTACATTTGTATAAATGTCCCATAACTTTTTGCATCCCTCTTTTTTAAATGGACTTTTTAACGCTGAGAATAAGCTCTATATTGGTTTTAAAACAAAACTAATTTATGTATATTTGAAAAGAACTTATAAACTTATTTAAAATGAAAAATAGTATTTTATGCTGCCTATTGCTACTTGCTTTTAGCTGTAAGGAAAAAAGTAAAACAGCAACAACTGATGTAAAGAGTCCAGAAACACAAGTATTAGTGGTTAACTATGAACTTCAAGACATGAGTCTAGAAGAACACGCACAACTAGGTAATGATGTGGTGGGTAATTTTGCTCCTGGTAAAATTACGGGACTAATTGGTAAAACATTTATTGGAGATCTTGAGAAAGGTGTTTTTGGTGGATTGTATTACTTTACAGACCAAGTTAATTTAGATGCCTATTTAGATTCAGAACTTTGGAAAGGTATTGTTGCACACCCTAACCTTGTGAATTTTAAAACGACTACCTATTCTGTAGCATCTATTTCTGATACGTCTAATGGTGTTGCAGATAAAAGAAAAATGGCAACGGAAGAAGGAGATAATACTGCTAAGCAGCTACTAGTGGTTAACTATGAGCTTCAAGAAATGAGTTTGGAAGCACACGCACAACTAGGTAGTGATGTGGTTGGTAATTTTGCTCCTGGTAAAATTACGGGACTAATTGGTAAAACATTTATTGGAAATCTTGAGAAAGGTGTTTTTGGAGGAGTATATTACTTTACAGACCAAGTTAGTGTAGCAGCCTATTTAAATTCAGAACTTTGGAAAGGTATTGTTGCACACCCTAACCTTGTAAATTTTAAAACAACGATCTATATGATAGCTCCTATGTCCACAATATCCAATGGAGTTCCAATGCTGTAATTAGATTTTTTTTATTCACTCAGCCACTTCTAAACCTTTTAAATCATCTATAATGTGGTTTAAAAGAATCTTTGTTAAATCTGATAAAAAGGGAGTTGTTGTTTTGAAACTAATATTAGTTTCAAAAAGAAACTAATATTAGTTTACGTATATTTGAAAATAACTTAAAATGTATTTACGATGAAAAAAATATTAATTATTGCTTTGTTTGGTGTTCTAGCTTCTTGTTCTCCAGGAATGCACCCAGAATTTGAAAAAAACAAAGAAACTGTTAAAGAGTTTTTAACGCTTCAAGGAGAAGAAACTGATATTAACGTACAGATGACTTTAATTCATGAGGAACTTGAATGGCAACCTGCTTTTCATGGATCTGTTCCAATTGGAAAAGCAGCTTTTAAAAAATACTTACTTACTTGGCAAGACGCTATGGAAGAAACGGTGTTCACGCCTATAAATTTTTTACCAGGTGTTTTGGCTGAGACAGGATTGCCAGACGGAAGTGTAAGATCTTATGGAAAATGGACAGGGGTTCATTCTGAAACCGGAAAAAAATGGGAGCTAATAGCTTACCATACTTGGGATTTTAAACACGGTAAAATTGTTTCAGGTGGAGATTATTTTGATGCAGGAGGCCTAATGGCTTCTCTTCAAGTAGCCGAAGTAATCGAAGTTGTTGAAGAATAAAATTTAGTTTTCTTTAAATATCAAAGCCTTACAGAAATGTAAGGTTTTTTTTATTCAATTTGAAATACTCTTTTTTAAATAGATTTGATAACGCTGATAATAAACGCTATTTTGGTTTCAAAATAAAACTAA